>Ga0163108_10000558_pt1 | contig 27736 bp, 30 predicted proteins | sample Fk1155metaG_FD_109644 | JGI IMG/M metagenome (GOLD analysis project Ga0163108, IMG submission 109644) | Marine microbial communities from the Central Pacific Ocean - Fk160115 155m metaG | ecosystem: Environmental > Aquatic > Marine > Oceanic > Photic zone | place: The Central Pacific Ocean...
AACCTTTGTCTTGCTGGTGGGGTGGCGTTGAATTGTGTCGGCAACGGAAAAGTCCTTAAAGAAAAAGTTTTCGACAAATTGTGGATTCAACCCGCCGCCGGTGATGCCGGTGGTGCACTGGGCGTGGCAATGTGTCTATGGCATCAGGTATTGGGTAACAAGAGACAGGTGAAAGAAGGGGATTCAATGAAGGGAGCTTATCTGGGTCCCCGTTACACCGATAAAAGTTTGCATGAGTTTTTGGAGAGCCGCAAAATTCCCTATAAACAATTGGATGATGCTGAACTGGCTCGTACAGCAGCCAGTCATATAAAGGACGGGAAAGTTGTGGGCTGGTTTCAAGGACGTATGGAATTTGGCCCGCGTGCATTGGGCGGCAGAAGCATCATAGGTGACCCGCGCAGTCCCAAAATGCAATCGGTTATGAATTTAAAAATTAAGTATCGCGAATCGTTTCGCCCCTTTGCACCGTCAGTTCTGGAAGAAAAGGTTTCCGAGTGGTTTGATATGAATACCGAAAGTCCGTACATGCTTCTGGTGGCTCCGGTGCGGGAAGACAAGCGCACTGATATGCCAGATGAACAGAAAAAACTTTTTGGAATAGACTTGTTGAATGTTCCCCGCTCACAGATTCCAGCAATCACGCATGTTGATTATTCCGCGAGAATACAAACAGTGCGTAAGGAAACTAATCCCAGATATTATGATTTGATTAACGAGTTCGACAAGATGACTGGATGCCCGGTTATTATAAACACGTCATTCAACGTGCGGGGCGAACCCATTGTCTGTCGACCCGAAGAAGCCTATCTATGTTTCATGAGGACTGAAATGGACACGCTGGTTTTAGGGAATTTTGTTCTCGATAAAGTAGACCAGAAGCCCCTTGATGAGGACACCGACTGGCGCAATGAATTTGAGTTAGATTAAGGGCTCTTTTGTTAAGGAAACCCTTGGGTAAGAAAGAGAAGTGATGGTTTTGCCTGCCTTTGCGAGCAAGGCGAAGCAAGCCAGGACTCTGGGTCGCCACGCCGCCTCCGGCGACTCGCGAAGACGCCGGACCGATAATATTCTCAGGTTTTGTGGAGCTCTCCTTAAAAAATACACGTGACTTTTCTTTCACGATTTCTCATGGCAGATTCTAACTCACCCCCCAATGTTTCTTATGAGCGTCCTTTTTACGCCCAGACTCGGTTTTTATTTGTCGCTTTGTTGCTAGCCGCTGTTTACAGTTATGGCTGGCGTGTGACTGAAATTGAACCGGGCGAACTGGTCCGCGATATCCATCTGGTTAAACCTTTGGTCCGGGACCTTCTACATCCCGATCTTCTTACTTTTGAAACTGAAAAAGAATCGGCGAACGCCTTCTTTGTTTTATCCAGCCAGCAATCTCAGGTTCCTCCGTTGAAGAACACCGATTCAGGACCATCTTTCGTTCTTTCAAAACACACGGGACAAACAGGAGACAGCATCAATGTATCAGGAAAGGGATTCCGTCCTCATGCAAATGGAACGATTGCCTGGTTCAACTCGATAGAACAGGAATACCCTCTAGGTTCGTTTGCAACGGATGCAGATGGAAATTTTCATCGTGAAATTATTGTTCCGCCTACCGCGAAAGGAAGCACGCAAACGGTTAGAGCCGTTTTGGAATGGCAGACAGGCGAATGGCGGGTCAGCGATACTTTGAAGCTGACGATGGATAAAATGATGGAAACGGTTTTTCTCGCTTTGATGGCAACCACATTTTCTATTTTCGTGGCGGCTCCGCTGAGCTTTCTTGGTGCGCGGAATTTGATGACGGGAAACCTGACGAACACAGCTGTTTATTACACAATCCGCACCATATTTAATGTCTTGCGTTCGGTAGAACCATTGATTATGGCAATCCTGTTTGCTGTGTGGGTGGGGATCGGTCCGTTCGCGGGTGTTATGGCGTTGGCGATTCATTCCATTGCCGCGTTGGGAAAACTATTTTCAGAGCAGGTGGAAAGCATCGATCCCGGCCCTGTCGAGGCGATTACCGCGACAGGGGCAACGCCCGTGCAGGTGGTTTTGTTTGCTGTGATCCCGCAGGTATTTCCTCAGTTTCTTGCGCTGACTTTTTATCGTTGGGACATCAATGTCCGCATGTCGACCATCATCGGGTTTGTGGGTGGAGGAGGGATCGGGTTTCTGCTCCAGCAGTGGATCAATCTATTACAGTATAATCAGGCGGGAACAGCGCTTCTCGCAATCGCCTGTGTAGTGATCATTCTGGACATGATCAGCGCCAGAGTGCGTGAAAAAATAATCTCCTGAACTCAAGCCATAAGGTTTTAGAGGCCTGACTATTTTTTCTTTCTTTTAGCCGGAGCCAGAGTATTTAATCCTTTGATAAAACGCTGGCCCGATTGCGGAAGTTTTTTAATCTTACCTCTTAGCAGGATGTCCTTGGATTTAAAAGGCTGTCCATAGTAGCTATTGTTGGCGTCTTCATCTGTCGTAATGACCGTCCCTTTGAATGAGATACCAGCAAAAGCCCCCTTGCTTCGGGAATAAGAATATACTTCGCCTTGCATCATGATGTCCGCCGCCGCTTCGGCATGACGTCCGATCGGTCCGGCGGAGACTGCCGCATCGGCTCCTAAAGTAAACTTATCTTTAAGCAAGCCCTCCAATCCACGTTCTGTCATTACCAACAAGACAAGGTCCACCGCTTCCGCGCCAATTTGAAATCCGAAGCTCAATCCGCTTTGAACAAGAAATGTTGGCGGACCAAACTTCCCTGTTTTTTTTGATCGGAGCGAAGCTACTCCTTCACCATATCTGCCCCCAAGCATAAATCCGGCTTTGACCAAGGTTGGAAAAATGAGAATAGCCCTTGCCTGGGAAATTAGTTCTGTAGGGATTTCCTGATCGGGCGTGTTCATTATTTCTTCCATCACAGATACTGAGTCTCTGAGAAGCTTCCGTCTCTCATCTTCCTCGGCTTGAACATTTGCGGAACAAAATGAGAGGAGTAATATAAACAAGACCATTTTTTTCATAAAAATCTCCAGATAGACATTTGGGCCATCGCCTTAGGTCAGAATAAAAAATTTAATGCCCAAGGTCAATAGAGCAAATAGGATAACGGGAATTAATATAGAGAATTTTCTTTACCGCCGGACCTTGTCCGCATAACATGCTTGGCTATGATTGAGAAGGAAACAGGGAAATACCTTGATAAAGACGGGCTTTTGTCTACCGGCATACAAGATTTCGAGCACCGCCCTCAACAGATTGCCATGGCCGAAGCTGTGGGAAGGGCCTTTGACAATGAACACCATTTAATCGTAGAGGCTGGAACCGGTACGGGAAAAAGTCTGGCTTACCTGATTCCCGCTATTTTATGGGCTGTGAAATTCAATAAAAAGGTTGTGGTTTCCACCTACACCAAAGCCTTGCAGGAACAACTTCTCTACCACGACATCCCCCTCCTTCGTGAAAAACTGAAAATCCCATTTCGCTATGCGCTTTGCCTGGGTCACGAAAACTACCTTTCGCTAAGAAGATTGAAGCGTGCGAGCCAGACTGGCCTGTTCACCAAGGCGGAGGAGGATGGACAGATGCAGGCTATCTTCGATTGGATCCGTGAGACGCCAACGGGTATCAGAGGGGACTTACCTTTCGAGCCTCTCTCATCCGTATGGGAAGATGTGGGGCGACAAAAAGATTTGTGTCTTGGCAAAAACTGCGAAACATACAGCTCCTGCTATTATTTCAAGGAACGAAAACGCTGGTTCAGCGCACATTTACTGATTGTCAATCATCATCTCTTTTTTGCCAACGTGGCAAGCAATGGGGCGGTGCTCCCCAGGTTTGACGCTGTTGTATTTGATGAAGCGCAGAATATTGAAGAGTCGGCCACGTCTTTTCTTGGATTGGAAATTTCCAACTCCTACCTGTTTTATTTTCTGGACAGATTGTACCACCCGCGCACCCGCAAGGGCATGCTCTCACGCATTGAGCATGATTATGTACTTCAACTGCGTAACCAGGTTGCCTCTGTTCGGCAGGCTGTAGATACTTTCTTCACTCGCATTCTGGAGGAGTTCGGGAAGAAGGACCGTGTGCTTCGTTTTTACAAACCTATCGCGATGGACAATTCCATCTATATTCCTATGAAGGAATTGCATGAAAGTTTAAAAACTTTCGAAGGAATGCTACAGACGGAAGAAGAACGCGTGGAAGTCACAGCCGCCGCGAATCGGTGCATGGAGTTCAACAATACTCTAACCGCTTTCCTGAATCAGCATCTCAATGGATATGTTTACTGGCTGGAAATAACAGAGAAGAAACGATTCAGCCGTGTGGTTCTTCAGGGTGTTCCCATTAACGCGGCGGAAGAATTACAAGACCAGGTATTTTCAAAAATAGACCGAGTTGTGTTGACATCGGCAACGCTGACCACGCACAAAGGATTTGAGTTTATTCAGGAGCGAATTGGGTTTGAGCCAAAGGAGGAAAGCATTCTGGATGCTCCTTTTGATTATCCAAATCAGGCTCTTCTTTATACTTCCGGCGACTTGCCCGAACCTTCTGAAGAGATGGGGAAATACGCTTCGGCCATGGCCAAACGATGTGGCGAGTTGGTAGAAATAACTGAGGGACGTACTTTTATTTTGTTCACCAGTTATGCTTTACTGCATCAGGTATTTGATCGACTGAGGCATTTATCCAGTCATCTGCAACTGCTCAAGCAGGGAGAAATTCCCACAGGGCAGATGATACGACGATTCAAAGAAACGCCTTCTGTTATTTTTGGGACCAACTCTTTCTGGCAGGGAGTAGATATTCCGGGAGAAGCTCTCAAAAGTGTTGTCATCACTAAACTTCCTTTTGATGTTCCAAGCGAACCTCTTACCGAGGCCCGCCTTGAAGATTTGCGCCAAAGGTCGATTGATCCATTCTCGCATTACCAGATACCACGCGCGATCATTCAAACGAAGCAAGGTTTTGGTCGGTTAATCCGCAAAAAGTCAGATACGGGGATTGTCTCTATTTTGGATTCGAGAATTGTTCGCCGGGGTTATGGCAAACAGTTTATTGCTTCGTTGCCTCCCTGCCGTGTGGTGGAAGATCTGGTCGAGGTGAAGAAATTTTTTTCAAGTTTGCGAACAACCCATTCGCTGGAGGATTGAAAGGCCTGAACATAATCAGCAGGTTCGATGACTCTCAGTGTGGCGGGAGAGTTACAGTTACCGAACAACCGGCACCCATTAGCAAAACGACGCCACGCTTTTTCTCCTTAGCTTTTTCAAGTGATTTGATCACTCGGTCAATTGGAACCCACGCATTTATCATTTGCTTAACATTCTCTCAGAAAGATAATTTTCATACCTTCAATCGATCAGCGGATGTGTTTTTAAACCGCGAATAAATCAAATAGCCCGCGAAGATATTTGAGCCAACAGCGGTGATGCATATAAAAACATCCATTCTGCCGACCATTGCCATAAAAAATAGAAAATAAATGAAATCCCTGTTGGCCAGCTTATCGTTCAAATTATTTTTCGCTTTTGCACCCGATGCGCTACCCGAGGCCTTCTCCTTTCCATCAATAATAGATGAACTGAGGAGAAGAAAGGAAATCAGGCTTCCCAACACAGCGAAAGCGCCAGCGAGTTTATAAATACTTTGTCCGGTAGACTGATACAGTCCCATACCAATGGCAAAAAACACAGCAAAATGCACCAGATTATCGCAAAGGATATCCAGCTTTCCCCCTATTTTTGATTCCATGAATTTAAGCCGCGCGATCTCCCCATCCGTGCAATCGATCCAAGCAGAAAGCAAAAGCAGTCCACTTCCAATTATGCTGTTTTCATACGTACCTTGAAAAAAATACAGCGCTGAGATTAAACCTATAACGAGGCTCAATAGAGTGATCATGTTGGGACTGAGGGGGGTTTGTAAAAACAACCTCGTGAATTGACGTGAAAAAAAACGGGTGACAGTCCTATCCATAAAAGTGTCATTGCTGAGCCCGCTACCTTTCAAAAGACGCTCGTGTTGAGTGAGAAAGTCCTGCGGCTTGCTCATCCGCCTGTCTTCCTTTCCCGGCAAGAAGGCAGCGCTTAATTCTTGATCGCCCACCGACTGAGTCAATGATAATTCGTTTCCGAGAATTATTTGATTGAGGGATTCAGTCATGGCATCGCGCTCGATATATCGCAAGGAAGTTTCAATGTTGTTGGTCATGGAATCCATGGCAGATTGAATTTCCTGCTTGCTGTGAAGCGCGGCACCGTTAAAAATCAGGGCCGGATAATTCTCAATAGATTTAATAACTTCGCTGGCATCTGTTATCCAATTCAATTTGATGGATATTTTTTTTTCTTCACCGAGTCGTTTGTAAAGTTCTGCTCCCTCACCATTGTGGTAAATGAGAAGAGAGTTGAGGCCAGCTCGCTGGAGACTGATTATGTTTCTCACTAACAATGGGACCCCGCAAATTTTCTCCCAATACCAATCTATGGCCGACAATTCTTCCGGCGGACGCGGCAAGGCAAGAACGGCACAAACATTTTCCGAAACCGTTGAAACGGATTCATTAAGATCAAGTTTATGCATAGCAGAGCGAGCCTTTCGATTCAAGATTCTATAAGGATATCAGGATAACGCATGATATCAACACAGGAGGGGAGTGTGAACTGGGGTTTATAACCATACGCTATACCTAAATTCACAGGTAAGCGGGGAATAAGTTACTATTTTATAACTAAAAGAGTGTTTCGATTCCAGCGAAAAAAACTATTCTCGACAGTTGATAAGTTTTGAGCGGGTAAACAATACTTGTATCATTACACTGAGTGACCATCCTCTTGTGGGGGAGAGGTCGAGGGTGCCATGCTGGGCAGTCGGCGGAATTGTTTGAAACATTATGAGATTTCTTTTTTCGGATTGGGCTCAAGAAATATTACACGCCACTGAAAGGTTCACCCAGTGCCCCCACGGCTAGTGGTGTTCGAAATATTCCGAGGCTTCCTTGAGTATCGCCCGGGCTTCTTCAGGGCCACCAAAACCCGTGGACAGCATCTTGTCGGGTCCCTTGTAGCCAACAAACCAGACCTCCAGAATCTGAGAGATCCCGGGAAACTTTTCATCCAACTCCTCGATTGAATCCGCTTTATACAATGGCGAGTTGGAGAGCACCGCGATTAGCTTGTCATCCCTTTCACCCCGATCACTTAATTTTAACACCCCTATTAATTTTGCTTCGACGACAGAACCCTGGAGGGCAGGCGGACCCAACGCAATAACATCAAGAGGATCACCATCGCCGCCCAATTCCCTGGGAAGCAGAGTTCGTGGAACCATGCCATAATTTCCCGGGTACCCGATGTATTTGAGGACCCGCGGTTTTCCCTTTTTGAAGTTCCAGGCCAAAACACCGTCCGGTTTTCGTACCTCCCATTTTTCCGTCCTGCCGGCAGGAATTTCAATAACCACATTTATCCTGTCCTCATCAGCTTGACTGGGATAGTCGTTCAGCAGATTCTTCGGTCCCGCTAGAGTATAAGGATCCAGGTATTTCAGTCCAGGAGCTACGCCGTAAATTATTTCATCACCAGCGTTTACCGGATCAGAGCCGATAAAGAACAAAACGACAAAGGCTGTCCCTATAAAGGAAGGTGTTTTTAGGTGAATAAAATAGTCAGCATTCATAACAGGAACCTCAAGTGACCCAAAGCTAGTAGTAAGAGAAACTCTAAGCCAAGCCCGCCCACCATTCAATCAGGAAATGAGTAAAAGAGGTTGCTTTGCGTCAGAGTCAAAAAACACATGATTAATATAAGTTAATATAAATTCATATAAACTATATTTGTTTTTAATTATTTTTCATATTTTTAGTTGACAAACATTTCTTTTTAAACTAACCTGCCATTAATCCAATAAAAGAAAGCAAAAGGCCCATGCAGTTGGAGCTGTTTTAGGGTCAAATTTGAAGGAGGGTTCACGGGGTGGCCAAGTCTAATTCTGTTCGTCAAATTCGCGAAGCAAAGATGATGAGCAAGGCAGAGCTGGCGCGTAAGGCTGATGTAACTGTCCAAACAATTGATCGAATAGAGAAGGGAAACGACTGCCGACTCGACACGAAGCGTAAGATTATTCTGGCGCTAGGCTATAAACTAGCCGATCGATCAAGGATCTTTAGTTAAGGAAGGTCTAAAAGGGCCAGGGAAAAAGCCGACTGCCAACAAAAAGAAATCGGAAAAAGCTTGAATGTGTAATGGGGGAGTTCCCTTTACCGCACCTTAAATAAAACAAGTTAACAAAGGTTTAAGAGTGGGTGAAGATGAGAAAAAAGTTTCAGCGTTTACAAAAAACGATATTTATTACACTGACCCAATGCGCATATCAGAACAATCTCAGCAAACTTTAGAAAAAGATTGAAAAATGACTCATTCTGTTAAAAAAATCAACCGCATCTATATACAAAAATTAACACTTTATAGCCTCGCGCGTGTGAGTGATTTGCTTAACCACCGTATTTTCAATGCATTTAAGGAATGTCAGAAGATCCTTAGGTTGTTCTTTCAAAACGTAGACGATAGCGATACAGTTTCCGAACTGCTCATATTTGTTACTCCTACCATTATCAAAGCTAGGTAAATATACTTATGAAGAGGTTGAACATTGATCTGGCCGACAGGAGTTACGACATCCTGATCGGTCGAAACCTCTTGGCCAAAACTGGGGAGTTAATTGCCGAGCGATTAATCCCAGCCGGGTTGCGATCATCACACATCCTTCCATCAGAAATTTATTTGGTGAGCCAATTGAATCTGGGCTAGCCGCCGTCGGTCATGTTCCCGAGTTCATAGAAGTTCCCGAAGGCGAATCATCAAAGTCACTGCAACAGGCGGAATCCATTTACGACCGTTTGCTGGAGATGAACTGCGACCGCAAGTCAGCATTGGTCGCCTTGGGTGGCGGAGTAGTGGGGGACCTCACCGGGTTCATCGCGGCCACTTACCAGCGTGGAATTCCCTTTGTACAAATACCTACCACACTGCTGTCACAGGTGGACAGCAGTGTCGGCGGCAAAACCGCAGTGAATCATCCGCGTGGAAAAAATATGATCGGCGCGTTTTACCAGCCCAAGCTTGTCGTTATCGATCTCGACACCCTGCACACCCTGCCCCAAAAAGAATTCAGAGCCGGACTTGCCGAGGTGGTTAAATACGGAGTTATTGCCGATAAGAACCTGTTTGCGTTTCTGGAAGGAAACGCCAAGGCAATTCTTTTACTGGACAGTCATTGTCTGGAGCATATCATCGAAACCTCCTGCGCCATCAAAGCCGATGTAGTAGAAAAAGATGAACGCGAAAGCCGTCACCGAATGATTCTTAACTTCGGTCATACCTTCGGCCATGCCATCGAAACCCTGACCAACTATACCGGATACCTTCACGGAGAAGCTGTGGCTATAGGTATGGTCCAGGCCGCATGGCTCTCGGCAGAAACAGGAAGGTGTAGCGAAGATGTGCCCCAACGAATAGAAGACTTACTGAAAAAATTTGGTTTGCCTACCCAGCCGCCTGATGTGAAGTCGCAGGATGTCATTGAGTCGATGTACCACGACAAAAAAACAGAACGCGATCAGCTTCGGTTTATACTGGTGAAGGATATAGGATCTATCGAGATCGTAGATGACGTTCCCGAAACACCGATCAAAGCAGTGCTGGAAAAAGCGGGTTAGGACAATTTTTGGTAACCTACTGTATCCAAAATTGTAACTTGCCGGGCGTTTTTCTAACTGAAAAAAGCCTTGGAGAAATAGCTTATTTTTTGTACTAATCAAGCATTTTAACAACAATAGCTTTCGTTCAAAAAGCTCGCGAACCATGGAATACCTTTATTTTTGGTTCGATAATTGCTTTATAAGTACATAGATTGATACTGCACCCGATGCCAACTATACCAGCGGCGGAGTCGCCATCATCACCGATCAGGGTGAAGCTCAATTCGACAACGTGGTCTCCAGTCCCCTCAGCTGACGACCGTCAACACCTAAAACACTTGATTTTATAGGCGTTTCTGGTATCATAGGGCGGTGGGAGTGTGCTTGTTTCGGCCTTCATCCTAACGGGTATCATTGCCCTAAAATCCAAAAAAATGGCGACTGTGAGGGGTCTCCTTTCTTCTTATTTTCTTCCTCAATCCGCCTACTTTAAATCCAAAGCTTCAAGGAGCGGATCATGGCTAGGGTAAAGGTTTTTAAAAACTACATCAACGGCAAGTGGCAGGCGTCGTCGAGTGGAGAAACCTTTGACAATGTCAATCCCGCGAACACCCGCGAAATAGTAGGTCGATTTCAGCAGTCCACCCGTAAAGATGTTAATGATGCGGTAACAGCCGCTACCGCCGCTCTCCCGAAATGGAAAAAAACTCCTGCGCCTCATAGAGGGGAAATCCTGTTCCGTGTTGCAGAGTTATTAGTGAAATACAAGGAATCGCTGGCTCAGGACATGACACGGGAGATGGGCAAAATCATCAAGGAAACTCGTGGCGATGTGCAGGAAGCGATCGACATGGCTTATTACACAGCAGGCGAAGGCCGACGTTTGCTCGGGGAAACAGTCCCTTCGGAACTCAATAACAAGTTCAATATGTCGGTACGTATGCCGGTGGGTGTGGTTGCCGCGATCACTCCGTGGAATTTTCCTATCGCGATCCCTTCATGGAAACTGATCCCTGCACTGGTCTGCGGTAATACGGTCGTGATGAAGCCCGCGAGCGATACTCCGCTTTCTGTTTACCACTTGGTTAAAATATGCGAGAAAGCGGGTCTTCCGCCCAGTGTGCTGAATATGGTCACAGGCTCCGGGGAAAGCGTGGGGACCCCGCTTATGGACCACTCAAAAATAGATCTGGTTTCTTTTACCGGTTCGACGGACACGGGAAGCATCGTCGCCGCTCATTGCGCGAAGCAGATGAAGCAGTACTCGCTGGAGATGGGCGGTAAAAACGCGATCATCGTGATGGATGATGCGGATTTGAATCTGGCTGTTGAAGGTGTTTTGTGGGGAGCATTTGGTACTACTGGACAACGGTGCACGGCGTGTAGCCGAGTCATCGTGCATAAGAAGGTGCTTAAAAAGTTCACCAGCATGCTTCTCAAGCGCACCAAAGATTTAAGGGTGGGGGACGGACTCAATGAAAAATCGGAGATGGGTCCGCTTGTCAATGAGGCGCAACGGCAAAAGGTTCTCAACTATTGTAAGATAGGTGTGGATGAAGGAGCGAAACTTTTAACAGGAGGCTCTTGTCTTTCTGGAAAGGGTTTGAGCAAGGGATTCTTTTTTGAACCTACTTTATTTGCGAACGTATCTCCAAAAATGCGTATTGCGCAGGAGGAAATTTTTGGTCCGGTCCTCAGCATTATTTCTTGCAGGAGCCTGGACCACGCGGTGCAGATAGTTAACGATTCGAAGTATGGTTTGTCATCGGCGATTTATACTCGGGATGTCAACCGTGCGTTCAAGGCGATTGAGACGCTGGATACGGGAATCACTTATATTAACTCCTCTACTATCGGGGCAGAGATTCAACTGCCTTTTGGTGGTACCAAGGGGACGGGTAACGGTCACCGGGAAGCGGGATCGGCGGCGTTGGATGTTTTTACTGAATGGAAAGCAGTGTACGTCGACTACAGCGGTACTTTACAAAAAGCGCAAATTGAAGACTGACCGTTCTTCATAATTTTTAGAAAAGTGGCTTAGGATGAATCAGCCGCGAGTTGGAAATTGGGTCCAGTATTTTTGTAGATTTTATTCAAAGCGCAGAAGTGGAAAATACGCAACTGAAAGCCGAAGTGGTTCGTTATCTTCCTTCGGAAGAGGAAGGTTCGGAAAGTTATATAGTCGCCGCGAAATTCGCTAACGTGAACGACCGGTTTTTAATGGCTATTTTAGCAATGGTAACGGACCTCATCAAAAAGAAGAGTAGAATGGATACATAAATGGAGGACGATTCGCTATTTGACCTTCTGGGTGGCCGGCCCACCTTGGAGAAAGTGCACAAGGTTTTTAATGACAAGTTATACGAATACCTCTGGCTCAAAGGGGGTTTTGAAGAGATTGATCAAAAGGTTATCGAAAATCAGCAAACGGATTTCATGACCTCCAATATGGGCGGAGGAAAAATTTATTCGGGTGGATTTCCAAAAAATGTTACCGGCATATGTTTGTCTCGGCGGAACTTTTTGACCTTCGGGCGCAAATTTTAAGAGAGAGCCTGCAGGAAAGCGGCGTCTCGGAAGAACTTACTACCCGCTGGCTGAAAATTGATGACGCATTTCGTCACTCTATTGTTAAGTCTGATATCAGTCAGTGTGAAAAACGCTACAAGACTGATGAATTTGTAAATATTCCAAAACCTCCGGGTTTTTGATTTTAACAGAAAGGTTGTTCTATTTTTAAATTCTCTGTTTTATCCAGTGGCAGTCGAGGAAATTGTATCTATCTTGAGTCTGGTGCCGCAAAGATTATCGTCGACTCGGGGCTTAGTGTCAGGGAACTGAAGCGGCGATTAATGACGATTGGTCGAGCCCCCGAAGATTTGGACGCAGTGTTTTTAACTCACGAGCATTCGGATCATATTGGTGGTGTGGGTCCTCTGATTCGAAAACATGGCATTCCGCTATATGCGACTGAGGGAACGGTTCAGGCGGGTGAAAAGTTAGGGAACATTCCCGGACTCAATACTATCCGCGCAGGTGAAACGATCCGGGTGGACGGGCTGGAGATCGAACCTTATGCCACTGCGCACGATGCACGGGAGTCTGTCGCTTACGTTGTCCGGTGCCAAAACAGAAAACTGGGACACGCAACCGACATGGGGATAGTCACTCATGAGGTGCGGGAGAAATTAAAGGACTCTCATGTGTTGCTGGTGGAGTCCAACCATGATGTTGAGATGCTGGATGTGGGACCTTATCCCTGGCCTGTGAAGCAGAGAATAAAAGGTGAGCTGGGCCATTTATCCAATGAAGCTTGCGGCGACTTGTTGGCCGCCGTCAGCCATGAACACTTGGAGCGGGTACTGCTGATGCACTTGAGCCAAACAAATAATCATCCTGAAATAGCCCGTGTCACGGCGCTTCAGGCGTTGGGGAGCCGCACTCCCCATTTGGATTTGGCCCGGCAGGATCAGCCAACTGAATTGACGGAGGTTTGAGACCGCGTTTCCCGCAGTGTCGAGGCCCCATGGTTTTTATAATTAAATGTGGTTTTGAAAAGTGCCATGGATTTTCTTAAGGACAAGGTTGCGGGTAGCTGGTATGGAATGGCTGTGGGCGATGCAATGGGTCTCGCCGCAAAAAGTATTAAGCCCGAAACCGTTCGCCAGTTGTTCGGCGCGATGGATAGTTTTAAGGATGTGCGGCCTTTTATTGGCAAAGGCATTAAACGATTTACTATGCAGGGACTATATGGGGGCCTGACTCAAAGCTCGTTGGTCATTGCTGACTGTCTTCTAAAAAATAAAAAAGGGGGCGTGAGTGAAATCTCTCAGCTTCTCCTTAAATTAAGTGCGGGTGGCCCTGAACATTATTTTGGTGTTTACCGTCGCCCGGAAAAAGGATTTTATAAATCAATCTGCGCACTGAAGGAAAAGCCTCCGCGGGCGGTGGAACATGATCAGGCAGATGCGGCATTCCTGACGATGGGAATTCCAGCAGGAATTATTCACAGAGACAGGCCGGAAGCGGGCATTCGGCTAAATGTGGATATCGGTTTGTTACTGAGCCGTAACTTATGTGAAGTCACCGGGCTTGCGCTTACCGGATATCTGGCGTCTCGATTTTTGTCACTGGAACTTGGGAACGCAGAAGGGCCTGTGGCTGAAGCGGAACAGATTCTGACTGACGCTGAAGAGTTTTGCCAAAAAGTTGAAACTCGGTTCCGCGAAACCGCGCCCGGACTTTGGGATGAGACTGCGGAGTCTGCACGCGGGATGCTTGGGCAAACGCTGGAGGGTCTTCGCAAACGGTGGAATGTCGGATTAGATGAACTGTTGGAATGGGTTTGTCAAAATGCCTCTGATTGGCATAAGACGAGTGTTACCAGTCCGGCTCAGGGCTATGTTTTAACTTTGCTGCCACTGTGCCTGATTCTTGTTTTACGTGAGGGTCGCGGGTTCGATTCGTCTTTGACCGGCGGACTCAATATGGGAAAGGCGGCTGACAAGGTTGGGGTTTTGGTTGGTGCTTGGTCTGGCGCGATTTATGGATGGCAGGGGATTCCTGAATCATGGCGATCGGGCCTAGTCAATGGTAAGGAAGTCCGGTTACGGGCAGAAGGGTTGTTTTCCAGACGTTTTCCCAAGGGAGCAAAGGATATTTATGAAATGGAACTGGGGCTGACTTCTAAGGAATTTGAGGTTGGAAAAAAATATTTCCAAAAAACATCAACTAAATTTACGCGACCAACGCCAAGGCCCATGCTCTCCTGGGAAGATGATTCTGCTGGTGAACCTGTTATCCCGGAAAAGTCTGATGCGGCAAGTTGGAGAAAATTTCATAAGGATAAGTCCCGTATGAAGAAGGACCGAAGGAAACATTTAAAAGAAAATGACGATGATGATTAACGGGCATTCTTCTGTCGCAGGAAAACCGTTAACCGGACTATATATTATTTTTATTTATAAATTGCCCTAACTGTTTTTTGTAGTCTGGGCGAACAGCGGGGGAATCGTTAAACCATTTTAAAAGGAGCATCCCGGGGGAATTCTTTAAACTACTTATCGCCTTATTATGCGCGGCTGTTATAGCTCAGCCTGCATGGGCGGCAGAAAAAAAGGGAAAAGAAGTTATTCGTTGAAGGTGGGTATGTCTTTGGAAAAAGCTATCGCTCTGCTAAGCGTACCAAAATCTATTAAGGCTCAAAGAGGAACTGAAGCGGAAATGAATAGCGTATCCATTGAGTACTTGGATCACGGTGTGGGGGTTCGCGCTCTTGCCAATAAAACTAAAATTGAAGCGCTGGAAGTCCTTGCTACATTCAAAGGTAGGTTTTCTGCTGGCGTAAAAATTGGGGCAAAGTATCCAGAGGTCATGAAGAATTTTTGTATTCCTGATTCAGTGAACTCTCATATAGCCAAATATCCTATATTCTGGAATGTATCTTTTCTTGAAAAACGATACTCTCATGTCGGCAAAGTTGTTCGATAAAAACAGTAAACTTCTGGGGTACAAACTGCTTAAAAAATAAGCGAGTTCATTGTGAGTGGTTTGGATGGGTGGGGGGGGGTTATCGGGAGTCTACCCCTGGGCGGCATTCAATTTTTCCGAAAGCATTGCAGGCGGGGCAGTTATCTACCCATTCGGTCAGGGTGCCGCCACATTCGCCGCATTGGAATTTCAGGATAGCGCTTCTAATTTGGTGAGACGCATTTTCCAGAGCGCCTTGGGATTGTTTTTCGTCCATTTGTTGCTTGTAGGCGTCGGCTAAAATAAGTGAAGGGATTATGGCTTTCTGGGGGTCTGTATTTTCCTCAATCACCTGTATCGTTTCCTGTGGATTACCTTCTTCCAGATACAGGCTACCTAACAACAGGCTCAAGGTTTCTCTGGTTGAGTTTTGCGAATTCTTTATAGCTTGCTTATACACCTTTACCATTTCTCCTACACGGCCTGACTCTCGATAAAACTTTTCCATTCTCATGAGACACGCTGGCGAGCTGGTGTTTTCGTAACCTGCCTTCCAGGCTTTTAAAGCCGCTTTCCCGTTGCCTCCTTCAAGGCTGGCATCGCCCAACATAATATGAGCAGATAAATTCTGAACGTTTTCCCGTATTGCTTTTTTAAACTCTGGAATTGCCACCTCGAAATTACCGTTATTAAAGTACCGCACTCCATTATTATAAATATATCGACTCAGGGTTCTTTTCTCGGTGGCTTTTTTCTCTTTTCCTTCAATTCTGGAAATCAGTTTTTTCTGAATATCTCCAGCCAACGCCCAGTCTTCTGTTTTTAAGTGAACTTCCCTCAGGCGGTAAAGAACTCGGGGAGATTTTCGGTCGAGTTGTTGAATTTTCCCCAAGGTTGCCATTTCTTCCTGGTGCATTGCTTTGGCGGAATAGTCATCGGCCAGACTGTACAATGCGTTGAGGTTTTCGGGCGCGACTTGAACTGCTTTTAAATGAAGTTCTAATGCGCGGTCAGAATTTCCTTCTTCTCTTAATTTGTTCCCAAGCCGGGTTAGGCCGATCACATGGTTCGGTGAAAGATCTAAAATTTTTTCGTAAACAGGAATAGCTTTTGGGACACAGCCGCTTGCCACAATGTTTTCGGCTTCCTCAAAAAGTATTCCAACGCGACGGTTGGTTTTATCCTGACGTTTGTTGCGACCGGTCACTTTCAAATTACCGAAAAACCTTTTTATGGATATTGTCCCGTGTAAGAGACCGGCTATCAGCACACCCAAAAAAACAGACCCTAGAAACAAGACAACCATTGGCAGGTGCAGGGAATAGGCTTGTGTGAAATGAATATCCACCTCATGCGGATTCAAAAAGGCAAAGTAGACGGACAGAAGTGTTAAAAAAAGAAAGGAAATGATTGATTTAAGTGTCACTGGGATACTCGTGGTTGATTGTTTTGCTCAACAGGTCAACATCAAGGAGTTTCTAAAATAAATTGGCCGACGAACAAGAGGATTTTTCAAGTTGATTTGCGACTGGTTAAAGCCGTATCGCTCATTATGAGTTCTAGCTATGAACATTTAATTATAAGCCTAGCTGCTATTCTTTTCTATGGCTTCAAGGCAGTCGACACAATGCTCTGTAAAAGGGATGACTGTTAATCTTGCTTCGGGAATAGGTTCCTCGCACTCTGTACAAATTCCGTATTGCCCTTGGCTCATTTTCCCAAGTGCTTCTTCCACCAGGCGCAACTTTTTCCATTCCTGTTCGCCAATCTCCATCATCAGTTGCCGGTCGTAAGACTGAGCGGCATCATCTGCGAGGTCAGCCACCTGTTCGTTGGGCTTGTCCGCCTTTGATTTGATATTATTTTTTACATCACCAACCAAGGCGGAACGAATCTCTTCCAGTTTCGCCCTGAACGAGGCGAGTGTCGTTTCATTCATGATAATAGTATTCCTAACTTACTCCTGACAGGCTACTTCAATAACCGGAACGTCTCCCCACAGTCGTTCGAGATCATATTGAACCCGTATGTCTTTGTGAAAAATATGAACTACAACATCTATCAAATCCAAAACCACCCAGTTTCCTGAGGTATAACCTTCTATAGAAGAAAGTCTATGGGCTGATTGGTAAACTTCGTCCAGAACAGAGTCCGCGATGGCTTGAACCTGCATTCTGGAATTTCCACTGCAAATAACAAAATAATCTGTCAAGTCAGACCGGTTCCGCAAATCCAGAACCAGAATATCAAAAGCTTTTTTTTCAGCGGCAGCCTGAACGGCTAACTGCTGAAGGTCGTTTACGGTATCTACCATTCACTCATGTTAGGTTAAGTTCTGGTCTTATAAATTTGGTGCCTAATAATATATGCTTCAACTTCGGGTGGCAACAAGTTTTTGGGTATTTCCCTGTGTGCTATTTTTTTCCTGATTGCACTTGAGGAAATATCGCGTGGGCTAATTTGAAAAACAACCAATTTGCGCTCTGTTTCGCGGTGAAAAAATTCCTGTGTTCCGTTTTCTATTTTACCAGACCTGTAAGGAGAATCTCCATTAAACAAACTTAAGACCTTTTCTTCTGGAGAGAATGATTTTTGGCCCGGACGTGATGCCACTAAAATATTATACTTCTCCATAATTTTTTGTGAGTCTTTCCACGTGTCCAGATCTTGCAAATTGTCCTGTCCTATAATCAAGAATAAATCACTATTCGGAATTTCCAATTCAAGATGGTTTAATGTATCTATCGTGTAGGAAAGTTCTTCCCGGCAAGTCTCCACATCGCAAATACTAAAACAGGCGTTGCCTTTGAGAGCGAGCCGCAACATCTCCCTCCGGTCGACAGTGGAAGCCAGAGGGGCACGGGTTTTATGCGGGGACTGGAGCACGGGTATAAATATAATTTGATCCAGACCAAATTTTTCGCGGGTTTCTTGCGCAAGCCCCAGGTGTCCATTGTGAATAGGATCGAAGCTTCCACCTAATATTCCGATTTGGCGATTATTCTTCATTATAATCATTTCTTCGAATCATTCCCCGTTTTGACCATTGCATTAGTGTAACCTTGAGCTAGCCTTCAACCCAAGCAACAAGTTTTGCGCTACAATACTTGTCATGTTAACGTATTTTGTAACACTGCGTCTATCTAAACGAGTATGGGGGCCAGCGGTAACATATTGATTTTAAATGCGCTTAAAACTAAAATGGTTTCACCTCCCCCCAGTTTGGTATCTGATTGGCTCTATATTCCTAAAAGGAATTATAATTTTCGTTTCTGTTTGAAGATTTATTCGGATTTTCCGACACAACCTGACGTAAAAGGAAGACTAAAGAGATGTTATCAAAAATTACTCGCGCTAAGAATGAAAAAGGTTTTGCCTGGATTGAGCTGTTGGTCGTCATTTTGATCATTGCAATCTTGGCGTTTATCGCCATGCCTCAGTTCAACCAGTATAAAATGATCAGGCATAACTCTGAGGCTAAAGCCAACTTGAACAATCTCTACCTGGCTTGTAAGGCTTATTGGGCAGACCTCGATAGCGCTTCACCTTGTACCCTGGCGCTTGCGACGACGACCCCTTATGGTTATATTCAGGATTCAACTATAGTTTCAGCCATTACTGATGGTGCTGAGACTAGTTTCGCGGCCAACGCCCATCACAACTCTGGTTCGGCGACTTATTCAATTGATGCAAACGGAACAATTTCTTCAAACGTCAGATGAAAATTCATTTTCCCCAGTTCAGTAATCCCCGCAAAAGAGAGTGTCTGCATGAATAATACAAGTCTCAGTCGCTTGCGGATTCTATCTCTTATTTTAATAGAATGGATATTTTAGAATCCGAATCCATAGTGTATTCCTTCCTGCTGACCCCAAAATCACAGCCCGAAAACTGACCCCTCAGGCGATTCATCATCTGCCCATCCGAAAACCTTATTATCCTATTGAAATTAAAGGTCTAAGCTTCTATAATCTTGAGTATGATGATTGAAAAGGATTTCCTTATTATAGGCAGTGGTATTGCGGGGCTAACATTTGCCCTTAAAGCTTCCCAGTTTGGGTCGGTGGCAATTATCACCAAAGACGAGCTGGACGAATCGGCCACGTTGTATGCGCAAGGTGGAATCGCCTCTGTCATGACCGATGACGATTCGTTTGAATTGCACGCCAACGATACTCTGGAGGCTGGTCGTGGGTTGTGCCGTGAGGATGTTGTGCGCATCATCTGCAAAGAAGGACCTTCCTGTGTCAGAGAATTAATTGAACTGGGTGTTCAGTTCACACGTATTCGTGGTAAAGACTATCACCTAAGTCGCGAAGGGGGACATTCCAAAGACCGCATCCTTCATGCCAACGATCTCACCGGGCGCGAAATTGAACGCACCATGATTGAAGCGATCAACAGCAGGGAAAATACTGAAATCTTTCCGCATCATATGTTGATCGACTTCATCACTCTCTCCAGACTAGACGCTAAGGTAGCACCGGGAAGCTCGCAGGATGAAGCGCTTGGAGCTTATATACTAGATGTCAAAACAAACCGGGTAAAAACTTTTGTAGGGAAGACCACTCTATTGGCCAGCGGCGGGGCGGGAAAAGTGTATCTCTACACTTCGAATCCGGATACTGCCACGGGCGACGGAATTGCCGCCGCTTACCGCGCCGGTGCACGGATCTCCAATATGGAATTCGTTCAATTTCATCCGACTTGCCTGTACCACCCTCAGGCAAAATCGTTTTTGATATCCGAGACGGTACGAGGAGAAGGCGGTATTCTGCGGTTGAAAAATGGTAGCACCTTCATGGAAAATTATCATTCCCTGGGATGCCTCGCGCCGAGGGATATTGTGGCCCGCGCTATTGATCACGAGATGAAAAAAAGCGGCGACGACTGCGTTTATCTTGACACTACACACATCGAGGGGTACCACACGCGAGAACGTTTTCCAAATATTTACCAAACCTGCCTGGGTTTCGGATTCGACATGGCTCGCGAGCCTATTCCCGTTGTTCCTGCTGCGCATTATACTTGCGGAGGCGTTGCGGTTGATCTTAACGGGCAAACAAATATCCGTCGTCTTTTTGCCAGTGGTGAGGTTTGCTATTCCGGATTGCATGGCGCCAACCGCCTGGCTTCTAACTCGCTTTTGGAAGGACTGGTTTTGTCGCATCGCGCCGTGGCCAAGGCCGCTTCATTACTAAAATCAGATGATTTTAGTAAACACATCACCCGTGACATACCTGAATGGGATAGCGGAAGCGCGGTAGACAGCGATGAATCGGTTGTCGTCTCGCATAACTGGGACGAAATCAGAAGGCTTATGTGGAATTATGTCGGTATCGTGCGTTCGGACAAAAGGCTCTATCGGGCCGAACGGCGCATCCAACTGCTTCTGGATGAAATTAAGGAATACTATTGGAATTTTACAATCACCAAAAATACTTTGGAGTTGAGAAATATTGCTCTCACCGCCCAGTTGATCATCATGGGCGCTTTGGAGCGAAAAGAAAGTCGCGGTCTCCACTTCACTTTGGATCACCCGCACACCGATGACCAAAACTGGAAAAAAGACACCGTGCTTCAAGACACCACACGGCGATTGATAACTAAAACCTCACATGGAACAACACTTCATGAATGAAAAATTCCCCATCTTAATTCGCGATTTTCTGGGTATCGCAACTCTGGCCTTTTCCTTGTTCGCAATTGTTTCCCTAGTGACATATTCTCCAGCGGATCCATCAATGAACACCTCCCTTTCCACGCAAGCTAAAGTAAACAATTCGGGAGGACTGGTTGGCGCATATATTTCTGACGGACTGGCCCAACTTTTTGGCAGTGGCGCTTTTTTCTTCCCCTTGATAACTCTGATACTGGGCTGGGCACTTGTACGGGGAAAAGAATTTCATCACTGGCCGCTTCGTTTTGGTTCAGGAGTATTTTTGCTCATAGGATTGTGTGCTTTGTGTTCGATTCAATTCGATACCGATCCCGTTTTTAAAAATTCTGTTCAGGTAGGCGGTCTCACAGGTGAAACGCTGGGAAGATTTCTTGTGATGTGGTTGAGCACCATAGGTGCCACCATTTTTCTAGTGACCCTGATTTTCGCTTCGCTTCTTGCCATAACTGGAACAAATGTTAATACCATGCTGGAATTTACTGCCAGGTTTGTTGGAACTTATGTTGGAAAACTGGTGCAACTTATCAGCAAGTTAAAAGAAGTGTGTGGCGAGTGGATCAAAGTTGCTCGCGAGGCGTCTAAAGTTTCTAAAGCTGATAAAGTAAAACCAGAAGAAACATTTGAACCCACAGAGCCGACAATCGTATCCCGGGGGAAATTGCCCGAACCGGGATCCATTCAGGAACCGACCATCGTTCCGCGCAAAAAGAAATCCAAAGAAGATTTTATTGTTAACGAAGATCCTGTGTCCGTATCTGATAATGGCAATTATCAAATTCCGCCATTTAGTTTGCTGGATGATCCTATACCGGTAGAAGACTCGGTTGAGATGAAGGAAGAAATTCTCCTCAGCAGTTCCATACTGGAGCGTAAGCTGGCCGATTTTGGGGTAGAAGGAAAAGTGGTGCAGGTTCTGCCGGGGCCCGTGATTACTTTGTATGAATTTGAGCCTGCCCCGGGCATCAAGGTCAGTCGTATTCTTTCTCTGAGCGACGACCTGGCACTTGCGATGCGCGCACTCAGCCTGCGTATTCTGGCACCGGTACCCGGTAAACCCGTTGTCGGGATAGAAATTCCAAACACTCGAAAAGAAGTTGTTTCGTTTAAGGAAGTAATCACATCGAAGGAATTTTCTAAAGCCGATTCCAAATTGATGATGGTGATAGGAAAAGACAGCATCGGCGAACCGATGGTGCAGGACCTTGCGACGATTCCACATCTTTTGATGGCTGGCTCCACCGGGTCTGGGAAAAGTGTTGGGCTGAACGCCATGATCTGTAGCATTCTTCTCAACGCTTCACCCGATGAAGTGAAAATGATAATGGTCGACCCAAAAATGCTGGAGCTTTCGATCTTCGATGGAATTCCTCATCTGATTTCGCCGGTAGTAACCAATCCGAAAAAAGCCGCCGCCGCCTTGGGCTGGGCCGTACAGGAAATGGAAAACCGTTACAAGCTCATGGCCGAATTGGGTGTTCGTAATATCAGCGGGTACAACCTGAGAATGGATAAACTACGTGAAGAGTATGAAACGGAACTGGAAGCATGGGAAAAGGATCATGAAAAAGGAATCAAACCCCATGAAATGGATTCCGATGAATTAACAGAGGAGGATGACGATAAACCCATTGAGCCTCAGGCTAAGTTGCCCTATATCATGATAGTTATTGATGAGCTGGCGGATCTCATGATGGTCGCCTCAAAAGGTGTGGAAGAAGCGCTCACCCGGCTAGCTCAAATGGCACGTGCCTCGGGAATTCACTTGATCGTTGCCACTCAGCGTCCTTCGGTTGATGTTCTGACAGGCATCATCAAAGCCAATTTCCCATCCCGCATTTCCTACAAAGTGACTTCCCGGGTCGATTCCCGGACAATTCTCGACTCCATGGGCGCGGAAAAACTTCTGGGGAGAGGTGACATGTTATTTATGCCGCCAGGCACACACAGGCTTTTGCGAATTCACGGGGCGATGGTGAGTGATGATGAAATCGAGGGAATTATCAAGTTCATCAAAGAGCAAAAGAAACCTGACTATATCGAGGAAATTTTCAGTTCTGTTGTCTTGGAAGATGAAAAATATGAGGAACCTGAAGAGTACGATGAAAAGTATGACGAAGCACTGGCTCTGGTCGCCAAGGACAGACAAGCTTCTATTTCATACATACAAAGAAGATTGCGGATAGGGTATAATCGTGCCGCACGCATCATAGAAACCATGGAGCGAGATGGAGTGGTGGGTCCCTCCGATGGAGTCCGACCCCGTGAGATTTACGTCAACCCCATTTCCGTTGAATAAGGGATTCCGCTTTTATGACTCCCTTGGGAAAGTGATGCGTAACCTCACTCTGCCATGAGGAGCGACTCATGCCCAAAGCTTTTCAAATTTTTGTTTACTGCTTGCTATTAGTTTTTGCATTCTCGCTTTCGGCGAGTATCAGCGACGCAAAAAATTTTTCTTGGAAAGACGAAAGTGGAAAAGCCCACTTCACCGATGATCCTGCTAAAATCCCACCCAAGTACCGCAAAGGAAAAAAGAAAGGACTGCATACTATAAAGGAAGCTCCTCCTGCAGTATTGAATGGCCCTGGTTCTGGATCAAACCACCCCGTTAGCCGATTAGGTTTCGCCAGAGAATATCGGGTTCCGCTGATTCCGACTGAAAGTGGCAATTTTATTGTCGAGACAACACTTAACGGAAATGTCAAAGCTAATTTGATGCTTGATACCGGGGCATCTTTAGTATCCCTCACTCCAGAGGTCGGCGAAAAGCGGGGCCGGACCCGTTCTCCTAATTCAGCACAAATCCCGTTTCAGATAGCTAATGGTGTTGTGTGGAATCAATTACTGGCGCTAGATAAGGTAAGAATATTGATACGGTGGAAGCGAGTATCGGCGAAAGAATGTCAGGTATAGGCGGGCTCCTGGGAATGAGTTTTTTCAGTAATTTCCGCATGGAAATCAATCGGGCTAAATCGGAACTTATTTTGAGGCCCATGGCGGAACCTGGCGAACAAGCATGGGATGGCAAACCCGCACTTTGGTGGAAATTAAAATTTAAACAATACAACAAGCGAATTAAGGAATATAAAATTCAGGCGGCACAGGCTGTGGCTCTTGGAAATCCCAGGAGTCAAACCATGACGCAAGTTGTCCGGTTTTATGAAAAGCTTCATAAATACCTTGCTTTACGCGGATCATTGTTTGGTGTCCCCAAAAATTTCAAACTGGCAAAATAAAACATATAGCCTTTAATCTATCACTCCACCTTGTTCATGTCCGCTGAACCTTCTCACTCCCACACCGCAGTTGGCCCTGTCCTTTTTGTTTTTCTTGGCGCAAGTAATCTTGCTCGATCTTATTATGGATTAAAACGTTGCATTGCCCGATGTCTGTTTCCAAGGCCCGTGAGCTTTGTTCATGCTTTGGGTCCGGGAAGGGGCTATGTCCGCCAGGGAGGAATACTCAATGCGACCTATTCGCCAATACTAAACTGCGGTATTTTAAAAGAGGTTGGCGATAGAAGCGTATCCAATCAGCAGGTGGTAGCTCTTATCACAGATATCGGTAACGATATTATGTATGGTGCTCCTGCGGAGGAAATCATAGGCGGACTGCGATCTCTTTTTGGCACGTTGCAAGAGATGGGGGCAATTAGTTTGGTTACTTCTATTCCTGTAGATCTTAAAAACGATGTTGATGAATTCTATTTTCGCGCCCTGCGGCGCATCTTTTTCCCAAACAGTCCGGTTGAATACCATCAGGCCTCGGAGGCTGTCCGAGCGATCAACAAGTTTATATTTGAATCATCCAATGATAAATTGAAAGTGATAGGTGGGTTGGAGCAATATTGCGGTATTGATAAAATACACTACAGCTTGCTCAAGGGCGGATCGGCATGGTCATATATCGCAGGCAAGTTAACAGACTCTCTCGGTGTCGACGCTTCTCCAGAAATAAATTATTCAGAGTTAGTAATATCATTGGCAAGCAACCTCGCTCGATTATTTTTTAGCGATATGCTCGGGATGATGAAAAAAACTAAAGAAACATTCTAAAACTATCATGGGATACCCGCTTGCTATAGTTAGGACAATTGGAATAGTTCTGACCTACATTATTTTTGGACTGATCGGTTTGGGATTGTCCCTGATATTTTTTTCGTCTAGAGAATCGCATTACAGGGGCATCATTTTTTTCACCCGCTTGTGGGCGCAATGTTCCTGTTTCTGGCTCAACATCAGGGTCAGCAGAATCGGCGAGGGAACAGTTTCTCCAGGATCGCTCATCGTTGCCAACCATGTGGGGACTCCAGATATTTTTGTGATGGGTTCCTGCTTTCCTGCTTTTTTCGTATCCAAGGCGGAGATAGGGCGCTGGCCATTCATGAGTTGGTTGTCCCGGCTTGGTGCGACTATTTTTGTGGATAGAAATCGCAAGCAACAGGTTCGCGCAACAATTGATCAAATTCGTCAACGCATTGAAGCTCGATGCTCGGTGGTTCTTTTTCCTGAAGCACAAGCCACCGATGGAACAGATATTTTACCTTTCAAATCATCACATTTTGAAGCCGCAGTCCAGACTGATCAGCCGGTGGTTCCTGTCATCATCCGCTATCATGATGAAAACAATCCGTCTATTGCCTGCTGGTATAATATAAATTTCCTGACGCACATCATCCGTTTGTTAAAATGCCCACGTTTGGATGTGTCAGTGGAGGTTCTTCCTTCATTTGAGGAGGAAAAAGACAGGAGGATTCTAGCGCGGAAAAGTCATGAAGCTATTAGAAAAAAATTTCTAGCTTCGATTGAAAAATAAATTCCTGAGGTTTTCAAATCAAGTTACGTTTATAATTGTTCCAGTCAATATTCTGGGCAGAGATTAACTAGTAAAAAGCCGTATTAACAAAATATAATACTCAAAAAATGATTTTACCTTTTAAAGGGGAAAAACCCCGGATCGATTCATCGGTTTATATTGTGGATAGCGCCGTGGTAGTTGGTGATGTAGTGATCGGCGAAGAAAGCAGTGTTTGGTTCAACGCTGTGGTTCGCGGAGACGTAAATTATATTCGTATCGGTAAACGAACCAACATTCAAGACGGGTGCGTGCTTCATGTATCCCGCAAAGACTATCCTTTAATCATAGGCGACGAAGTGACGGTCGGACATAACGTTACCCTTCATGCCTGTACCATAGGGTCTAATTGCCTTATCGGAATGGGTGCGGTTGTCATGGACGGGTCGGACGTAGGCGAGAACTGCATAATTGGCGCGGGCGCTCTGGTGACACCCCGAACTGTAATACCCCCTGGTAGTATGGCCGTGGGATCTCCGGCAAAAGTGAAACGCAAACTGACTGAAGATGAAATTCAATCTATCCGCGACTCAGCCAGCCATTATGTAGGTGATATCGAATCGTATTTATCCAAATGAATAAATTGTCAGAAAAACCCGTTTCACTTGGCGTGATAGGTGGAAGCGGCGCGTATGACCTGCTAGCCAATGGAGTTCTTGGCGAAAGTGTAAATAGCGCTACCCTTGAAACCCCGTTTGGTGACAGCGCCCCGATCCATCATTTTAGAGCTAATGATATGGACTACCTGTTCCTATCGCGGCACGGGGAAAAGGACTATTCGATCACTGCCCCTTTTGTTAATTATCGTGCCAATATTTACGCGCTTAAAGAATGTGGCGTGGAGCGTATAATTTCCTGGTCCGGTCCCGGTATCATCAACACCTCTTTCAAGCCCGGTGAGTATGTATTGCCGCATGACATCATCGATGAAACCCGAAAAAGGGAAACTACTTTTTTCAAAAATCGAGGTATTGGTTTCATTCGACAGAACCATCCCTTTTGTCCACAGATTCGCCAGGTGGTTCATGACTCAATGCACACCCTCGGATTTCCTCATCATGAGCAGGCCGTCTATGTTTGCACCGAAGGACCGCGACTGGAAACTCCTGCTGAAATTAAAAAGTTTCGTTTAAATGGCGGAGACCTGGTGGGGATGACCTTGGTACCCGAACTTTTTCTCGCCCGCGAACTTGAGATGTGTTACGCATCCATTTGTTACCTCACCAATTTTGCCGAGGGAGTAGTCGTCCGGGAATTTAAAAAAGGCGAATTGTTTGAAGGAATGCAGACCGACCAGGAAAAAGCGCAGGTTGAGGAATCCATTTCCCGTTTTCCTGCTATACTTGCCGGGGTATTTTTGAATCTGTTAGAGGCAGAGCGAGTCTGCCAATGCAAGAACGCTATGCAACGCTACAAAAATAAAGGCATGATTGATGGCGATTGGCATACTTGGCTCGGGCCTGCCTGAGTTTATTTGTCAGGTTCGGGGTCCATCGAAGTCACGCAACGGAATCCAGCATAATGATATCTATAGAGCGGAAGACTCATGATCCGCTTGGATGGGCGCATGCTATTATGAGAATTGCGCCAGGACCCACCACGCATGACCTTGCCTCCATTTTCATGATCGCTTGAAGTCCATTCCCAAACATTCCCAGTCATATCGTGTAAATCATAAAGGTTTTGTTTTTTTGTCCGACAGGGTGCGTCGTCAATTCCGAGTTGTCCTTGAACCAACCTAAAGTTTTAGCCATCTTTTTTAATAACTTAACCTTATTTCCCAATTGAGCGGACCTTTCCCATTCCCATTCAATGGTTTTTATCTGTAAGCCATTATAAATAAAGGATTTATTTTTTGTGCGAAACATATGCGAAACTCGATATTGCTATTGACTGAAGATTGGAAAGATTAGTGCTGGGATGAATATTTGAATATCCATCCCTACTAACCTTTATGTCTCAACCTGTGTGACTCCGGGTTCTTCTTTATCTTTTCTTGGTTCACATCGGGACTTCATAGA
>Ga0163108_10000559_pt1 | contig 27724 bp, 21 predicted proteins | sample Fk1155metaG_FD_109644 | JGI IMG/M metagenome (GOLD analysis project Ga0163108, IMG submission 109644) | Marine microbial communities from the Central Pacific Ocean - Fk160115 155m metaG | ecosystem: Environmental > Aquatic > Marine > Oceanic > Photic zone | place: The Central Pacific Ocean...
AATGACTCAACTTTAGTGTGACCTAATTTTTCTTTTCCATTAAGAAAGCTGAGTTCAATAAAGAAGCATGCTGAATGTATGTCAGCTCCTAATTTTTTAACGAGTTTCAAGGTCGCTTCTGCGGTACCTCCTGTGGCTAAAAGGTCATCCACGATGATAATCTTCTCTCCAGGCGAAATGGCATCCTTATGTATTTCTATTACTGATTCACCATATTCTAATGAATAGGACTCAGATTCTGTCATCCAAGGTAGTTTCCCAGCTTTTCGAACTGGAACGAATCCAATCCCGAGTAAATTGGCTATGGCGGCTCCAAAAATGAATCCTCGAGCGTCTATTCCAACAACTTTATCAATTTCTGCACCATTTGTAGTAGATGCCATTGCTTGGACACTCATTGAAAAAAGTTCAGCGTCTGCTAGAACTGGCGTTATGTCCTTAAAGATAATTCCGGGTTTCGGAAAATCAGGGACATCACGTATTGCTTTTTCCAGCCTATTTAGTTCAATATTTTTCATTAAGATATAGGAGTCTTAGCACAAAATTTAAGCAGTTGAAATATCTGAATGAAACTCATATAAGTTAATTACTTCTTTTGCAAAGCAGTTAGGCAAGGATTAACATACACCCTTCAAAAAATGGATCGTGATCGTTTATTTTTAGTTTGTGCTGCGGTTTTTTTCTGCGGTGGATTTTTATATGCAATTACCTCTTTGCGTAGCGGGCATTACAAGAAATCTGCGTGGAATTTCTTAGCCATGTTTTTGGGCATGGTTTTTCAAACAATGTTCTTGGCTGAACGTGGCCAAGTCCATGAGCGCTGCCCGGTGACAAACTTATTAGAAATACTCGTTTTTGTTTCTTGGTCTATGGTCATTATCTATCTTCTTTTTGGATCAAGTTATAGGCTCTCATTAATGGGAGTCTTTACTTCTCCTTTAGTTCTGATTATTTGTGTCATAGTAGCGGTAGTGCCATTCGATAAAGAACAAGCAGTCAAAGTCGCTGCAGACCTTGGTGGAGCTGAAACTTGGACGGAATTGCACATCGGAGTATCATTAATTTCGTATGGATCCTTTGGTATGGCTTTTGTAGCAGGTTTGATGTTTTTACTGCAAGAGCACCAAGTGCGGTCGGGTAAATTGGAGACATTATTTTATCATTTGCCTCCAATGCATAATTTATCTAATGCGGTTTTTAGGCTTATGTTTTTTGGAGTCATATTGTTAGCGGCCGGAATTTTTTCTGCAGAGAAAATTCCTCCTAAAGGGGACAGGCACCCTTTGTGGCCCTTGTATGCAATATGGATACTCTATTCAGTAATTTGTTTCATTGGGTTCTTTCGCGGAATGGTTGCACGTAGACTTGCTCAGTTTGCTGTGGTTGCTTTTCTAATTTCATTTTTAAGTTTATTGATTATTTCTTAGAATTGATGGGAGGCATAAATTCAGCTGAGATCTTTTGTGTGGGCATTAATCATGAATCGGCCCCAGTATCGGTGCGTGAGCAAATGGCTATTCCAGAGACTAAACTTGGAAATAAATGTTCTTTAATTACTGAGAAGGAAGGATTTCATGAGGCTGTCATTATTTCCACATGCAATCGTATTGAAATATATACCGTAGCTAACCCTGATAAATTCTCTCAACTCGAGGAGTGTTTTTCTTGTTTATATGGCGAAAATGAAATGAGAAATTTACCTTTTTATAAGTTTCAGGGGTCTGAAATGATGAGGCACTTGTGTCGAGTTGCGAGTGGCCTTGATTCAATGATTTTGGGGGAAACTGAGATTTTGGGACAAGTAAAAAAATCATATGCAGTAGCGCATTTGGCGGGACAAACTTCACGTTATTTAAATAAACTTTTCCAGAATGTTTTCAAGATAGCTAAGTATGTAAGGACTAATTCAAAGATTACTCGGGGAGCGACTTCAGTAGGTGCTGCTGGAGTGGATTTAGCGGAGAAGATATTTGGAAACTTGCAAGACTGCAATGTGATGATTCTTGGAGCAGGGCAAATGGGCGAAATGGTTGCCAAAACACTTGCTGGGCGCGGAGTTAAAGGGCTAGTGGTATCTAGCCGATCACATGAGAAGGCCGTTTCTCTTGCTGAAGAGATGGGTGGAAAGGCCTATGAATTTGAGGAAGGGTTAACGCGACTATTTGAAGCGGACATACTTATTACGGCGACGTCTTCCCCTCATGCCCTTTTAACTAAAGAGCAGATTGGACCGGCCGTTCGCAAGCGTCGTGGTCGCCCATTATTTATCATAGACATAGCAGTTCCAAGAGACGTTGATGAAGGAGTCGTAAGTATTCCGGGCCTTTACCTATACGATATGGATGCTTTACAAAAAATTACGGTATCTGCTCACGCGAGGCGTGAAGAACAAATTATAATATGTGAAGATTTAATATCAACAGAGGTAGCGAAGTTGGAGCTAGATATAGGTTCTAGAAATATTCAAAAATATCCCGAAGAAGGGAATGATCCCCTCACCACAGTATGAATAAAATTGTTCTTGGTACCAGGGGAAGTGATTTGGCCCTTTATCAAACTCGATCCGTTGCATCCGAGCTAAGGGCAAAAGGATTTGATGGTGAAATTGAAGAGCGTATTATTCAAACCAGTGGGGATAGGTATAAGGATTTAAGGCTAACTGATTTTTCGAAGGGGCATCGGCCGATAGTGGAGAAAGGAGTTTTCACTAAAGAATTAGAAGATGCGTTGCTAAAAGGTGAAATTGATGCTGCTGTTCACAGCTTAAAAGATTTACCTTCGGAGCTTGATCCTTGTTTTCAGGTTGCATCAGTTTTACGACGTGCACCCATTGAAGATCTTTTAATCTTTAGGGGTAAAGCATGCCTCTTAGAGGACCTTGAAGAAAATTCTTGTGTGGCAACGAGTAGTGTTCGCAGGGCACGAACTCTTAGATGGATGAGGCCAGATGTAGTCATTTCTGAGATTAGAGGTAATGTTTCTACTAGATTAAGGAAGTTAATTGATGGGAAAGCTGGTCATGCGACTATATTGGCTAGAGCCGGTGTTGAGCGATTGGAACTTTATGATTCTGAGACATCTCAGATTATTATAGAGAATAAAGTTCTAGAGTGCTTACCTCTGAGTGTTTCGGATTTTATTCCCGCTGCCGGGCAAGGTGCAATTGCAATAGAAACACTTGCAGATGCTCCGGTAGTTGATTCTCTTAAATTAATTAATGATGTGGATACAGAGGATTGCGTTAGTGTAGAAAGAGAATTCCTTAAACTTCTTGGAGCAGGTTGTGATACTCCAGTGGGCGTTAGTGCAAATTTATTGTCAGATAATGAGTTGAAAATTAGTGCTATAGTTTTTGATGAAGAAAAATTAGACTCCTCCCCAAAGACTGGAACCAAGACAGGGAAAAGAAATGAATTAAATAAAATTGCATTTGATTTGTTGAAGCTAATGGGAATTGATGCGTTTAAATATGAGTGATTCTGAAAAAAACAAAAAAGGAATTTGCTATCTAGTGGGAGCGGGTCCTGGTGATCCTGGGCTTCTTACATTGCGTGCAAAACAGTGCCTTGAGATGGCTGATGTCGTTGTTTATGACTACCTTTGCAATGTTGATATACTTAATCATGCTCCGATAACCTCGGAAAAGATTTATGCCGGAAAAAAGGCGGCTGATCATGCTATTCCTCAGGATCAATTAAACGATTTGCTTGTAAAATTATCATTGGAAGGAAAAACTGTTGTGAGGTTAAAGGGCGGTGATCCTTTCGTGTTTGGTAGAGGAGGTGAAGAGGCTCAGGAATTGCATGAGTCTGGTGTGCCCTTTGAAATTGTTCCTGGTATCAGTTCTTCAGTAGCAGGTCCAGCTTACGCAGGTATTCCAGTCACGCATCGGGACCACTGTTCTCAGCTAACTATTTTTACAGGTCATGAGGATCCTACGAAAGAGGATGCTGCTGTAGATTATTCCAAAATTGGAAATTCGGATGGGACGAAGGTCATGTTGATGGGGGTAGGACAATTAGAAAGAGTTACTCGGATGATGATTGCTGGTGGAGCCGCATCAGATACTCCTGTAGCTTTAATTCAATGGGCAACTACTGGTCGTCAGCGAACTCTAGTTGGCGAATTGGGTGATATTTCAAGCAAATCAGAAAAAGTGGGATTCAAGGCTCCTGCTGTGGCCATTTTCGGGCAAGTGGTTAAGTTAAGAAAAGCATTAAATTGGTTTGAGAGTCGCGCTTTGTTTGGAAAACAAATTGTTGTTACCAGAACGCGCAGTCAGGCAGGAGAGCTTAGTGCTCGGTTGAGGTGCCTAGGAGCTGATGTTGATGAAATGCCTACAATTAGAATCGAGCCGCCTGAAAACATCAAAGCATTTGCGCAATTAGTACAGGACGCCCACAAATATTCTTGGATCATATTCACCAGCCCGAATGGAGTAGATGCTTTCTTTGATATGTTTTTTAAACTCTACAAAGATGCTCGATCCATAGGAGGTGCGAAGATAGCGGTGATTGGCCCAGGAACCCAAAAAAGAGTTCAGCATTATCATCTTTCAGTGGATCTAGTTCCAGATGAATATGTTGCTGAGAGTTTACTAAAGAACCTGATAGATGAAAGTGTTGAGAATGAAACTATTTTGCTAGTTCGCCCTTCTGTTGCCAGAGATGTAATTTCTAATGGTTTGGTTGAAGCCGGTGCAATTGTTGATGAAGCGATCGCTTATCAGACTGTACCTGAGTCAGAAGATCCCACTGGTGCGGTTGAAAGGTTTCGGGCTGGAGACACTGACATCATCACTTTTACCAGCTCAAGCACTGTGGAAAGTTTTTTGGATATGGATTTACCAATTCCAGAGCACTTAATAATTGCTAGTATTGGACCAATTACTTCAGAGACTTTGCAATCTGCCGGGCTGCAGGTTGATATAGAGGCTAAGGAATCGAATATTCCCGGACTTGTTTCAGCGATAGAGGATTACTTTATCGAGCTAGCAGAAGATTAAATTTCCCAATGCAACTAGGATGTCTATTCCGTGGCAACTGATTCGGTAGTTGCTTCTGCCACAGCGGTTGTTTCTTCAGGAGCAACTTCTTCTTCCTTAGTGGTGTTGCCTCGCTTAAATACTTGAAGATTTGCTCTAAATCGCATGCGCGATTTTTTTGCTGCTGTACGTTGTTTGCGTCGATAGCGCTGGAAGGGAGTCTCAAAGGCACGTAGTCGGCGCATTTCATCCATGATTCCTTCAGCTTCAAGCTTATTCTTTAAACGTTTGAGAGCTCGGTCAACAGATTCACCTTTGTTTACTTCTACTTCTGGCATATGAATTTAATTGATTAATAAATCGTCCTATTTTAGGGGGGCTGAATTTAGCGGTTAAGTACCGATCAGTCAAGCGTGGTTCTAGGTTGTTGTTGCTGCTGAACTAATGTCATCCTGATCGGCATCCAAAATTTCACGTCGTAAATTAACTTTTTGCTTCTTTGCCCACCAATAAACAATAGGTGAGGCAACAAATATTGAGGAATAGGTTCCCACAATAACTCCTATAATGATTGCAAAAGAAAAGTCATTTAGCGCTGGTCCACCAAACGATAGTAAGCATACGACGGTGATTAGGGTGGTCAAACTGGTAAGAATAGTTCGTGAGAGTGTTGCGTTAATGGCGGTATTCATGATGTCTTTAACATTGCCTCTCTGGCTACGCAGACCTTCTCTTATACGGTCAAAAACAACTATAGTATCATTAATAGAATAACCGGCAATTGTTAGAAAAGCTCCGACTAGTATTAGGTTCAGTTCTTTCCCACAAAGAACTGTAACGCCTATCACAATACACAAATCATGAATGAGGGCAGCGATAGCGCCGATTGCGAATGAAAACTCAAAACGGAAAGTCACATAAAGGAAAATAACGCCAAGCCCAGCAAGGAGTGCGTAAAGAGATCGTTTGGCCATTTCTCCAGCAACAACTGAACCGATCTGTTGGCTTTGAATTTGTCCCTCAGCAAGGCCTGCCGTTGCAATAGCTCGTTTTACTTTTTCACCGGAACCAGGTTCAATACGAACGGAGAAAATTGTACTGTTGCCACCTATTGGAGTCAGTTTCTGAATCTGAGGTTTCTTGGTTTCACCTAGTGTATCTGTTATCACTTTATTGATCGAATCCTTGCTCGTGCTTTCTGGTGCGTTAAACCTTAGTTGATCCCCGCCAACAAACTCAATGCCAAGTGCTCCTTGCCGTTTTGTTACAATTGTTCCAATTGTCAAAACAATAAGAGTAATGGAAATGAAACGACTGAACTTTGTTAGTCCAAGGAAATTAATTTTTTTATTGGATAATACAGGAGTGAATTTAAGAGGCTTATTTAGTTTTCTTGCCGCACTGAGCCAATTAAAGGATACTCGAGTTACTAGAAGAGCTGAGAAGAGTGATACGATAATTCCGATGGTAAGTGTCACTGCAAATCCTTGGATCGCGCCCTCTGCTAACCATAAAAGAACTAGGGCCGTAATGAGTGTGGTAATCTGAGCATCAAAAATTGCAGAGAAAGCTTTTTCGTAAGCAGTTTGAACTGCAGTTCCCACTGTCTTTCCTGCTGCCATTTCTTCCCTCAACCTTTCATAGATCAAGACGTTGGCATCTATAGCAATGCCGATGGTGAGTATCACTCCTGCAATTCCAGCAAGGGTAAAATCAGCCTGAAAAATTGCAAGGATACCAAAGAGCAGAATGATATTCATGCTCAGGCCAATCAGAGCAATTAATCCGGCGAAACGATAGAAAATTGCCATAAATAATGCAGTTAACAAGAGTCCCCACATACCTGCTCGAATTCCTTGATTAATGGCCTCCTTGGCAAGGGTTGGTGGAAATGACTCCTCGTAAAGGACTTCAGGTTTTACGCCTAAAGGATTACGCATTGATACCGATAATGTGTTTGCTTCCTGCTCAGTAAAGTTACCGGTTATTTGACAATTTCCTCCGGGAATGTGTCCATTAAATACAGCTGCTGAAATAATTTTTCCGTCAAGTAGTATTGCCATTTGAGTGACTCCATCACCAGCATACTTTTTGCTGACTTTTGAAAGAGTATCTGCTCCATCACCAACGAATGTGATGTTTATTTTCCAATTTCCGGTTTCATTGAAGGCATATGCGTTAGTGACATCCTTCCCTTCAATCATGACTTCTTCCCTAAGTAATAGTTTTTCTGCTTCTTGAGAGCTGTCTTCTTCTGACTGATCGAATGTTGCTATTTTTGAGAAAGGGATAACTTCTTCACCTCTTTCAATTTTACCAATTGTTACCGGGTCATTTTGTTCATGAGTGAGATAGAGCTCTAGGATAGCGGATTTCTGTAGTTGAGCACGGATCTGTTTAATTGTGTTTTCATCAATGTTTTGTTTGGCATCTCCATCGCGATGTGGGATATCAACGACAAGACGATCATCTCCTTCTGCAGCAATATTCACATCACTTACCGTGCCGGTTAGTCTTCTTTGTAAAACATTTTGGGCTTCTTCCTGATCTGCCTTACTTATTTCCTGTTCTGCTTCAGCCCTTGGATTGAGCTGCAGAGTAAATCGAACGCCTCCAGCAAGATCCATTCCTCGTTTAATTTTTTCTTTGGGAGGAAAGAGGGAATATGCGCAGAAGCCTGCCAATCCTAAGGCAAGAACTGTTCCGATGATCCTTCGACGAAAATCAGAGTCAGTTCCGAAGTACCAAATAAAGAGGGCTAATAAGGACAGTGCGATTAGGAATGCGACAATTGGTGACATTGAGGTGATTATAAATTTATTCCTGCTGGAAAACAGGGGCCGGAAATTTACAGGTTTTTAGTAGAAAAACAACCTTACTCTGAGAGCCTGTGTATTAGTTGCGAAATTGTTCAACTCAAACAAAGAATTTACTGTAAAAAAGGCAAATATTAGTGATTTTTAGCAAATAATTCTACCTGATTTAATCCTTAATGATCCAAGAATGTTAAAATTTAGTGAATAAATTTCTATTTTTATTGTGAGGAAAACACTTCTTTCCCGTGAATTTTACTCGAGTGCGGACGAGCACCACCCTTGACCATTCTGCAGAACACAGAAAGGCTGATTTAACCTTTCGCATGCCTTTGTGAATTGTTCAGGGCTAGCAGTATTAAATTCAAACATGTCAAAATGATGAGGAATTGCAATTTTCGCATTAATTGCTTTTGAAAGAGCAGCAGCTTCAGTTCCGTTAAGATTGCCGGCTACGCGTCTAGATGGCTCGTTACCATTGATTGGGACTATTGCCACATCAATAGATTGATTTATTAATGAAGCCGTTAATTGATTGTGCCAAAGAGTGTCGCCGGAGTGATATATAGTCCACTCACCAAAATGAATGATGAATCCCATATAGATTGGAGATCCTTCTTCGTTTCTTTCAACTTGATTATGAGCAGCGGCGATTCCATTGATTGTAAAGTCTCCAACGCTGATAGGTTCGTTTTCTTTTATTCCAATTAACTCGATACCGGAATCATTTCCTAGTCTTTCATTGGCAAATTGAATGTTTGCTTTGGGGAGAAGTAAACGGAGACCTGGGCTAGATTCATTAATTGAGAGAAGTGTTAGAGCGTCTAAGTGGTCGGTGTGATTATGGGATGATGTAGCAATGTTAACGAAATTAAGTTCCTTCGGGTTCACTGTTTGTTCTGTGATTCGAATGTGAGGTTTATCTGTTGTTGAATATTTATCAGTTAGTGAATCTGATAAATATGGATCTAATAAGAGGTAATCTTGCCGCCACTTGATGAGGAAACCGCTTTGCCCAAGCCACCAGAGATGAAATATTTCAGGTGATTGATCCGCGTTTTGTATTTCGGACAAAAGTTCCTTATCCTTTTTGTATGCGGATTTCATTTTTTTAAAGGCTGTCCCTGACAATTTTCGCAGCAGAGCACATGTTCTGTAGTTTTTGTTTGGCTGCCCATCGCGCCGTCTGACTTAGTCCGCAGTCAGGGGCAAGTACAAGTTTTTCTGGATCAGCATATTTCATGCATTCACGGATTTTAGAGACAAGAAAATCAATAGGCTCAATAAAATAACTTTTCACATCAATAATTCCTACAGCCACATCCATAATTTCAGCAACTTGGGCAATGGTTTCAAGTTCGGCGTATTCTCTATTTGCCATTTCAAGATGCATTTCATCTACTTTAAGATCTAAGAATGCAGGGAAGAGCGGTTCATATCTGCGGTAACCTACGGCGTGCCCTTTATAGTTACCGAAGCAAAGGTGAGTGCAAAGTCTGGCCTTACCAAAAATTGTTTCTGTTGTACGATTAAATATATCAACAAAATTTGCTGTATCCTCTTTATATCCGTAACAACTCATTGAAGGTTCATCGACACAAATTTCCTCACACCCAGCAGCGACTAGATCTTCAAGTTCTTTGCGGATCATAGGAAGCAAAGCCTCTGTAATTGCATAACGATCATTGTAATCGGCGTTTGGTAGTAATCGGCCACTCATTGTAAAGGGGCCAGGCACACTTACTTTGAGTGGTTGCCCAGTAGGTGCAATTTGTTTTAGCCTTTCAAATTCATCTACTGCACCGAGTCCGTTATTTGCTTTAAGTTCTCCAATTATGTGGTGCTTTCCTCTTTGATCGTGGGCTGGGGGACCGAATAGTCTTGGGGATTCTTGTTCCAAAGCAATTCCTTCCAAGTGTCCATAAAAGGAAAGGTTAAAGTCTAAACGGGTTTGTTCTCCGTCTGTGATAACATCAAGACCTGCATTAAGTTGATCGGTGACAGCGCATGTGGTTGCATCATTTTGAATTTCATCAATGTCATTAGCGCCGAATTCATTGAGGTTGTTTCCTGCGAAATGAAGCCAACTAGGAAATGGGTAGCTGCCAATGACTGTTGTGCGCAATGGTTTATCTTTCATGAGGTCAGAAGATCAACCTAACATTAGCATGCCGCAATCTGGAATTCTGCGGTTAGCTTTTGGAATTTTGCTTGATTATTTAGCTAATTTTGTGTCTGACAGTTTTTGTGGTTCACTATTGTCAGAAGAAAGAATTGTTTTAGCCAATTCAAGGTACCCTTTGTCCTGAGGAGTAAGGCTCAACTGGTCATATTGGATGAAGGCATCGTTGATTCTTTTCCTTCGCATGCGGCTTCGCAGTGTAGGACTAGCCAGTAAAATACCTATTTTCATTTCTTGTATTATTTGCTTAGCATATGTTACCGTCAAGGGTTTCTTGATATTTAATATATATTAAATATTTCTTTGTTTAGGGAATGAAATTTTTAGGTTTGAAGGTATTTATGCTTGAGAAGTCCTACTTCAGGTGCTGATTTTTATTTTAAATCAGTTAATAATCGTGGATATCTGAGTTTTTAACCTTTGATTCGTCTATTTTGCTAAAAACTTACTGATGAATATGTCCATACCAAAGCTCCCAGTTAATGTGATCATCAGTTGAATCTCATCACTAATTGGGTTAAGCCTCATACGCTTTTTTTAGGGAGAACATAATAATTGATGGCTAAGAACCTTTTTCAGAAAGTTTGGGACGCTCATGCCGTGCGCGTTTTAGCTAATGGGCAGACTCAACTGCTCATTGGAACCCATTTGATACATGAAGTAACTTCTCCTCAGGCATTTGGTATGCTGAGGGATCTTGGAACTAAGGTTAAATATCCCGAACGTACATTTGCAACTGTTGATCATATTGTCCCAACTGATCAGCGTGAACAACCGTTCAGTGATCCATTAGCTGATGCAATGATTAAAGAGTTAGCTAAGAACGCTGAAGAATTCGGTATTACTTACTTTGATCTTTCGACTGGCAAGCAGGGGATAGTGCATGTAGTTGGTCCAGAACAAGGGATTACTCAGCCTGGAACAACTATTGCTTGTGGAGATTCGCACACTGCTACCCATGGAGCATTCGGAGCGATTGCTTTTGGGATCGGCACTACTCAAGTCAGAGACGTTTTGGCGACTCAGACAATAGCTTTGGGAAAACTTAAGGTCAGGAGAATTAATGTTGAGGGAAATTTGCGTCCCGGTGTGTATGCTAAAGATGTGTCATTGCATATTATTGCATTACTCGGAGCGCAGGGTGGAATTGGGTATGCGTATGAATATGGAGGGTCTTTATTTGATTCATTTTCCATGGAAGAGCGTATGACTGTTTGTAACATGGCCATAGAGGGTGGTGCACGTTGCGGATATGTTAATCCGGATCAAAAGACCTTCGATTATTTAAAGGGTCGCCCTTATGCGCCTTCGGATGATGATTGGGAGTCAGCAATTGATAATTGGAAGAGTATCGCTTCTGATCCAGATTGTGAATATGCTGACACCGTTAATATCAGAGCCGAGGACATTGCTCCTACGGTCACTTGGGGTGTGAGCCCGGATCAAGGGTTTTCTATTGAAGGAAAGATTCCTGATCCGATGGAGCAAACTGATGAGAATGAGAGGCTTTCAATTCAGGAAGCAATTGATTATATGAAGCTTGAGTCGGGTCAACCAATCAAAGGAACCAAGATTAATGTGGCTTTTTTAGGTAGCTGTACTAATGGGAGGTTGTCCGATTTTCGTGAAGTTGCTAAGTACCTTAAAGGTCACAAGGTATCTCCTGATGTGAAAGCGATTGCTGTTCCCGGTTCTCAGATTGTTGATGCTATGGCAAAGCAAGAGGGTTTAGATAAAATCTTTAGTGATGCAGGATTTGAGTGGAGGGCAGCAGGTTGTTCAATGTGTCTAGCTATGAATCCTGATAAGTTAATTGGTGAGCAATTGTGTGCTAGTTCTTCCAATAGGAATTTCAAGGGGCGTCAAGGAAGCCCGACCGGGAGGACAATTTTAATGAGCCCCGTCATGGTTGCTGCAGCTGCGGTTTGTGGAGAGGTAAGTGATGCCCGTGAAATTTTTCAATTTGATGCGGAGTGATTTTTAATCACCAAATTTTATGTCTTTAGAAAAAATTAAAAAAGTTAGCGGCCGATCAGTTTACGTTCCGGGAAACGATATTGATACAGATAGAATCATACCGGCAAGGTTCATGAAATGTGTGACCTTTGATGGATTGGGTGAATACCTATTTTATGATGTCCGAAAAGATTCAGAGGGTAATGATAAGGATCATCCTCTCAATGAACCGCGATTTTTTGGTGCATCAGTTCTGATTTCTAATGCTAACTTTGGCTGTGGATCTTCTCGTGAACATGCACCGCAGGCTTTGTATAGGTATGGATTTAGAGCTATTATAGCAGAGAGTTTTGCTGAGATATTTTTTGGCAATTGTTGTGCTCTTGGTATGCCTTGTGTTCTGGCAACTCAGGAAAGTATAAAGGCTTTGACTGGGATCATTAATGCTGTTCCGGAAACGGAAGTTTTTATTGATGTAGTTAATTCTGAAGTCTGTGCAGGTGATCTAAAATTTCCGGTTGAGATTCCTGCCGGAGCAAAAGAATCTTTAACGGATGGGCGATGGGATCCTATTGCTGAATTACAAGAAGCTGAGAATTCAATTGATGATTTAGTAATTAAGTTGGGGTATCTTAAGAAGAGTTGATAGCTCTAATTATTTCAAAATTAAAGAGGGGTTCCAGACTAGAGAATTCCCTGGACTTATGGAAATTTCCCTTAGATTTAATTAGTGGAATCCCGTCTTGGTGTTCAGGATGTTCACTGTTGATACCCAGATAACCTAAAATAATTGTAAGTTTTTTTTGATTCTTTTTTGATTTATCGATTTCAAATAAGAGATCTTCTTTGTTTTTAGCATAAGTGCAATTTGGGTAATAAGCCTTCATCATCTTTCCGCCGAACCCATAACAAACAACATGCATTTCTTCACCTGTTTCTGCTCTTTTTTTAAGATGTTTTGCAACATCCTTATATGGTGCAAAGGGAAGCGTTTGTGTGTTATTTCTAGGTTCACGAGCAATGTATAAATAAAAGCAAATTACAATTATACTGATTAAGGAATTGAATGAGTATTTTGATTTTCCGGTATGAAGTATCCCTGAAAATCCGATGCCCAGAACAATAACTAAAGGGACAAGACAGAATGTTATAAAGTGATGATGAAGATAAGTATCTGTAATTCCGTTAATTAGAATCGATCCAAGCCCTAAAATGATAATGGCAATCAATATTTTTGCTGCACCTTTTCGGTTAATCCAAGTTCTAATAATGCCAAAAGATAAACTAAAGAATGTTATTAATAAGATAGCAGAACCAATGACTGGACTTTGCTCCAATTCTTTTACTACTGAAGGCAATTCGCTTCCAGATTGACTGATATCCATTCCAAATAGTAAATGCCCAATTGAATTTCCAAAGTTTGGTGAAATTGAAGAGTGAGGATTCTCTATTGGTTCCCAGTGCAACATTTGTATGATGTTCGGCATAAAAAGAGGGAGGTAGACCATGCAAGCCATAGCATTAGTGGCAATGAGCCTACCAATGGATGCCAAGCGATGGGAGAAATTTGTGTTTTGAGACAAAATTAATAAGATTCCGCACAAGCTAAATCCAATGGCGTAAAATATTCCTTCAGGAATTGTCCATGCAAGAATCAGCTGGTTAAACCCAAACAAGATCCAGTACCTCCACTGCTCTTTGTTATCATTAATTGCATAAGTTAACCATAAAGTGCCAAGTAAAGTTAAAAAAATAATTACTCCGACACTGCCCAGTTCAGTTCCATGTCGTATATGCCATGGATGCATGGCAAGTAATAGCGCTGACCCTAGAGCTCCTATGCTGAACCCCCAGCGCTTGACCAATAAACCGATTATTAAAATAGAAAGAATACTTAGAATAAAAGACGGCGCACGTATTGATAATTCATGAATTTCAAATTCTTCGGATTCAGTTTTTGTTTGCCAAATGCTTTGAGATATTTTTATCGCTGCGGCCAATGGGGGGCATTCATTTTGTTTCTGATGCATCCACAAGGTTTCTCTCCAATCCTTAGATGAGGTTTCATAATTTGTATTTTTAACGAAGTTGATTTCCTCCCACCACAAACTTCCTGTAGCAAGATTCCACCGCAGGTGCCCCCCCAATAAAATAATTAATAGAAGCAAGATCCAAAATACCGTTGGGCGGATATGTTCAATTATAGGGCTAGGATTTAGATTTTTCTCTCTATGATGAGAGTATTTTGACCATTTTTTCCAGAAGAATATCAGAACAATTCCAATGAATGAGCTGGATGCAAAACCATACCAAAGACCGATGATTATATCATTGCTCAGAGAATATAACTCATTACTTGGATGGGTATCCAATTCCCATGGTTTTTGCGAGAAGTACAGGAAGGATATGCTGCAAAGGGTGGACAGCAGAATAATAAAGCGTATCAATTTGCCACGAGCGTACCAGAAGCTATTCTCTGGTCTGACAAAAACATTACGATTAGACACAATAGTGAAATTTGACTCTTTGCTGTAAGTATTCCAATGCTTTCTTTATCAGATAAATTTTTAGAGATGACCCAGATACACTTTGACTAAATTTCCTTTGGTTATGATTTCCCTCAAATGAAAACAATTTTACGCGTTTTTTCCTATCTTAAGCGCTATCCAAAGCTTGGTTCTTTACAGCTCATTTGTGCCATTGTAGGGACTTTACTAGCGATTGTTTTTCCTAATGTGGCTCGGTTAGTTCTCGATGTGGCTGTTCCGGAAAAAAGCGCTGATTTGTTAGTTAAATATACTCTTTTGGCATGCCTTGCTTATTTTGGAAGGGATTTACTTAATTCGTTACGTATTATGTTAAATAATACTTTTGAGCAGAAAATTATTTTCGATATCAGAAGTGATCTTTATCAGACACTGCAAAGGCTACCCTTGCGCTGGTTCGATAATCGACCGACTGGAGATATAATGACTCGTGTGGCTGAAGATGTGACAGCCATGGAAAGGGTACTCATTGATGGAATTGAACAAGGACTCGTCGCTTTATTGCAAATAATAGCTGTAGGGATTGTAATGTTTTGGATCAATCCTACTCTGGCCTTTTGGGCATTGGCTCCAGTGCCACTATTGTTTATTGGTGCGATTATATATACTAGTACAAGAGATCGGTACAGAACTGTTCGCCAAGCTACATCGGAAATGAACGCCTTGCTTCATGATAATATTTCCGGCATCCGCCAGATCAAGGCTTACACTATGGAAAAGGAAGAGCATCAAAGATTTAATGCTGCTAGTGATAAGGTCCGTAAAGCTACTCTTCGCACAATGTTTGCTTGGGCAATCTATAACCCAACTATGAGTTTTTTTGGCGGAATTGGTTTTATTTTGGTAATGGGATTCGGAGGAAAGCTTGCTATTGATGACCAAATGACTCCTGGTGAGATAACAGCATTCTTACTCTATTTGACACTATTTTATGAGCCTATTGGCCGATTGCATCAACTCAACCAAATGTTGCAGTCAGGCCGAGCAGCAGGAGAGAGGGTATTTGAAATATTAGATTCGGAAGAGGAGCCTGGTCTTGAATCGGGTCAGGAACTACATGAGCCCGTAAAAGGTCATGTAGAGTATCGAGACGTGTCCTTCAGTTATGGTGAAGAATTATCTACTATCAATGGAGTAAATTTAGAGGCCGAGCCTGGACAGACAATAGCTTTGGTGGGGCCAACAGGGGCGGGCAAAACGACCTTAATCAATTTGCTGACACGATTTTATGAATATGATGGGGGGGAGATTCTAGTGGATGGAGTCGCAGTCAATTCCATTAAAAAAAGATCTCTTCGCAATGCAATCGGCTACGTGACCCAAGAAAGTTTTCTTTTCAATGGGACTATAAGAGAAAATTTACTTATTGCGAACAGGGATGCAACTGATGAGCAGATGTGGAAATCTCTAGAGGTTGCAAATGCTTCTGATTTTGTTATGCAATTACCTCAAGGATTAGACACTCAGGTAGGTGAACGTGGAGTAAAACTCAGTGTAGGTGAGAAACAGAGAGTTAGTGTGGCTCGGTCCTTACTGCGGAATCCTCCGATTCTTCTTTTGGATGAGGCAACGGCAAGTGTTGACACTGAAACCGAAAGGTTGATCCAGGAAGCTCTCGAAAGACTGATGCAGAACAGGACTAGTTTTGTTATAGCCCACCGCTTAAGCACAGTCCGTGGAGCTGACCGAATTTACGTCCTTAAAGATGGTGAAGTCATTGAAAGTGGAAATCATCAAGACCTTTTGGCCCAATCAGGCCTCTATGCAGACCTCTGTAAGACTAGTTTTCTGGACGAGAGCGAAGAATCTCTTTAATCATTGCTCTAATATTAGAGGTCTTATCTTTGTGTCATTTTTAAAAGAGAAGATTTCTTTATTTTTGCCTTCTCTGTATTCAATTACATTCTTTTGACCCTCAAGGTCATCGAAGAAAATTGAATTTTGTATTTTGCATTGGTTCGGTTTGGTTTTCGAATCCAAAATAAATTCGAAATAGAGCCAAGCATTAGTAATTCCCACTTCCTTATCTGACCATTTTGAGACGAGTTTCTTTCCTGTTGGCAGGATAATATAAAAATTATTATTTAAGTAAGAGCAGATATTTTTTTCAATGCCTTCAGTATTTTCAATGTCTATTTGTTTTTTGATGCCCTGGGACAATGCAGATTCTAAATCAACAACTCTTACCCTAAGAGCTATTTCAATGGAGTGTGTTTTGGGGTTCCAAACTGCTTCTGCAAATGTGGCGTGTACCGGATGAGCTCTCGCAGGAATAATAAAATATGCCAAGAAGCAAATAAAAAACGTAAACGAAAATAGTTTACGATTAGTCCTTTCCAGAACTTTTCTTTTTCTTTTCATTTTTTTGTTCTTTGGAACGGTTCTCTTCCTCCTTAGCTTTTTGCATTGGATTTTTCTCTTTTTTCCTTTTTTGTAATTGGAACCGAGATTCTATCGGACGAGGAGGCCAATAATTATTATTTCTATCCGTGTCGGCAGTTTCTAGCATTGGGTCGATTTCAATTTGAGTAATTTCTTTTTTGGCTACGACTAATTTCTTTACTGTTTTAGTGTTTCTTTTCCAAATTTCAGCCGGTATTCTCACAGTTCCCCTTTTCCCATCCGTATATGTGATATCAAGAATGACGGGAGATACAAGACCTCCAATATTTTCAATTTCAATCACATAGAATTTTCTTCTAAGGGACAATAATTTTAGCTCCTCTGGCTCAAGGCTTTTCAAAAATTCATTGTATTCTCTGCGATCACTTTCTGTCACATCGAGTGGATCAAATTTATTATAAAAATCAAGAAGCTCTCGGTTCTTATCTACTAATTTTGGTAATGACTCATTTCTTGAATCAATCAGATCTTTCGCGTCATTTTCTTCTCTCTTTTCTTTTTTGAGTGGCTTTTCAATGTCTGGATCTTTTGTGTCAATTTGATACAGGCGCAAAGACTTCATGGCTACGTCAACATTCTTTGTAGTGTAGAACCATCCTCTCCAGAACCAATCTAGGTCCACGCCTGAAGCATCTTCCATACTTCGGAAAAAGTCGGCAGGTTCTGGCCTTTTAAACATCCAACGGGTAGAGTATTCTTTAAAAGCAAAGTCAAATAAGTCACGTCCGATTACAGTTTCTCTTAACACATTTAATGCAGCGGCGGGTTTGCTATAAGCATTATTACCGAACTGATGTATTGATTCTGAATTTGTCATTATGGGCCTTTGTGTGCTGCTCGACATATAACTGGTGATACTTTTGGGCTTACCCCTTCCTGATGACCATTTTTGTTGCCATTCTGCTTGGGCTAGGAATTGGAGAAATGAATTAAGACCCTCATCCATCCATGTCCATTGTCTCTCATCAGAATTGACGATCATGGGGAACCAATTATGACCTACTTCATGGATTACAACTCCTATAAGAGCGTTCTTGGTACCTTCCGAATAAGTGCCGTCTTCTTCTGGTCTTGGTCCGTTAAAACAAATCATTGGATATTCCATACCAAAGACTGGTCCGTTCACGCTTATGGCTACAGGGTATGGATAGTCAAAAGTAAATTTTGAATAGATATCAAGGGTGTGGGTTATGGATGCCGTCGAATACTTACTCCAGAGAGGTTCAGCTTCGTTGGGATAGAAGGACATCGCCCATGCGCGCTTTCCTGGTGCAAACTCATGATACTTTGCATCCCAAATAAATTTTCGAGAAGATGCCCAGGCGAAGTCTCTGACATTTTCAGCTTTGAAAATCCAGGTCTTAGTATTCTTTGGTTTGTTCTTATTTTCCTGAGTCTTCTTTGCTTCTTCAGGATTGACAATAAAAGTGGTTTCTCCCGTTTTTATAGCATTTTCCCAACGCTTATTCTGTTCCTCGGTTAGTATTTGTTGAGGATTTTGTAGTTCACCAGTCGCAGCAACAATGTGGTCAGAAGGAGCAGTTATCTCTACTTTATAATCACCAAATTCGAGTGTGAATTCTCCTCTGCCTAGAAACTGTTTGTGCTGCCACCCCGTATAATCTGTATAGGAGGCCATTCTCGGAAACCACTGTGCCAGTTCGTAGATATAGTTTTTGTCTTTCTTGAAGAATTCGTAACCTCCTCGTGCCCGATTAAGGTCGGCATCGATAATATTATGTTCCCACTCAACGCTGAAGCTTATTTTTGATTTTGGATGGAGTGGTTTTTCCAAGTCAATTCTCATCATCGTTCCAACTGTTTGGGTCTTTAACGGATTCCCTTTACTGTCCATTACCTTTTTGATTTTGTACCCTCCATCAAAAGACTGACGATATAGTTGAGACCTCAATCCATTGAAACTTATTCCATCAAGGTTAGGTGCTTCCTGAGTCAATGCTTCATCTGATTCAGGCGCGAATCGGTTCTGATCGAGTTGTAACCAGAGATATTTTAAGGAATGGGGTGAGTTGTTTTTGTAAGAGATAGTTTCATATCCTTTCAATCGTTGTTTTGTGTCGTCCAATGAAACTTTGATGTCGTAGTCTACTTTTTGTTGCCAGTAATTAGGACCAGGTGCTCCAGAGGCTAACCGTGATTCATTCGGAGTAGGTAGCAATTCATGAATTTGGCGAAAAGGATCATCTTCATAGGAGGGTAATTGGCCAATACATAGCTTGGAGAAGTACAATGTTATGCCAATGAATAGATAGACGGATTGTTTCATGGTATTTGAGGATGGATCGTTTTCCGGGGCCGTTAAGCTAATCCTATAGTGCTGTTTCTGCAATTTCTACATTAACTATATTTATAATAACAGGGCCTTAACCAATTTTCCCTATAAATAAGTAACTTGAAGCAAAATGACTAATTATGTGGATCTGGTGATGCGAAGCTTGCGGCGGACCAATGTTGATATGATGTCTCCGGCCATCACGATGAGTGCACCCAATAGTATAAATGCAAGCATCCTATCAAAGTCTCTCCCCGCCTTTGCGTCATTAATCAGATAACCTAGTGAAATAACACCCAGCATTCCTAGGATCGTAGATTCACGGATACAAGTTTCCCATCTATAAAAGAAGTAGACCAGCATACGATTAAATGAATCAGGAAATATTGTTGATAAAAAAGAACTGTAACGTCCTCCTCCCTGCGCCAGCATAATTCGAGCTGATTCATTAGCACCATTTTCAACCAGTTCCGAACCTAGCCTTCCGAGGATACCGAAGTTATGTATTGCCAGAGCTAAAACAAGAACCCAAGGGTCGGGACCAAGAATTGAGATAAGGAGAAATCCCAGAACATATTCAGGTAGGCTCCGAGTAAATAAAAATAAGATCCGAGAAAACTTATTAATGGCTAACCAGTACAAAGACTTGAGTATATTGTTACCCTGATTAATTCCGAGTGGTCTTTGATTTCCAAAATTTCTTGCAGAAAGAGGCAAGAGTAGTAAGGCAAAAAATCCTGATATTGTAATTGCTACGGTTGCAAGGCCGAAAGTGATTCCAGTGGCTTTCATTCCTTGACCCTCCGTTAATAGATCGGTTATCCATGGCATAGAGTCTATCCATTGGCCCGTTTCGCGAGTGGGGTCAGGAATTATTTTTCCTATGAATTTGGCTAAGTTTTCGCTTCGCTTCTCTTTGGTGACCAATGATTCATGAAGAGTCCCTGCTGACCATGCCCAGACCAATGAGATCATCAAGCTTCCTAAGCTGATTCTGAGAAACAGCGATTTGGATCTGTTTTGATGCAGTTCCTTAATTCTTAGCAGTCTGTTATTTGTGGCCATTATATTTTTGATGGACTCAATCTTTTGCGAATTGATCTGCTCCACCATTCCAGGATCGCTATGGTTCCGAATAACACATATAGGTATGTCCATACCTCATGATAATGGAATTCATCTGAGGATAACTTGATTCTATATCCTATAGTCTCAATGCCGATGAACCCGAACACAGTTGCCGTTCTTAGGGCGCATTCTAGTCTGTAAAATGTATACGAAAAAAGATCAGGCAGAGCCTGAGGAATAATTCCTATGCAAAATGAACTTAAGGTGCCTGCGCCAATGGATCTGAATAGTTCCTGAACATCTCTTGAATGTTCTTCTATTATTTCAGAGTAGATCTTTGCTAGTATTCCGGAAAATGGAATGGTTACAGCAATAATTGCAGCCGTCGTAGATATTCCCATCGCAGTGATGAAGAGAAGCCCCCACATGAGTTCATGTATAGATCTTGCAAAAGCTATCCATGATTTGGAAACAATGAGTGTGCCCATTAGGATTGGTTTTATTTTCCGTCTATTTTTTTTAGGCCACCATGCTGTGGTCGAAAAAAAAGCGAGAAGGGCTCCGATAGGTATCGAAACACTCATGGCTAACAAAGCAAAACGAAGCGTCATTAGAACGGATTTGACTACTGCAATAAGGAACGGCTCGGTCCCAGGCACAGGGTTCTCGTAATCCATGGCTGGGGTGAACGCAGCACCTATGAAATCTCCAACCAACTTAAGATTGTTACCGTTCAATAACCGCAGAGGGTTTAACCCGATGAGATAGCTACAACCGATTGCAATTAAAAAAATAGCAATAAGTAATTTCCGGCGAAGACTAAATAATTGTTCGATTGGAATTTTCTTGAAACGTATATTGTTAGCATTCCCCATCATCAAGAATTTCTCTTTCACTGAGAGTGTAGAGTTCTTTAAATTTATGTTCGTTCAGATTTTCTGGGGCACTGTCAAACTTGACTTTGCCGTTACGTAATCCAATCAACCGAGGAAAATGGGCCTTAGCCAATTCAAGGTTATGAAGGCTCATTACTAGAGTAATGTTTTCTTCTTGTGATATTTGATTAAGTAGTTGGACAAGATTTGCTGCTCGGGCAGGATCAATGCTGGAGACAGGCTCATCTGCAAGAATAGCTTGAGGGTTCTGATACAGTGCCCTTCCAAGTGCTACTCTTTGCTTTTGTCCTCCCGATAGGTTCGAGGTCGTTTCGAAGAGTTTTTCCTCAATGCCTAGTCTTTCGAGTATTGAGTGGATTTGTAGTATTTTATTTTTGGAAGCAAATATAAGGTCAATCAAATTGCCCAAGAGTCCTCGCTCACCGATTTGGCCGGTGATTATGTTTTGCCATACTCTTAAACTCTCTACTAGTGCAAGGTTCTGAGGGATCGTTGCAATTTTTGATCGGATCTTTTTAAGATTCCTTCCTGAAGTTTTTTCCAATGCATTGCCCAATACAGTAATTTTTCCTGTGCTCGCTTGCACTGTTGAGTTGAATAGACTCAGTAAAGTTGTTTTTCCGCTACCGCTCGGTCCCACAATAGCGACCCGTTCTCCCCGCTTAATGCTGAGAGTTGTGGGACTAAGAGCAGAAATGGTCTCATAATTACGTCCTGCACTTTCTAAACTGAAAGTGTCAGGACGTTCATGAGTAAGATTCATTCCTTTTAATTATTTAAGAGTCCTAGTTTTTTGGCAATGTCTTCGATGCCTTGGAAATCTTCATTCTTTGCAGAAATGATTTTCGATCTGGTCAAGGCCTTAAGTAATCCCTCGTCGGATATTCCAATTAATGCTGCTTGGATTTTATCAATGAATCCTTCTCCATAAATTTGATCTATTTCAGGATGAGCGGTCCAGTTATAGTCAGCATAAGGAGGCGTCTTCCAAATGATTTTGCATTTCTCTTTATCAAGTTTTCCTGACTCCACCATACTGTCATATTTTTTATAACTGAGAGCCCCGACTTGGAAGGCACCTGACTCGACAAGTTTAGCCGTTTTATCATGTGCACCCGAAAAACCGACTGGGAGGGAGAACCATTTCTCAGGGTCTGTTCCTGTTTCTTGTTGAATAAAGAAACTGGGCATTAATCTTCCGGAAGTCGATTTTTCCGAACCGAAAGTGAATTTGATGTCCTTAATTTTTTCGGGAAATGATTCGCTCAGCTCGAGTCCCGTATCAGCATTTGCAATGAAGTAGGAAATGTAGTTTGGATCCTCGATCCCTTGGGCAATTGCTCGGGCTCCTGTGACTTCGTTCCTTGCTTGAACTCCAGTCAAGCCACCGAACCAAGTGAGATGAATCTCTCCATTGACAAATTTGGTGACAGCAGAGGCATAATCAGTTGTGGGAATGAATTGAGTTTCTACTCCCAATTTTTCGGATAGATAGTCGGCAAACTTTTTGAACTTTGCTGTTTGCTCCGTTGTATTTTCGTCAGGGATCGCTGAGAAACGCAGGATCTTCGTTGCGTTTGGATCGGACTTCGTTTTTCCAGCATTATTTTGGTTCTCATTCTTGCAGCTGGAGGCCAAGAGGAGGGCGAGGATTGCCGGACCGACAAACATGATATTTTTCATCAGAATTTCAATTTTTGGTTTTTCATTAAATTTTTCATTTTAATTTCAATGTAGATGCATACCAATATTTATGGAAAAACAGGTATTACCATGAGTTATATAATTATATTTTTTGATTAAATCAAATAGATTTAGCCCATCACTCAATACCAAAAGCTCTCAACACTATCTTACCAGTGGCTTTACCGGACTCAAGTAACGAGTGGGCTTCTGAGATTCTTTCAAATGGGAAAATTTCTTTATGAATGAGGGGTTTTATGGCTTCTGATTCGACTCCCGTAACGATCTTCTTGAGGATTTCCCCGTGTAGGACCTTACCTTTATCTTGGTTGTAAAGGATCGGAATAATCATGAAAACCACATGCAGTGAAAGTGCTTTCTGGTGCAGTATGCTCAGATCACAAGTGATTCTTGTATTTACTGAAGTGACTCGCCCTTCTAATTTTGACGCTTCGAAGCTCCGCATTAAGTTGTCTCCTCCGACAGTATCAAATACAACATCGAATCCCTTTTGGGCAGTATGTTCTTCAACGTATTGGGAGACACTTAGATCACGGTAATTTATTGGTGTGGCTCCATAACCTTTGACTATTTCTGCTTTTTCATTGGAAGATACCGTCGAAAAAACTTTAGCTCCTTTCATTTTGGCGAGTTGAATTCCCAAGTGTCCTACCCCTCCAGCCCCACCATGAACCAAAACACGTTCACCTTCTTTTATATTGGCACCTCTTATAAGAGCATCCCAAGCTGTTATTGATACCAATGGTAGTGCGACGCATTCCTCAAGTGAGAGGTTAGCTGGTTTTTTTGCGAGGAGATTTGCATCAACTAATTGATATTCTGCCAATGCTCCGGATTGTTCTTTAACTGCTCCGCTACAACCGAAAACTTCTTCTCCTTCGATGAATTTTCTCACTCCATCGCCGACCTCTTCAATTGTTCCAGCAACATCAAAACCAAGGACTCCAGTTTCGGGTGCGAGAGATTTTAAGAGACCGCTTCTGATTTTATAATCGATAGGATTTACGGAGCTTGCCTCAACACGTATTAATACATGGCCAGGTTTTAATTCAGGCTTTGGAATTTCGGTTATTTCAAATACTTCGGGTTCGCCGAAACTCTTTATTACCATGGCTTTCATATTATTTGAGATTAACGATCTATTGAGAGTGGTCAATCATTCGATAATAGAAGGTTTTTTTAATTTTTTTGGTAGTGGTTCACTTTGTTGGATGATAATTGGTTTGAGACTTGATTTGATAAGTTATCGAAGCTTGGTATTTATTTAAGGATGCCGAAATATTTAAAATTGGATATTAGGCTTTTGGTTTTACATGGCTAAGAAAAAAGTCGTTAAGAAAGTCGTTAAAAGAAAGGTTCTTAAAAAGGTGCCTAGAAAGAAACCTATTCGGTCTAAAATAGGGAATTCTAAGAAGAAAACTGGTAAGGCAACTAAGAAAAAAAAATCAAAGAAACCTCCAATTAAGATAATAGATACCGCCAAAAAAAATGATAACTCAGAAGTCATTCATATTGATGATATGTATTCTGACTGGTTCATTGATTATGCTAGTTATGTTATATTAGAAAGAGCCGTCCCTAGTATTCATGATGGATTAAAACCAGTCCAAAGGCGAATCCTACACTCTCTCAAAGAAAAGGATGATGGGCGTTATAATAAAGTAGCTAATGTAGTTGGACATACGATGCAATACCATCCTCATGGTGATGCATCCATTGCTGATGCCTTGGTGGTGATCGGGCAAAAGTCTCTCCTAATTGATACGCAAGGCAATTGGGGAAATATTTTGACTGGGGACAAGGCAGCGGCTTCAAGGTACATCGAAGCGCGGTTGTCAAAATTTGCATTGGCTGTTGCCTTTAATGCAAAGACGACTGAATGGGCATTTTCATATGATGGTCGTAACAAAGAGCCTATTAATTTGCCTGTTAAGTTTCCATTGTTATTGGCTCAAGGCGCAGAAGGAATTGCTGTGGGATTGGCATGCAAGATTTTACCTCACAATTTCCATGAATTAATTGATGGGTGTATTGCTGTTCTTCGCAAAAAGAAAACTCAGCTTCTTCCTGACTTTCCTACCGGTGGACTGATGGATGCCTCGGACTATAACGGTGGTTTAAGGGGAGGAAAGATTCGAGTCAGAGCCCGTATAGAGAAAACAAAAAACAAAAGATTATTAAAAATAACCGAAATACCTTTTGGAACCACTGCAGGTGGATTGATGGACAATATTGTAGCGGCGAATGAGAAAGGGAAAATTAAGATATCTAAAGTTGAAGACATCACTGCAGAAAAGGTAGAAATTCATATACACCTTCCAGTTGGTTTGGATCCTGATACAGCGATAGAGGCTCTTTATGCCTTCACTGATTGTGAGATTTCAATTTCTCCTAATTCTTGTGTCATTGAAGATGATAAGCCTAAGTTTTTGAGAGTAGATGAATTACTTAAAAAATCTGCTTTGCACACAAAAGAGCTCTTAAAATGGGAGCTTGAGATTCGATTGCGCGAACTGCAGGACAAATGGCACTATAGCTCTTTGGAAAGAATTTTTATTGAGAATAGAATTTATCGGCGGATAGAAGATTGTACTACTTGGGAATCAGTAATTGAGGAGATTTGGGCTGGACTCAAGCCGTTCTTAAAGAAGCTCAAGCGTAAGGTTATTGAGGAGGATGTAGTGCGCCTCACTGAAATTAAGATCAAACGTATTTCTAAATATGATTCCTTTAAGGCTGACGAACTTATTCGAGGAATTGAAAAAGATATTAAAGAAGTAGAGAAGAACATTTCTCAGATAACAAGATATGCTGTTCGTTACTACAAGGAGCTTAAGGAAAAATTTGGTAAGCGACGAGAAAGAAAGACCGAAGTTTCCACCTTTGGAAAAGTTGTTGCTAAGAATGTGGCTGTTGCAACCGAAACGATATACTTGAATGCCAAAACTGGATTTGCAGGGTGGGGATTGAAAAGGGACGGGGTATCAGTCGATCGCTGTTCAAGAATGGATGATATTATTATTTTTGGAAGAGAGGGAACTATGCAGGTATCTAAAGTTGCAGAAAAGACATACGTTGGGAAGAACCCGGCTCACGTTTCCATTTTCAGAAAAGAAGAACCAAGATATTACTGCATGATTTATCGTGATGGAAGGGATGGGCCTACGATGATAAAGCGATTCACCGTTCAGGGAGTGACTCGTGAAAAAATGTATGATCTGACTAAAGGGAATAATGGGACTAGGGTCCTTTTCTTTTCAGTTCATGACACGGAGGAAGATACCCCTTTAGTTAATGTAGTATTGAAATCGGCTCCAAGATTGAGAGTAAAAGAAATTGAGATTAATTTTGCTGATATAGCGGTTAAGGGCAGAGCATCAAAGGGTAACATTGTTACCAAGCACAAGGTGGAGAAAGTTGTTCGCAAGAAGGGTCAGATGGAATTACTTTAATTTATAGGATCCCAATTCAATCTATAAAAGGATCGTGAAATTATTGTTTCAATTACTTTATTGAACGTTTCGTTAGTTTCAACTGCGGTAAAAGAATGAATTGATGTCCAATCTATTAGATTTGTTGATTCCTCCAAAGTAAATGTCTTACCATGTATGAGGTGAGAAAAATAAAAATTTAATACTTTATTGTCAGTATCAGTGGCAATACTTAGATTAGGAGATTTTCCGTTCTCTGCTCTCCAAGCCAAACCGTAATTTGTAGCTGTGTCACTTGAGACTTTTAGTATGTATTCTCCTCGGTCAAGACCGCGTAAATATAGGTGCTCGAGATTATCTATTTTCGAATCACTGATATCATAAAGCGTTATTGAATCTTCTTTTTTTCTGTATAATTCAAGCTTCATGTCTGCAATGGATTCGCTATAAGGATTACCATCCAGCCATTCTGCGGATCGTATAACACGATTCCAATTGAGTGAAAATGAAGCCTCGGATACATTCTCTTCTAATTTAATATAATAAAAAGCTTCGCTTGATTTATCTATGGATCCAAAGTCCCATCCGTAATTGCTGGAGATGCTTTCAGGTTCTTGTTCTTCAGCAATAAGTATATGATAACTGTTCTGGAGGTTTATTTTCCCTGCTCCAAGAACAGGATCGATAGGCATTTCCTTGTTCCTGAACCAATTGTTGAATTCCTTTTTACTGGCTCCTGCCATAATGAGAGCTTTCATCACTTCAGGTAAGAGTGCATTTTCTTTATGTTTTGCTTTAGCAATTCCAATGAGAAAAGTTACGGCAGAGCTAACTTGAGGGGTACAGGCACTTGGTGAATTGTCATTAGCAACGATATCTGGCTTGGTTCTACCGGGGCCATCGTGTTCAATATTTCCAGTACCCATGTCAATTCCAGAAACAGTTTGTCCTCGGCTATGAGATCCATTGGTGTTTCCGACTGAGATAGCATTATAACTTGAGGAAAGAATTGATGGGACCGTTGTGTTGGCTCCATTATTCAGACCAACACAGGCGATGAATTGATCTCTAATAATTGCATAATCGAATCTTCTGACCGCTTCGTTATGGATTGAGATTATATTATCAACTTCTGAGGGATTAGTTTCATTATTGTAGCCGTAACTTATCCATGAATGATTTTGAACGAAACTTTCTTCTGTTTTTGGAGGGAGGCTTGATCCTGTCCGAAGATAATCCGCATAAACCCATTGATTTGCTGAATACACGTCGACAAGAGGCACCCAAGGAACGATTGATTCGTTGCTGAAAAAGCGTTTCCCAACTGCTAATGCATGGTCTGATGAACCGTAGGCAAGCGATTCATTAATTGTTTTTATTAGGAAGGAATTTTCTTCGAAAGGACCTGATCCGTTAAACGAATATTCGATGGGAGGATTATTATTTGG
>Ga0163108_10000560_pt1 | contig 27715 bp, 30 predicted proteins | sample Fk1155metaG_FD_109644 | JGI IMG/M metagenome (GOLD analysis project Ga0163108, IMG submission 109644) | Marine microbial communities from the Central Pacific Ocean - Fk160115 155m metaG | ecosystem: Environmental > Aquatic > Marine > Oceanic > Photic zone | place: The Central Pacific Ocean...
AAATTTTTAAGTACTAGAGCATATTTAGATTTAAATGGATGGAATGAACCTGATATATTTAACCACTAAATAAATATAATAAATTGGAGTTTAAAATTGGTATATTCTAAAAGTGTTACTTCTGTCAAAAACAAAATTTTAGAACAAAAATTTGCAATAGAAAAATTAGCAGAAATTGTTGACAATTCTATGAATAAGGCCATTGACCTTTTACATAAAAATAAAGGGAAGGTTATTGTTACAGGTCTTGGAAAAAGTGGCCATATTGGATTAAAAATAAGTGCAACATTATCATCAACTGGTTCTCCTTCAGTATTTATTAATTGCTCTGAAGCAAGTCATGGAGACCTAGGTATAATAGAAAAAAATGATATAATTATAGCTTTATCTAAATCAGGTGAAACTAAAGAAATGTTCCCTATCATTAATTTTGCAAAAACAAATAAAATTAAACTTATTGGAATTACCTCAAATTCAAAAAGCTTTTTAGCAAAAAATTCTAATATAACATGTCTCATTCCTAATTTGATAGAATCATGCCCTCTAAATTTAGCTCCTACTACCTCTACAACTATGATGCTAGTATTAGGAGACACTATTGCAATTGAATTAATGAAAAAAAATAATTTTAAAAAAGAACATTTCAAACAATACCATCCAGGAGGAATGTTAGGAAAGAGGCTATTAGCAGTTAAAAACATTATGCATACAAAAAATAATATACCATTAGTATATGAAAAAGAGAACATGCGAACAGCACTACTCAAAATGACATCAATTGGATTTGGATGTGTAGGAATAATAAATTCTAATAATGAATTGAAGGGTATAATAACTGATGGAGATCTAAGAAGAAATATAAAAAAGAATTTTTTATCCTTACCTGTAGAAAAAATAATGACAAAAAACCCTTTAACTATCAATATAAATTTAAGTGTGATGGATGCTATAAATTTAATGAATAAAAATAAAATTACAGCCTTATTTATTACAGAATCAAATTCTTGTGTGCCTACAGGAATAGTTCATATTCACGATTGTCTTAAAATTGGATAATATTTAAATTGTTAGAAAAATCTTTTTATAAGTCTTGGGATAAAAAAAATAATAACAATAAAAAAGAAGATTTTGAAAAAAATAATATTTATAAATCTATTTTAAAATACTTTTTGCCTATTCTAGTTATAGGAATTTTAATTTTATTAATTAAATGGATTAATATAATTCCTAAATATGATGTAATAAACTTTGAGGAGAATGTAGAAAAGAATGAACCTGATTCAGTAATTAAACCAAAACTAATATTAAAAAATAAAAATAATAAACCTTTATTAATTCAAGCTAATCAAACTAAAAAAGATGTAAATGACCCTAACATTATATTTTTAACTAAACCTACAGGATATTATAAGCTGTCTGATAAAACAACAATTTATTTTAATGCTATTGATGGTATATTATACCTCAATAAAAATGAATTAAAATTAAATAAAAATGTTGAAATTACATCTTCTGAAGGAACAAACTTAAAAACAGTAAATGTAATATATAATATAAAAAATAATATTATTTCAGGTAAAGAAAATATTACCTTATTAGGAGATTGGGGCAAATTATATGGAAAAGGTTTTATTTATGATATTGAAAATTCATTGATTACTTTTAAAGGACGACCTAATATTAAATTTAATAATACAAAAGGTGCAATATAGTGAAAAAAATAATTTTATTAATGTTTTTTACTATTTTTTGTATTAAATTATCTAATTCTGAAGAATCTGTTCCTGTAGATGTTGTAGCAGATTCCATGCAATGGGACGATAAGGAAAGAATTGCATATGCAAAAGGAAATGCCGAAGCTAATCAAGGAGAACGTAAACTTTCGGCTGATGAATTAATTGTACATCTAAACAAAAATAATAGTGATAATGAAGTAATCATGATAGAAGCAAAAGGTAATGTTATATTTATAACAAAAACTGAAATAGGCACTGGTGAAAAAGCAAAATACGATCTAATAAAAAACAATATTATTATTGAAGATAATGTTACACTAAAAAAAGAAGAAAATGTCATGGTTGGACAATATTTAGAAATGAACTTAACTAACGGAGTAAGTAAAATAAAAAGTGACAAAGAAAATAAAAGAGTAAGAGTACGCTTTTCAACTGAAAAAAAAGAACTAGAATCAAATGACTAATAATTTAAACCCTAAGCTGATAATTAATAATCAAGGTTTATGTATTAATAGTATAGGAAAATCTTTTAATAAAAGACCCATCGTTAGAGGAATATCTTTAGAAATTCATAGAAGTGAAGCAGTAGGACTTTTAGGACCAAATGGTGCAGGAAAGACTACTTGCTTTTATATGATAAGTGGATTATTGGCACCTGATTATGGCTCAATATCTCTTGATGGAAAGGATATAACTAATTTACCTATATATAAAAGAGCCAAAGCAGGAATAGGTTATCTTCCTCAAGAAATTTCTATATTTAGAGGCATGACAGTAGAGCAAAATATTCAATCAATACTATCTTTAAATATTTCCGATAAAAGAGAAAGAGAAGCAAATTTAGAAGAATTGCTTGCAGAATTTTCTTTAACTCATTTGAGAAGAACTTCTAGTATGACATTATCTGGAGGAGAACGAAGAAAAGTTGAAATAGCTAGAGCTTTAGCATCTCAACCATCATTTATTTTATTAGATGAACCTTTAGCCGGAATTGACCCCATTGCTATAGAGGAAATAAGAGAATTAATTAAACACATTAAAGATAAAGGTGTAGGAGTTTTAATCACTGATCACAATGTCAAAGAGACATTAGAATTAATTGATAGAGCGTATATAATTCATGAAGGTAAAGTTCTTATGACAGGAAAACCCGAAGAAATAATTTCTGACGATAAAGTGAGAAAAGTATATTTAGGTAATAAATTTAATATATAAAATTATTTACAATGATTAAACAAATTTTAAGACAAAACCCAAAATTACAAACCAAACTTAAAATAAACAATAAAATAATTAACTCTTTTAATATACTTCAAATGTCACATGATGAATTAATTGACTTTACAAAAAGTGAATCTGAAAAAAATCCTTTTATAATTTTAAAAAAAAATAATAATTTAAAATTAATAACTGATAATTATAGTAATAAAAATAATATTAAAGAATGGTTATATCAACAAAGTTCAATATTTTATAATAATAAAAAAGAAAAAAATCTTATTGAAATTTTTATCGAAAATTTAGATGATAATGGTTTTTCTAAAATAAATACTTTAGAAGCTGCACAACTAACTAATAGCACAAAGGCACAAGCCTTAAATATTTTAAATAAATTAAAAAATCTTGATCCAATAGGAATTTTTTCTTGTAATATTAAAGAACTGCTTCAAATACAACTGATTAAAAAAGGAATATATAATAACCATTTCAAAATTATTTTAAACAACCTTAATTATGTTGCTGAATATAATATTAGTAAGCTTAGCAAATTATGTAATTTACCCAAAAACAGTATTATTAAATTAATTCAGATAATAAAAAATAGCAAACCTAGACCTATAGATTCATTAAAAAATACAGAAAAATATTCAATTACAGCCGACATATTGTTAGAAATAAGTGACAAAAAAATAGAAACGACCTTAAACACAATTAATAACTATGAAATTCATTTGAATAAAAATTATATTAATAAAATAAAATTACAAAATAATAAAAAAACGAATAAAGAAAATATAAATTTTATTCAAGATTATATCACTCATGCTAAAATTTTAAAAAATAATATTAATAGAAGAAATGAAACTATTTTATCTGTATCAAAAAAAATTTTTAATTATCAAAAACAATTCCTATTAAAAGGAGAAGAAGAAATTTTGGCCCTTACCCATAAAGAAGTAAGTAAAATGGTCAATATGCATGAAAGCACAGTGAGTAGAACTATAAAAAATAAATATGTACATTTTAATAATAAAACTATTCCACTTAATTATTTTTTTAGTACTAAAACAAACAGTAAAGACAATAAACATTCTTCAAAATCTATTAAAATAAAAATAGAAAAACTAATCCATAATCAAGAAATAAAAAATTATAGTCTTAGTGATCAAAAAATAACTAAAATATTGAATAATAATGGAATTATGATATCTAGAAGAACCGTTACTAAATATAGAGAAAGTATGAATATTCCGAATTCTAGAATTAGATTAAGAAAATTAAAAAATTAAAAATATATCAGGCACAATAATGTTACAAAGTAAAACTACAAATAATTCAAAAAATATACAAATTAAAGATATTTTATCAAAATCTAATACTTTAATATTACAGAATATAAATCATAAAAAACAATTATTCTCAAGTTTAAGCACTTGTATAAGCACACAAGTGGACATTACAATTACAGAATCTAATAAACTTTTATATAATAAAGAAATGGTAGAAGTAAGTGGAATTGGTAATGGTATAGCTATACCTAATATTCAAAGCTCTTTTATAGTCAAAGCAATTGGAATCTTTGTAAAATTACTACAACCTATTGAATATCATTCAATAGATAAAGAACCAGTAGATCTAATATTTCTATTATCTTCCCCACATACAATAAAATCTGATCATCTAAAAACACTAGCTTTAATATCTAGAAAACTTTCTAATACTAAAATACAAAAAAATATTCGTGGAACTTCTGACATAGAATCAATATATTCTATATTAACCATGTAAAGTTTATTAAAAGGAATAAAACATGACTAAAAATAATGACTATAAAATAGCAGATATATCACTAGCAGAATGGGGTAGAAAAGAAATTGAAATAGCTGAAACTGAAATGCCAGGACTTATGTCTCTCAGAAATGAATATAAAAATAAAAAACCGTTAAAAGGGGCAAATATAATAGGATGTCTACATATGACTATTCAAACAGCTGTTTTAATAGAAACGCTAATGCATTTAGGCGCAAAAGTTAGATGGTCATCCTGCAATATTTATTCTACCCAAGATCATGCTGCAGCCGCAATAGCAGCAAAAAATATTCCTGTATTTGCTTGGAAAGGCGAAAATGAAAATGAATTCTGGGATTGTATTGAAAATACAATTAATGGACCAAAAGATTGGACTCCAAATTTAATTTTAGACGACGGAGGAGATTTAACCAAAATAATGCACGAAAAATATAGTAATACAATGAAAAATATAAAAGGATTAAGTGAGGAAACTACTACAGGAGTTCATAGACTATATGAGATGGAAAAAGAAAATACATTATTAGTTCCTGCAATCAATGTAAATGACTCTGTAACAAAATCCAAATTTGATAACCTTTATGGCTGCAGAGAAAGCTTAGTTGATGGAATAAGAAGGGCTACTGATTTAATGATGTCTGGTAAGATTGCAGTAGTTGCAGGTTATGGAGACGTAGGAAAAGGGTCTGCTGCTTCTTTAAGAAATGCAGGAGCAAGAGTATTGGTTACTGAAATAGATCCTATTTGTGCTCTTCAAGCTGCAATGGAAGGCTATGAAGTTGTCACCATGGAAAAAGCTTGCAAAATAGGAGATATTTTTGTTACTGCGACAGGAAATTGCGATGTTATAAATATCGATCACATGAGAGAAATGAAAGATAGAGCCATAGTTTGTAATATAGGACATTTTGATTCTGAAATACAAATCTCTGCTTTAAGAAACTATAAATGGCAAGAAATTAAACCTCAAGTAGACCAAGTAATATTTCCTGATGGCAAAAAAATTATAGTCCTAGCAGAAGGAAGACTTGTAAACTTAGGTTGTGCAACCGGTCACCCAAGTTTTGTAATGAGTGCATCATTTACTAATCAAGTTCTAGCACAAATAGAATTATGGCAAAATTATAAGTCATATAAAAATAAAGTGTATACTCTACCTAAAGAATTAGATGAAAAAGTTGCCTATCTACATTTAAAAAAAGTTGGCGCCGAGCTTACTAAACTAAATAAAAAACAAGCTAAATATTTAGGACTAGACATTAATGGACCATACAAATCTTCTCATTATAGATATTAAAAAAATTAATGAAAATTGTCATAAATAATGAAAATGATACTATAAGATTAGGAATAATTATTGCAAAAATAGCATCAAATAATAATATATTTTGTTTGAAAGGTGATTTAGGTGCAGGCAAAACTACTTTAATTCGTGCTATTATAAAAAATTTAACTAATGTTAAAGAAGTACTAAGTCCTACCTTTCCCATGCTACTTAACTATCAATATAATGATATCATTATATATCATTATGATATGTATAGATTAAACAAGCCTGAAGATGTATGGAATTTAGATTTAGAAGAAGCCTTAAATAATGGGATGGTCTTTATAGAATGGCCCGAAATTATAGAAAATTTCCTTCCTAAATCAAAAATCACCATTACACTTTCAATAATAGATAATAATATAAGAAATGTTAAAATATTAGCTGAAAATAAATTTATAACTAAAATTAAAAATTTTTATAAATAAAATGATTAAAAATATAAATAACAATATAAAAATAAATATTTTAAAATTTCTAAAAAATAATAATTTAGATCTATATCCTTTAAAAAAACTTAAGCAAGATGCTTCTAGTAGAAATTATTATAGAATTAAAGATAAAAACATATTACTTATGGAATCTGTTGCGAAAAGTAATAAAAATAAAGAATTTATTTATTTATCTAAATATTTAATCTCAATTGGGTTATCAGCTCCTAAAATATTTTTTAAAAACCAAAGCAAAACTTTATACATAATAGAAGATTTAGGTGATTTAACATTCACACAGGCATTAAGAAAAAAAATTCCTGAAGAAACTCTTTATCTGAACGCTACAAAACTTATTTGTCATATGCAAAATAATCATATTTTGCCTAATGTACCGGAATATAATTTTCGATACCTCCTAATGGAATTAAATATTTTTATAGAGTGGTTTTTTAAAGAAAAAAATATTACATTAACCATAAAAGCTAAGGATGAATGGAAAAAATTGTGGAAATTAGCACTACAAAATATTTTTAATAATAATAATACTTTAGTTTTAAGAGATTTTCATGCCGATAATTTATTCTGGCTTCCCGATAGACCGGGTATTAAGAATGTTGGTTTAATTGACTTTCAAGATGCTTTAATAGGGCACATAGCTTATGACCTTTCTTCATTACTTGAAGATGTTAGAAGAAAAGTTTCTAAAGAAATTAAAGAAAAAGCTATTATTTATTTTATGAATACAAAAAAGATCAAAAATAAAAATAAATTTTATCAAGAATACTATACTATTACCGCTCAAAGAAATGCAAAAATTGTTGGAATATTTATAAGATTAGCAAGAAAAAATAATAAAACAAAGTATCTCAAATTAGTTAATATTGCGATGAATATATTTTTAGATTCTCTTAAAAAAGCTAATTTAAATGAAATCTTAATTTGGTTGGAAAAAAATATTCCAAAAGAAAAACAGAGTAAATCATAAAAATGAATAACAATATATCACAAGCAATCATTTTAGCCGCAGGTTTTGGAAAGAGAATGCTACCCTTAACCAAAAATATTCCTAAACCACTAATAAAAATTAATAATAAACCTATAATTTATTATATTTTAGAGGAATTAAGAAATAACAATATTTTTACTTGCTATATTAACGTACACTATTTACCAGAAAAAATAATAGAATATATTAAATATTATTCTAAATTACATACCTACATGAGTATAAATATTATTAAGGAACAAAATATTTTAGATACAGGTGGTGCAATTAAAAACATATTTAGTAAAAATAATAATATTATACCTACCATAGTTATCAATGGAGATTCTATTATTATATCAAATCAAAATACTACTCCATTACAAGAATTAATAAATAACTTCAATGAAAAAAACATGCATTTTTTATTATTATTAGATGATAAAACTAATTCTATAGGTTATTCTGGAACAGGAGATTTTAAAATATTAAAAACAAACTCGCCTTCAATAATACAAAGATCAAATTTAGATAGTTTAGCATATACAGGATGGCAAATAGTTAACCCACTATCAATAATAAAAATTAAAAATAATAAATTTTCTTTGAATTATTGTTATGACAAAGCTATTAAAAATAATTTATTATGGGGAATAAAAAATAAAAATAAATGGCTCCATGTTGGTAACAAATCTTCTTTATTAGAAGCAACAAACTGGATTAATAATAATAAAAATGAATAATTATATATTTTATGATTTTGAAACAACAGGACGAAATAGTAGTTGGGACCAAATCATTCAAATAGGCGCTATTCTAACTGATTCCAACTTAAAGGAAATAGACAGATTTGAGGCTAGAAGCAAATTAAAACCAGGACAAATTCCTTACCCAAAAGCAATATTAGTTAATAAAAGTTCTGTATACGATTTGACAAAATCAAATTTATCAAACTTTGAACTTATAAATAAAATGAAGGATAAATTTCAATCATGGTCTCCTGCTTTATTTATTGGATACAATTCTATAGCTTTTGATGAAAATTTTCTCAGAGAATCCTTATTTAGAAATCTTTATGACCCATATCTTACTGTTACAAATGGTAATAAAAGAACAGACTTGCTAAATATAATAAGAACCAACCATATAATAAACCCTAACATTATTAAAATTCCACTAAATGATAAAAACAAACCATCATACAAATTAGATAAAATTGCTCCTATAAATAAAATTGATGATTTCAATGCACATGATGCCACTGGAGATTCTATAGCTACAATGAAATTAACAAAAATAATTAAAGATAAAAATCCTGATTTATGGTTTTCCTGTTTATTAACTGCTAAAAGAGAAGATACAAATAAATTGCTAGAAGATGAAAAAATAGTATGCATAACAGAATCTTACTTTGGCAAAACAACCCCTTATATAGTGTCATTACTCTGTTATCATCCTATTTATAAATCTGCACAATGTTTTGATCTAAAAAATGATCCAAATGATTATATTAATTTAACAAAGGATACATTAAAACACTTTGTATCTAAAAGTCCAAAAATTATAAGATCCTTACCTACTAATAAAAGTCCGGTGATAATAAATAAAAATTATTTTTCTAAAATAAATGAATATGCCCATTTGTCATTTGAAGAGTTAGAAAAAAGATCAAAAATAATTTTATCAAATACTGAATTTAAAAAAAATATTGAACAAATCTTACTACATCAAGCTGAAGAAAGAGAAGAAATGTCTTCACAACAAGATATTTATTTTGAAGAAACAATATACAAATCCTTTCCTACTAATAATGAAAAAATTATTATGCAAGAATTTCATGAGGCTAAATGGGAAAATAAGTTAAAAATTGCTGATAAATTTAATAATACTAAATATCAATATTTTGCAGAACAAATTATTTATGAAGAACACCCAAATGTTCTATCAAAAGAAACTTTTAATAAAATAAACAGGAGTATTTCTAATAAAATTTTTAGTACTAACAAAGAAAAATGGAATACTATTCCTAATGCATATAAAGAAATTGACGATTTAAGAAACGAATATGATAATTTAAATGATCAAAAAACTTTACGTCAACTAGAAGAACTAAATTTTTTAATTGAGAATATTGAAAAAAAATTTCAAGATGCATAAAATATAAATAAAGGAGACAAAAATAATGACTACTATAAAAATATCTGATGAATCTTTCGATGAAGAAGTAATTAAAAAAGGAAAGCCAATACTAGTAGATTTTTGGGCAGAATGGTGTGCCCCTTGTAAACAACTTGGACCAATTTTAGAAGAAATTTCAGAAGAATATAAAGAAAAAATTACTATAGGCAAACTCGATGTTGATGAGAATCCGGAAATAGCCGGAAAATTTCAAATTAGAGGTATACCAACTATATTGTATTTTAATAACGGTGAATTAATTGATACAAAAGTCGGAATATCTTCTAAAGACGATCTAATACAATGGTTAGAAAAATATATTTAACTTTTATTAATTTTATAAGCTTCACCTATTAAATATAAAGATCCGAATATAATAATAACGGATTCTTTAATATTATAAAGATTTTTAAATACCTCTAATAAAGAATTTGAATAAGAACTTCTGATATTATAAGATTTTCCAATTTTTAATAAATCTGTACTTAAAAAATTATTATTATTATCAGAAATAGGAACAAAAATTATATTTCTTATTCCTTTCTTAAAATAATTTAACATATTAAACACATCTTTATTCTTTAAAAAACCACAAATTAAAATTACCGACTTCTTTTGGTTACTTGTCATATAAGAATCTATCCATTTCTTCAATGCCTTTGCAGCACCAACATTATGGCCTCCATCAAGCCATATTTCAGAAGATTTATGAATCATATTTTTAATATGCCCACTTGTAATTTTCTCTAATCTACCAGGCCACTTAGTATTTTCTATTCCATTAATAATTGAATTTTTAGCAAATAATAATTTATTAGAAGCAAGAAGAGCTACAATTGCTAAAGCAGCATTAAAAATTTGATGCTCCCCTATTAATGAAGGTTGATAAAAATAATATTTATTATTCATATAACTAACTTTATATAAATCAGAACATTTTTTTACATTCCAACCTTTATTATAAAAAACAATTTCATTTTTATTTTTAACACTTACTTGTCTTAATGTTTTTTCTACTATTGAGACTTGCGGAGCAGAAATACATAAAACATTTTTTTTCATTATGCCTGCCTTTTCCTTAGCAATTAAACCCAACGTATTACCCAAAAATTCTTTATGATCATTAGAAATAGGAGTTAAAATAGTTAAAATGGGATCTGTTATTACGTTTGTAGCATCTAACCTTCCTCCTAAACCTGTCTCAATTATAGCAATATCAGCAGAATTTTTTGCCATTAAATAGAATGACATCACTGTAAGCATTTCAAATTGAGTAATTGGATTATTATTATTTTTTAATGCACAAAAATCCAATGCTTCTATTAATTCTTTTAGAGTAACCTTCCTATTACTTAATATAATTCTTTCTGTAATACTCATCAAATGAGGTGAAGTATAAATATGTACTTTTTTATCATTCTCTATCAACACATTAGCTATAAAAGAAATTGTTGATCCTTTTCCATTTGTTCCAGCCACGTGTATTATAGGGGGTAAATCTAAATGAGGATTTCCCAATTCTTTTAACAATCTCAAAACTCTTTTTAAAGAAAGGTCAATTACTTTCGGATAAGATGAAGTAAAATCTTTTAATTTTTTAATAAAAAGTTTTTCTTTGTTCAAGATGTTGAATAACTTTTTTTATTTAAACTATTTTTTAGATGAAATAGTAAATTAACAATAGAAGCCTTTAATTTTGGGCGAGGGATTACCTCATCAATCATGCCATGCGCTAACAAATATTCTGATTTTTGAAACCCTTCTGGGAGAGTTTCTCTTACAGTACTTTGTATAACTCTAGGACCAGCAAATCCAATCAGAGCACCTGGTTCAGCAAAAGTAATATCTCCTAACATAGCAAAAGAAGCACTAACCCCTCCTGTAGTAGGGTCTGTAAGAACTACTATATAAGGTATATTATTTTGTTTTAAATTATTAACTGCTATAACTGTTCTAGGTAATTGCATTAAAGAATATATTCCCTCTTGCATTCTAGCTCCTCCTGAAGAAGTAAATACAATAAAGGGGATATTATTTTTAACCGCTTCTTCTGCTCCTTTTATAAACCCTTCTCCAACTGAAGTTCCCATAGATCCGCCCATAAAATTAAAATTTAAAGCAGCTACTACGGCCTTATTTCCTCCAATTTTCCCTAAAGCAATAATTATTGCATCTTGCATATTTGTTTTTTCTTTTGTTTCTTTTAATTTATCTATGTATTTTTTACTATCTTTAAATTTTAAAGGATCAACTATTGTTTCAGGGATAACAATATTTTTATATGTACCTTCATCTAAAATCCAATTAATTCTATCAAAAGCATCCATTTTCATATGATAACCACATGTCGGACACACACTCAGGGTTTCGATTAAATCTTTATGATAAACCATCTGTTCACAACCTAAGCACTTAATCCAAAGATTACTTTTTACATCCGTTTTTTTAACTAAGGCCCTAAGTTTAGGCTTTACGAAATCCGACAACCAACTCATTTTATCTCTCTATAAAAATATTATTATTTTAACACACTTGATAAATTTTTAACAAACTTGATTGTATTTTCAACTAAAAAATTACTTTCATATTCTTTTTTAACTCCTTCTGCAATTTTATCAACTATTGCTGAACCTACAACTACTCCATCAGAAATTCTTGCTATATTTTTTACCTGCTCTGACGTTCTAATTCCAAACCCAACTGCTATAGGAAGTTCTGTATTATTTTTAATAAAACTTATTTTATTTTTAATTTCATTTATTTTTGGAGTTTTAGAGCCAGTAATCCCCGCAACAGAAACATAATATAAAAATCCTGAAGAATTATTTAAAATTATTGGTAAACGTTCTTTTGTAGTAGTAGGAGTAGCTAATCTTATAAAGTCTATTCCAAAACCTTTAGCTGGAACACATAATTCACTATCAACTTCAGGAGGAAGATCTACCACTAATAAACCATCTATTCCTATATCTTTAGATTGTTTCAAAAATTTATTAATTCCATAACAATAAATAGGATTATAATAACCCATTAAAATAATAGGAGTATTAGAATTAAACCTTCTAAATTCTTTAACTAATTTCATAGTATAATTTAACGTCTGACCTGAAGATATAGCACGAAGATATGATGCTTGAATCCCTGGCCCATCGGCCATTGGATCAGTAAAAGGCATTCCAATCTCAATAATATCAGCACCTGCAGCTGGCAGTTCTTTTAATATCTTTAACGAAATATTATAATTTGGATCGCCTGCAGTAACAAAAGTAATAAATGCTTTTTTATTTCGATTTTTTAAATCCTTAAATTTTTTACTTATTCTCCCTTGTATTAGCATTACAGTTTTACTCCTAAAGCCTCAGCTACAGTAAAAACATCCTTATCACCTCTTCCACACATATTCATAACTATTAAATAATCTTTACTCATTTTAGGAGCATATTTCATTACAAATGCAAGAGCATGTGAGGGTTCTAAAGCCGGTAAAATTCCTTCAAATTTAGCAGAAAATTGAAAAGCCTCTAACGCTTCCATATCTTCTATTCCTATATATTTTACACGTTCAACATCTTTTAAATAAGAATGTTCTGGCCCCACCCCAGGATAATCTAATCCAGCAGAAATAGAGTGTGCTTCTTTTATTTGGCCTCCCTTATCTTGTAATAAATAAGTTCTATTACCATGCAATACCCCTGGTGAACCCAAAGTTAATGAAGCAGCATGATTAGGTGTTTTAAGTCCTTTACCGGCTGCTTCAATTCCATATAACTTTACTGTTAAATCATCTAGAAATGGATAAAATAAGCCTAATGCATTTGAACCACCACCAATACAAGCTACTAAACTATCAGGCAACCTACCTTCTGCTTCTAAAATTTGTTCTTTAGTTTCTTCTCCTATAATGGATTGAAAATCTCTTACTAACATAGGATAAGGATGCGGTCCTGCTGCAGTTCCTATAATATAAAATGTATCTTCTACATTAGATACCCAATCTCTTAAAGCTTCATTCATAGCATCTTTTAAAGTTTGAGATCCTGAATCGACTGAAACTATCTCTGCTCCTAATAACTTCATCCTAAAAACATTTGGAGCTTGTCTTTCAATATCCTTAGACCCCATATACACAGTACAAGGTAAACCAAAAAGAGCACAAACCGTAGCAGTTGCCACTCCATGTTGACCTGCTCCTGTTTCAGCTATAATTCTATTTTTTCCCATTCTTTTAGCCAATAAAATTTGGCCAATACAATTATTAATTTTATGTGCACCAGTATGATTTAATTCATCCCTTTTAAAATATACCTTAGCTCCTCCTAATTTTTTTGTAATTCTAGATGCAAAATATAATGGTGAAGGTCTCCCAATATAATGCTTATACCAATACCTTAAATCTTTTAAAAAAGATTTATCTTTCTTAGCCTTAGTGTACTCTTTTTCCAGGTCTAAAATTAAAGGCATTAGAGTTTCAGCCACAAATCTTCCACCATATATACTAAAAAAACCTTCCTTATCAGGAACATTCTTATATGAATTTAAACTTTTCTTCATTTAAAGCCTATTAATTATATGCATTAAAAATAAAATCCTTCATTAACTTCTTACTTTTTTTACCTAAATTATACTCTATTCCTGAAGAAACATCTATATAATGAGGATTGGATATATCAATTGCAGTTCTTATATTATCTGGATTAAGTCCTCCAGACAAAATCCAAGGTTTAAAACTCTTTAACCAATTTGTTTTTTTTTTAATAATCTTCCAATCAAATGTTTTTCCAGTTCCCCCATGATAACCATTAGAAGACCTTAATTTAGTATCAAATAAAAACATATCACAATAATCATTATATTCTTTTATAATCTTAATATCATTTTCATTAAATATTGGAATAGCCTTTATAATAGGGATTTTAAAAATATTTCTAATTTCCTTACATCTAGATGGATCCTCATTACCATGTAATTGAATAATATTAATACCCGATTTTACTGCTTTAGCTAGATATTGATTTGAAGGATCAATAAATACACCTACAAAATTAATTTTACTTCTATATTTATTAATTATTTTTTTTGAATCACTAAAATTTATATATCTTGGAGTATTCTTAACAAAAATAAAACCTATATATGAAACTTTATTATTTACAGCAAAAGACACCTCATCCATACTGGATAAACCACAAAACTTTATTTTAGGAAATAATGACATTTTATATTTCAGAACATATCTTATCTAAAGCTAATTGAGGGTCTTTGGCTTCAGTAATGGGCCTACCTATAACTAAATAATCCGCTCCATCTTTTACAGCTTGGCTTGGAGTTACAATTCTCTTTTGATCATTTGCTTCCCCTCCTAATGGTCTAATCCCCGGAGTTATTAATTTTAATTTTTCTCCTACATGCGTTCTAATTGTTTTCAATTCTTTAGCAGAACAAACCATACCACCTAATCCAGAATTAATTGCTAAATCTGCTAATCTTTTTACTTGATCTTCTACTTTTCCAGAGATACCCAAAGAAGAAAAATCAGATTGATCTATACTAGTCAATACTGATACTCCTAAGATTAAAGGTATTGGTATATTCATTTTAGAACAATAATCTTCAACTATTTCTAACGAAGACCTCAACATATTAAGTCCACCAGACAGATGTACAGTAAGCATATAAGGATGTAATTTAAGAGATGCTTTTAAAGCTCCAACTACAGTGTTAGGTATATCATGAAATTTTAAATCTAAAAATATATTTGCTCCTGTGTTAGAAATTTTATGTATACCTTGGGGGCCATTAGCACAAAAAAACTCTAGTCCTAATTTAAATGCCCCTACGTTCTTAATCATACTTGAAATAGATAATGCTTCATCTATATCTATAGTATCAATAGCAACAATTATTTTTTTACTAAAATTACTCAATTTAACTCCATTTAATATATTTTAATAACTTTATCTTTTAAATAATCTATATAAAACTCCAATAAAAAAACCTATAGTAAATGAAAATATTACTAAAAAATATATAGGAACTTCTACTCTATCATTTAATGGCCAAATACCTAAAGAAACATGCCCAGAATTAGAAAAAGAAAATAAAATAACTAAAGTAAAACATAGTAAAATGATAAATTTAGAAAAAATATTTTTAAACATAAACTTTATCCTAATAGATTAGGAATTTATTAATTTATTTAAATTTTTGCTTGCTCTAAAATAAGGCATTAACTTAGTCCCAACTTCTACTTTTTCTCCTGTTTTTGGATTTCTTGCTAATCTTGGAAGTCTTGTCTTTATTGAAAAAGAACCAAAACCTCTCAATTCAATTCTTTGTCCTTCAGATAAAGTTGCTATAATTTCAGAAAAAAACAAATTAACTAAGTTTTCTGACTCTTGATTATCAAGGTAATCAAATTTTTCTTTTACCATCAAGACTAAATCACTTTTAAGCAAATTCAAGATCCTTTATCCAAGTAACATTAGAATGACAAAAAATATAAAATATTCAATATTAATAATTGAACTATTTTTTATTACCCTAAAATTTTTTTATCTTCTTTCTTATAAAATTATTTTTTACTTTTTGTCTTACTTGTTTTTTTTACAGAAGTTTTAGTCTTAACATCTTTTACATCTTTCTTAGAAGGCTCAGATTTTATTTTTTCTTTAGAAACCTTTTTATCTTTAACAACTTTAGGTTTCGTATTTTTCTTTTTTATAGATTCCTCTATTTTTCCATCTGGTTTTCCTGCTTTTTCTTTCGTTTCAGATTTTTTCTCTAATGCAGCACCTAGTATATCTCCAAGTGAAGCGCCAGAATCAACTGAACCATAATCCTTTAATGCCTGTTTTTCTTCTTCTACTTGGATAGATTTTATAGATAAATTAATAATTCTCTTCTTATTATCAACAGATATAATTTTTGCATCTACCTTTTCATCTACTGCAAAACGATCAAGTCTCTGATCCGATTTTTCTTTTGATAATTCAGATTTTTTAATAAAGCCTTTCAAATTATCAGAAATTTGTACTTCTAAACCAGTGCCTTTAATAGACTTTATAATACAAGTAGTAATTTTTCCTTTAGTTAAATCCTTATTTTTTCCCATAGGGTCATCAGTAAGCTGTTTAATGCCTAAACTAACTCTCTCTTTTTCTATATCTATCTCTAATAATTTTGCCTTAACTTTGTCTCCTTTTTTAAAAGCTAAAATTGCTTTTTCTCCAGAAGAATTCCAATCTAAATCAGAAAGATGTATTAATCCATCCATTTCACCAGGCAAACCTATAAACAAACCAAATTCAGTTATAGATTTTACTTCACCTTCAACTAATTCTCCTATTTTATAATTTTCTTTTAAATCAAGCCATGGATTTGACACACATTGTTTCATGCCCAAACTAATTCTTCTTTTAGTAGAATCCATTTCTAAAATCATAACCTCAACTTCTTCTGAAGTAGAAACAATTTTTCCTGGTTGCATATTCTTTTTAGTCCAGCTCATTTCTGAAACATGAACCAAACCTTCTATTCCAGATTCAATTTCTACAAAAGCTCCATAGTCTGTAATATTTGTTACTCTACCCATAAATTTATCGTGAATTTTATATTTATCTTTTGCCAAATCCCAAGGATCATCTTCAAGTTGTTTCATACCTAAACTTATTCTCTGAGTTTCTTCATTAAACTTAATTATTTGAACTTTTACTTTTTGCCCAATACTTAAAGCTTCGCTTGGATGACTAATTCTTTTCCACGAAATATCAGTAACGTGCAGTAATCCGTCTACTTCGCCTAAATCTACAAATGCTCCATAATCTGTTATGTTTTTAATAATACCCTCTAAAATTTGTCCTTCTGCCATTGTAGAAACTAATTCTGCTTTATTTTGACTTCTCTTTTTTTCTAGAACAGACCTTCTAGATACAACAATATTACCTCTTCTTTTATCCATTTTTAATATATGAAATGATTGAGTACTACCTACTAAATGCTGAGAATCTCTTGTTGGTCTAACATCTACCTGGCTACCTGGTAAAAAAGCAATTGCGCCATCTAAATCTACTGAAAACCCACCTTTAACTCTTCCAAAAATTGTTCCTGAAACTTGTTCCTTTGCTTCTGTAGCTTTTTCTAATACTTCCCACGACTCTTCTCTTCTTGCTTTTTCTCTCGAAAGAACAGCCTCACCATTTTTATTTTCAACTTTTTCTAAATAAACATCAACAACATCCCCAATTTTTGGAGTATCACTTTTTTCTTTATTAGTAAATTCTCTAATATGAACCCTACCTTCAGATTTATAACCAACATCAATAATAACCATATCATTCTCTATAGATATTATATTACCTTTTACAACTTTGCCTTCCAATTTGTCATCAGATTCAACATATTTAGCAAATAACTCCGCAAAAGATTCTGTCTTATCTGTTTCTTGTTTCTCTGTCATACTATATTTATCCTCATAATTTAATTTGATGCTCCAATATAAAATTGGATAAGCACTCCCCACAACTAAAGCTAAAAATAATTAAAAGAACCAAATAGCCAAATAACCTAATTCAAATAATTCTCTACATACTTCTTTGCTAATAAAAAAACTTCATTAACACTATAATTTGTGGTATCCAGTAAGATAGCATCTGGAGCAGGAGTTAAAGGTGAATTTTTTCTTTGGCTATCCCTCTCATCCCTACTTCCTATTTCTTCCAAGACATGGCTCTTTATAGTACTTTGTCCTAAAGAAATCAACTCTTTCCATCTTCTTTCTCCTCTTACCGCTACAGAAGCATTTATAAAAAACTTAATATCTGCATTAGGCAATACTATAGTTCCTATATCTCTTCCGTCTAAAATAACACCATTTTTTCTTATGTGATTAATAGATGCAAATTCTCTCTGATAATTTAATAATATTGACCTTATTTCAATATAACTTGCTATAATTGAAGCTACTTTACCTACATTTTCAGTTTTTAATTTAGGATTTTCAAAATTAACTTTAGAAAAATCATAATCTTTTAATTTTTTTTCTATCAACTTCACATTTTGTATTGCCATTTTTTCTTTAATTACAATATAACCCACCCATCTGTATAATTTGCCCGTATCTAAATAAGCACATTTAAAATGTTTTGCTAAACTCCTCGCCAAACTTCCTTTCCCGGATGCAGCTGTACCATCTATAGCAATAATTAAATTTTTATTCATTTGCTAAATTTACTTTTTATTTTTAAGCCTAAACTATTCATATGGTCACAAAAATTTGGATAAGACGTAATTATAGAATCGCAACCAACTACTTCTATTGGTTTTTTTGAAATTGCTCCTAAAACCAAAAATGACATAGCTACTCTATGATCATAATCACAATCTATTTTTATGCCACCTTCTATATTATTCCTATTTCCCTCTATTAATATATCATCACCTTCATTTTTTACTGAAATTCCACATAAATTTAAGCCATCAATAATAGCGTTAAATCTATTGCTTTCTTTATATCTTAATTCAGATAAACCACAAAACCTGCTCCTACCATTAGTTGCAGCAGCAGCAACTGCCAGAATTGGATATTCATCTATCATTATAGCTGAATAAGATGCTTTTAGATTTATAGGTTTCAATTTTGAATAATTAACTTCTATATCAGATACAGGTTCATCATATTCATTAATTCTCTTATTTATTAACTTTAAATTAACTCCCATTTTCTTTAAAGCAGTTAAAATACCAATTCTATAATAATTTACTCCTACATTTTTAATTTTTATATTTGAATTAGGAATTATAGAAGCAGCTACAATAGCAAAGGCTGCAGAAGATATATCTCCTGGTATATCTACTTCCTGAGCCCTTAATATTTTTCCACCTTTAATAGACACTTTATTCTTTCCAATAGGAGAATCTTTATAAGAAATATCTGCTCCAAAAAACTTTAACAAATTTTCCGTATGATTTCTTGAAGTTTGAGGCTCTATAATTTGTGTCGTACCTCTTGCATTTAATCCCGCTAATAAAACCGCAGTCTTTACCTGAGCTGACGAAACTGGTATTTCATATTTAATTGGCGTTATTTCATTTTGCCCATTTATAGTTAAAGGCAAATTAGTGCTATTTGAAAAATTAATTCCCATATTTTTTAAAGGAATTATAACTCTATCCATAGGCCTTTTATTAAGAGATTTATCTCCTTTAATTGCTACTGAAATATTACTTCCGGAAAGGGCTCCAAGAAGAATTCTAGCTAAAGTCCCGCTATTGCCACAATCCAAATCAGATTTAGGGTCATCATAGCCATTTAAACCAACTCCTGAAACGAACCACACTCCCTCTTTATTTTCTTTAATTTTTACTCCTAGATTTTTTAAAACCTTTACCATTCTAAATACATCATCAGAATTCAATAAATTATTAATACTACTTGTCCCTATTGATAAAGACGCAAATAAAAGCGATCTATGCGATATAGATTTATCTGGCGGAGCAACTATAACTCCTTTTAAATTGCGACCTTTACAGGAAATCAAATTATTATGAGCCTTAATTTTCTTATTCATATTTGTTTACTTTGTTATAAAAAAATTACAGTATAAAATATTATTTTAAATTCTTTTTTGACATCTATACCATAAAATGGCAAATGCATTTTAAATTTATTATAAACCTGATGGAGTATTATGTATGAATAAAGATAAATTAGGAAATAAACATTTATGTTCTTCCTGCGGTATAAAATTTTATGACTTAAAAAAAGAAATACCAACATGTCCTAAATGTAATGCAGAAATTATAGTTAGAGTTAAACCAAGACTTGGAAGACCTCCTCTTAATAAAAACCTTAAAAAAGAAAATGTAGCTATAATTAAGAAAACGGAAGAAAAAGCAACAGAAGAAAACATCATAGATGAGGAAATAGATTTAAATGAAAACATAGATAATATAGTTTCACTTGAAGATATAGAAAATACTGAAGAAGAAATTTCTAATACAGAAGATAATATAGATATTATACCTGAAAACAATAATGAAGAAAACATTTCAGAAATAACCGATCTTAAAATTATAAATGAAAAAGAAGAAGAATGAAAAATATATAAGGGGCCGTAGCTCAGTTGGGAGAGCGCATGGCTGGCAGTCATGAGGTCAGGGGTTCGACCCCCCTCGGCTCCACCATAAATTAAAAAGCCATGCAAAACATGCATATCTAATAAAACCTCTAAATAATTGATTTACTGAATATAAATAGCTATGTGTATAGTATTTTGCTTTTATTAGGAGAATTTTTTGAAGTTTAAAAAACTAACATTAATTTTTATAAGTATTATATCATTGTCTATAATTACTATGGTAGGGGTTGAATGGTGGAATAAGAACAAAGTTATCATTTCTACAGATAATGCATATGTAAGATCGTCAATAACTACTATATCTTCTAGAATATCAAGCTATGTCATTAAAGTACCTGCTTTAACACACTCTTATGTTAAGAAAAATGACCTTTTAGCAATATTAGATTCAGAACCTTTTGAAAAAAAAGTAAATGCCTTAAAAGCATCGGTTGAAGCAGCAAAAGCAAACATTGAAGCAGAAAAAGCAAAAATTGAATCAGCAAAAGCAAAGATTATTACAATTAATTCTTCCTTCAACAATATAGAAGCAAAAGTTAAACTTGTAAAAAGTGAAATAGAGATTTTTAATTCAAAAGCAAAAGCTTTATCAAGCGAACTTGAATTCGCAAATCAGAATTTAGATAGAATAGAAAAACTATATGAAAAAAAATCAATATCAAGAGCAAAATTAGATGAAGCTTTAACTAAAGTAAAATCTACGAAACATAGATTAGATTCTGCAGAAGCAAAAACTAATTCTATTAAAAATAAACTATCTGTGCTATCAACAGAAAGATCTAAAATTACCTCACGAAAAAACGAATTTATTGCCGATTCCAAAGAATCTGAAGCTGACTTAAAAAAATCAAAAGCTAATCTTAAAAAAACAGAAGCTCAACTAGAATCTGCTATAGTTAATTTAAATTCTACAAAAATATATTCACCTATTAATGGAGTAGTTGCCAATCGAATAGCAGAACCAGGAATTTACGTTGAAGATGGATGGCCATTAATGGCTATAGTTCCTACTCATGACATTTGGATAATGGCAAATTATAAAGAAACTCAAGTGAAAAGAATTAAAAAAGGACAGAAAGTTAAATTATCATTTGACGCTTTTAAAGATAGTCCATTAATTGGAACTGTCCATTCTATATCTCCTGCTTCCTCTGCTTCTTTTAGCCTATTACCTCCTCAAAATGCATCTGGAAATTTTGTTAAAGTTGTACAAAGAATACCTGTTAAAATTACATTTGACATTCCTGAAGAGCTTTTTGGAAGAATAGTGCCTGGTCTTTCAGTATATGTCTCAATAGATACAAATTCTAATAACGATACTAAACTATCAAATAAAAACTTTTAGAATATTATAATTTTAGTTAGTATTTTCCCTTAAAACATCTTTAATAATGGGAAAAATCAAATTCTTCAATTAACCAAAAAATCAAAAAATAGAATTTCTTTTTGGCTTATGACATTTGGAATGTTCTTTAGTCTAATTAGTGTTCAAAATATAGGTGCTGCTTATAGACATATTCAGGGAGGTCTAGGTGCAGCACCTGATCAGGTAAGTTGGGTTGCTACTTCTTTTCTAATTGCTGAAGTAATAATGTTGCCTTTGTCAGGATGGCTTAGTAGAACCATGAATACAAAAAATTTTTTCTTTATGTGTTCTATGGGTTTTACTGCCGCCTCTATATTATGTGGTTTAGCTTGGTCCATAGAATCAATGATAATCTTTAGAGTTTTCCAAGGTTTTTTTGGAGGAGGTATGATGCCTGCTATGTTTTCAGTAATGTTCAGAATATATCCTCCTAAAGAGCAACAAATAGTTGCAATTTTTACAGGAGTAGTTGCTACAGCAGCAGCAGCTTTAGGGCCACATATGGGAGGATGGATAAGTGATGAAATAGGGTGGAGATTTGTTTTCTTTATAAACATCCCTTTTACTATGATGATCGGATTTGCAGTATATAAATTAGCCGACTTTGATGAAAAAGAGCACCTATGGAATAAAATTGATTTTATAGGAATAATTTTAGCAGCATTATTTCTAGGCTCAGGTTTAGCTATATTAGAAGAAGGTAGAAGACAATATTGGTACGAATCTAATTTAATAATTATTTTAACAAGTATATGTATAATTAGTTTCTTTCTATTTATATATAGAGAGCTTACTACTAAAAACCCTATTATTGATATTAAAGTATTCTTAAATAAAAATTTTTTAATATGCTCTATACTCGTATTTATTTGGGGGATAATAATATTTGCTTCTCAGTACCTTTTACCAGTTTTTATTGCTCGGGTAAGAGAACTTGACGGGACTACTGTTGCCTCGATGGTTTATATTATGGGATTTGCACAAGTTATTTCTGGGTTTTTAGCTTTAATACTTTTTAAAATATTTAATAGAAGGACCGTAGCTTTTATAGGGTTTTTAATGCTTGCAATTGGAACCTGGCTTCAAGGGTTTATGATATCAGAAATAGGCTCTAACGAAATAATTATTCCCCAAATTATTAGAGGGCTTTCTGCACAATTATGTTTCTTACCACTTGTATTATTAGCTTTAGGAAGTTTGGAAGAAAATAAAATTAAAAATGCTAGTGGACTTTATTCTCTAATGAATAGACTTGGATCAGCTATAGGTATAGCTACAGCTAACACCCTTTTCGAATCAAAAATCATAGCAAATTACGAACAAATGACTTATTTATCTTCATTGTCAATTAATAAATATCAATCAGTTCTTAATGAAATAAAAAAAATTATACCACAAAACTTAGATAACTCTCCTGAAAATATAAAAATGTTTATACAAATTTTATATAAATTAGGAATCACAGAAGCAAGTGCTATAGCATTTAATCAAATTATGTTATTTATGGGTATAATAGCCTTAATTGCAGCCCCATTAATATATTTAGTAAAAGGAATAAAAAAGGAATAAAAAAAACCGGCCTAGAGCCGGTTTTTTTATATGCATTTAAATATTAAATTTAAATTTCTGCACAAGCATAACAATTAATTTCTAAACCAACTGCTACTTCTTTAATTATAGGTGATTTCCACATAATAAATTCCTCTATTTTTAAATTCAAAAACATTATATTTATATACCAAAATCAATAAAACTAAACCTATACTACAAATTGTAAAAACCTATAATCCAATTTTTAATTATTCTAAAGTCTCTAATATTGGAGGAACATTAAAAATCTTTGGTAACTTTATATTTTTACCAGTCTCTTCTAGTGAAAGAATAAAAGTCCTATAGGGTTCCACTCTATAATATTGAGATGGTATTAAAGAAATAATGTTCCTTTCAGGAAGATTAGTTTTATATAAATTTACATCAAAATCTATATTTTGCCCTCCTAATTTAGCTGCTAAAGCAGGAACTACGGCAACACCCCTTCCAGATTGCACCATTGAAAGAGCTACTTCATAAGTTCTAGTCTTTGCAAAAATTTTTGAATTAGGTAAAATTTGCATATACCATTCTTCTATTCTTTTCTTATGCTTATTACCAAACTCAAATTGAATAAAATTATTTAAAGTAGCTCTATGTTGGGAACTTTTTAAATCATTAATATTCTTAATATTATCTAAACTAATATTTTTTGGAACTGCTAAAACATAAGGGTCTTTAAATAAAGCTGTTTTTTTAAAAGAAACAATGCTTTTTGCAATAGAATCTTCTGCTAAAACTGCTACCGAAAGTTGTCTGCCATAAAGAAGGTCAATAGCTTCAGCAGGAGAAACTTCTAGAATATTTAATTCTATATCTGGAATTTTTTTTGCTAATTTACCCGCAGCATTTGGTAATAAGTTTCTAGCTACAGAAGATAATAAACCAACAGAAATTATTCCTTTTTGTCCCGCTCCATACTGCCTCAAACCCACCATAGTTTCTTCAACTCCAGAGAGTGTAATTTCAGCTCTTCTTTGTAAATACGAGCCAGCTTCTGTTAAGCTCATTTGACTCCTTCCTCTTTTAAAAAGTAAAGATCCCACCTCATCTTCTAATTTAGATATTTGTTGGGACAAAGATGGTTGAGCTAATCCTAAAATTTTACTAGCTTTTGTAAATGAGGAAGCTTGCGCAACAGTCCAAAATATTTTTAATTGATGTAAGGTTATACCAAGCGCTTCATTAGCCATAAGATTTCTCCTAATAATATTTTTTATTATAGCAAAAATTAAAAAAAATAATGACTTATTTTATAAATAATAATATTTATAACCTCTTATTATATTTATTACTAAAATTAGAGAGAATTAAATTGAAAAAGAATAATTTAGGAAATACAGGAATTAACGTCTCCGAAATATGTCTAGGAACTATGACTTGGGGTCAACAAAATTCAGAAAATGACGCTCATAATCAATTAAGTTATGCTATGGAAAAAGGTATAAACTTTATAGACACAGCTGAAATGTATGCAGTTCCTCCCAAAGAAGATACATATGGCCTAACGGAAAAATATATAGGGAGTTGGTTAAAAAAAGAAGATAGAAGCAAAATTATAGTTGCAACTAAAGTGGCTGGAAGAACTTCAAATGTTCCTTCTGGTCCTCCAGGATTAAATTGGATAAGAAAAGGACCCAGACTAAATAAGAAACATATATTTGAAGCAATTCATGACAGTCTAAAAAGACTTCAAACAGATTATATAGATTTATACCAATTACATTGGCCTGAAAGAAATGTAAATAATTTTGGTCAACTTGGATATAAACATTCTCCTAGAGAAGATGACATAAATATAGAAATAACTTTAGAAACCTTATCAGAAGCAATAGAAAAAAAACTAATAAAATATGTTGGACTATCCAATGAAACACCTTGGGGTGTAATGAAATTTTTAACAGCAGCAGAAAAATTTAATCTTCCAAGAATAGTCTCTATTCAAAATCCATATAGTCTTTTAAATAGATCTTTTGAAGTAGGCTTATCTGAAATAGCAATTAATGAAAATGTAGGGTTGCTTCCATACTCTCCACTAGCTGGGGGTGTTTTAAGTGGCAAATACCTAAACGGCAATATGCCAAAAAATGCTAGAATGACATTATTTGAAAGAATGCGAACAAGATATTCTGGCAATCACGCAGAAAATGCAGTGTTAGAATATAAAAAAATCTCGGATAAATATAATATAAACTTAACTCAAATGTCTCTAAATTTTGTTACTAAACAAAACTTTGTAACTTCAAATATTATTGGAGCCACTTCTCTAGAACAATTGAAAGAAAACATAGAATCAATAGATTGTGAATTAAATGAAGAAATTCTTAAAGAAATAAATAAAGTGCATAAAATTTACACCTATCCTTGCCCATAGTATAAAAAGTTATTTTTGATTATAAATATCTGATAAATGAGTCACAACTTTATCTTCTGGTATTACTTCATCTCTTAAACCCTTAAAATCAGCTAACTTTCCTCTTCTATTAACTCCCCATTTATACTGATCTGGCCACATAGTAAATTCAGGATCTGCATTTAAAGCTTGTGCTGCGTGTAAAGCCCAGAATGGATTATACATTAATTCTCTTCCAACAGCTATCAGATCTGCTTTATTTTTTTGTAAAATTTCCTCAGCTTGATTAGGGTCCACTATAACTCCTACTGCCATCGTTTTTATACCAGCTTCATTTTTTACCTTATCTGCATAAGGAACTTGAAACCCTGGCCCCCTATCCAGATTAGTTTTCATAGGTGAACCAGTATTATTAACTCGAAACAAAGGTGCTCCAGAAATACCACCAGCAGAACAATCTACAACATCAACACCATGCTCTTCTAATTTTTTTGCTAATATAACTGAATCTTCTATTTCCCACCCATTTTCCAATCCATCAACTGCAGATATTCTACAAAATAAAGGTGTATCTTCTGGTATAACACCTCTTACTGCATCTACTACTTGAAGCAATAACTTCATACGGCCATATATATCTCCGCCATATTCATCATTTCTTTTATTAGCTAAAGGAGATAAAAAACTATGTAATAAATACCCATGAGCAGAATGTATCTCAATAACTTTAAATCCAGCCTTTATTGCTCTAGCTGCAGCATTAGCAAAAGCATCTATTGTATTAGTAATATCATTAGCATCCATAGCTTTAGGAACCACCCAACCTTCAGCAACAGGAATATCAGAAGGAGCAATACTTTCCCATGGAGGATTACCAGCTTTACTATCTTCTTCATCTAAAGGCAAACCGCCATTCCATGGTGTTTTGGTTCCAGCTTTTCTTCCTGCGTGCGCTAATTGAAATCCTGGAACACAACCCATTTTTTCAATAAAAGAAGTAATAGGCTTTAGTGCATCAGCCTGTTCATCTGTCCATATTCCTAAACATCCTGGCGTAATTCTTCCTCTAGCCTCTACTGCAGTTGCTTCAGCAAAAATTAAGCCGGTTTTTCCTCTAGCAAAAGTACTTAGATGAGCAAATTGCCAATCAGAAGCTACACCATTATGAGCAGAATACATACATAATGGAGACAAAACTATTCTATTAGGAATAGTGACCCCTCTAATTTTAATAGGACTAAAAAGTTTAGTTTCTGTTGACATAATATTCTCCACAAATTTTAAAAGAAATGTATTATACTCGGTAAATTTTATAATATGAAATAATTATTAATTTAATTTACTAATGTGCCTCATCCCAATTATCTCCTATACCAGCTTCTACCTCTAAAGGCACCTTCATATTAAACGCTGGTTTGGGTGCGTTAATCATTACAGTTTTTATTAAAGGAATTAATTTTTCAACATCTTCATTAGCGCATTCAAACACTAGCTCATCATGAACTTGAAGTATTAAATTCGCATTTATAGAGTTTTTTAATATTTGATTAGGTACATTTTTCATAGATCGTTTTATAATAT
>Ga0163108_10000562_pt1 | contig 27700 bp, 20 predicted proteins | sample Fk1155metaG_FD_109644 | JGI IMG/M metagenome (GOLD analysis project Ga0163108, IMG submission 109644) | Marine microbial communities from the Central Pacific Ocean - Fk160115 155m metaG | ecosystem: Environmental > Aquatic > Marine > Oceanic > Photic zone | place: The Central Pacific Ocean...
CTTTCGGCATCAAGTAATTCCTCATCAGCTAATAGCGGGAACATCCCAACAAAAATCAGTGATAATAAACCTTGGATAAGAACAGATAAATTTCTCATATTTAGAAAAAAAATAACTCTCTAATCTCGCAAATTATCAGTTTACCGCAAGCCCTTGATTTATTCAAAAAAACTAAGGGCGATATGAATACAATCACTCTGACCTTTAAGCTATTAAATGAGAGATTTCACCAGTACTTTCAGCATATCTATCCATTTCCAAACCCAATGCTTTCGCTTGAGTCAGCCATAAGTTAGCTAGAGGCAATCCTTGATATAGTTGTTGGTATTTTCCTTCCTTCTTTGGAACTGCTCCTGAATGGTCTGAAAGATTGATGTGTTTACCAGTAATTAGTTTTCCTCCTCCAGAGCCTGCCATAATGATTGGAAGAGCACTATATTGATGAGTTGATCCATCACCTAAGCCCGATCCATAAGTAAATAAAGTATTGTCAAGAAGCGTCGTCCCATCTGCTTCTTTGATGGAGTCCATCTTCTCAACCAAATAGGCAAATTGTTGCATATGAAAATGGTCAACTCTTAATAGATCCTCAATGAAACGGCCTTGATTGTGCGACATTTGATGATGGCTTCGAGGCTTTTCAAATAGAGTTTCATACATGTATGGAGTATCCCAGCGCTCAGGACCCACCATAAAAGTAGCAACGTTCGTTAACCCTACCTGCAAAGCTGTTACCATGAGATCACCCATGAGCCTTATATATTCTCCTCTCGGTAAATGAGCATCGGCCGGCTCTTCGAACTGAGCAAAAGATAATTCCTCACGAAGCTTTTCAAGTCTTTCCATCTGCTCTTCGATCGTCCTAATCGAATCAAAATATTCGGAGAATTTCTGCTTGTCATCATATCCAAGATGACGCTGCATGGATCTAGCATCCTGTAACACCAAATCAGTTATATTCTTATTGGACTGTCCTTCCTTAGTTCCAAAAAGACGACGATAAACTTTCCGAGGATCCCTCATACTTGGAGCTACATGCTCAGTCCCATACCAAGAAATATTATCAAACTGAATAGACTCCTTATTATCCTTGTGACTATTACAGCTAAACTCCAGAGTACGAAAAGGAGTGTCTTGGCCAATTTTCTCGGCCACTACATGATCCAATGTACGGGATTGCGGATAAGGAGATTGAGTAATTGTATGAGGAGCCGAATTTGTAAGAAAACATGAAGCACATTGTGCATGAACATCAGTCCCCTCCTGAAAGGTCCGATCAAGCCCCGTAATGAAAGTAATTTTTTCCTTCATTTTCTCGAGCGGCTTTTGTGTAGTAGTCAGTTTTAACTCATGAGTGCCTACCTTAATTTTGGCATCATTTTTCACTTCAGTCCTACTACCATTGAATTTAGGAATTGCCGCTTTATCTTCGCCAGGAAAAAAACCCCTACGCACTACACCAATTGGCACATAAAACCAGGCCGCTCGAATGGAAGGCTTTGAAGGCTCTGCGGACTTTGATAAACTTTCCAGCCATGGAATAGCAAGTGCAGCTCCACCCATCCCTCTCACAAAATTCCGCCGACTACTATGGTTAGATTTCATTTATTGATGACGGCTCTAAATGTCTTCCAATAATCAATTTTCGTTAGGGATAAATTTGCTATGGAATGGTTTACTACGGGTGATTTCATGAATCATGGTCCGTAAACCATAATTACGCTCAGCCGTCATTTTTGCAACCAAATCCAGAGCTTCAGAATCGGCTACAGTGACCTCACGACCGAGCGCAAAAGCTAATAAGTGTGAGGCCAAAGCACGAGCGAAACGGTTCTTCTCTATAAGAATAGCATCCTTAAACTCTATAATACTGGAAAATTCATGCTTTCTAAATAATGTGCCAGACGAATCTACTTTTGGGCCATTCTCGTAATTATCTCGCCATCGGCCCACTGCATCAAAATTCTCTAAAGCAAAACCAAGAGGGTCAAGTTTTACATGACATCCAGCACAATCAGCGCGTTCGCGGTGCTGTGCAAAGCGTTCACGGAATGTTCTCTTCTTAGCATCATTCGGATCTTCACGCTTAAGTGGTGGAACATCGGCTGGAGGCGGTTCTGGAGGATCGTTGAAAATAACACCCGCAATCCATGCGCCTCGTGTTATGGGTTTAGTTTCTTCGGGTCCTGATGTCATTGTGAGGACCGCAGCAGATGTGATGACCCCGCCCTGACGACGATCTGTCAAAGCAACACGTTGAAATTGCATTGTGGTTGGGCCTCCAAGCCTACCTTTAATTTCTGGATCATACCACTTAGCAAGACGCGTAGATCGAAAACTGTAATTTGAATCAATTAGTTCAAGAATAGAACGGTCCTCTACTAATACATTTTCAAAAAGCAGCAACGGCTCCATCATCATATCCATAGTGGTACGATAATTTGGTGGAGCGTAATAAAAGTCCGGATATTTCTTAACGTCCGGAACCGCCGAAATGATTCGATCCAATTGCAACCATTGGGAAGGGAAACTGTCACAGAAACGTTTGACTCGACGATCCTTAAGCATTCGGTCCACTTGCTGATTTAGAATAGCAGGATCTGATAGATGGCCAATCTTTGCTGCTTCCAGTAAAATTTCATCAGGCAAGCTCCCCCAAAGAAAAAAAGAAAGTCTAGAAGCCAGTTCATAATCATCAATCTTCTCAATGGAACCTTTCCCTAATTGCCTATCATAAAGATAAAGGAATCGCGGGGATGCCAGAACTGCCGATACAGTTTCCTTCATGGCATGAGTAAAGGGTTTACCTGAACTAACGAGACTCTCAACGTATCCAGCATAACGCTCAATTACATTTTCTTCGACTGGCCTCCGAAATGCCTTCGACAAGAAGGGGTATAACCGTTCCCTGGATACCTGTAGAATATTGGATCCTTGCTTAGGCTCCGCAAATAAATCATTCCAAGTACCACAAGTCTTATTGTTAAAATTAGTACTTTGAACAATGGAACCTGCCAAATTGAGGAAGCTTTCCATAAGGAGCGGTGATAACGAGAGGTGATCTCCTTGATTATCAAAACCATTTTCAGCTCTAAGATCTTGAGGGAATGGAGCGACCCCAGCCAGTCGAGGCTCAATCAATCCGGACTTTCCCAGTGGACGACTACTCACCGTCATTTTGTCGGGCATCTTGCCAGTCTCGGGACGGAAATAATTACTGCGGTCCCTCATCATTCTTTCAGGGAGCGGGTAAACTTCGACTCTTAGATTAAGAAGGTCCTTAACAGCATTGGCATACTGAAAACGATTCATTCTGCGGATCGGAGTCCGCGCAAAAGAATTATTTTTAAGTATCGATTCCTTTAATACTGATTCCAGTTCCGTCAGGATTAATTTCTTTTCTGGTTCCGGTATCGGACTTTCCTCTTCGGGCGGCATCTCGCCGTCCTCTATAGCTATAATTATTTTTTCAATGCGTTCAGCATCTTCTTGAAACTTGGGCAAAGTATTCAGCTCCAAAAGATTTAACTTACCTTTAACTTTACCTTTTCCCCCATGGCACTTAATGCAGTTTGCTTGGAATACAGGTTTGATCAGATTATCAAAGGCTTTCTTTCTTTCTGACGACTCCGCATTGAGCGCTAAAAAAACGGCCAAGATAATTACGGGACTCTGCTTCATTTTTTCTCAAGCACTATCCAATACCAAAACGGAAAGGGTCAGAAGGATCAATCAAAATATTAATCTCTCCATTAACCCATGCCCGGCCACTTACTTTTGGAACTACTTTTTGACCTTCCAGTGGCATCACTTCCCCCTCAAAGACAGTTCCCAGAATACTACTTTGTCTCCAAATTTGATCTGGTTTCAATTTTCCGGAAGCATACAAACAGGCTAATTTAGCACTGGTTCCGGTACCGCAAGGAGATCGGTCATATTCCCCTCCAGGACACATTACAAAATTCCTCGAATCTGATTTAAGGGGATCAGAAGGAGGTCCAAAAATTTCAACATGATCAATTTTACTGCCGTCATCACCAAAGACACCTGCAGCCTCAAGGGCCTCCATTGCAGCGATCGAAAATGAGCTCAGGTCTTTTAAGTTACTTAATTTAATTTCTGGCCCGTACCCTTCAATGAGATAAAACCAGTTACCTCCCCAAGCAACATCTCCTAGAACTTTACCAAATCCTTCAATATCAATTTCAACATTACTCAGATAACGATAACTAGGAACATTCGTCACTCTCACAGAACCGTCTGATCTCAATTCAGCATTTATGGTACCGACCGGTGTCTCTATATCATGAGTCCCAGTTGAAATGCGCCCCATAAATTCAAGAGTCTTAATAAGTCCTATCGTCCCATGTATGCATCCTTTTAAAACACCTGAATTATTAAAAAAAATAACACCCGCTGCGGACTTAGGATCATTAGGTTCACAAAGCAGAGCACCCACCATTGCTTCAAAACCTCTAGGCTCACTCAATAAAGCGGTCCTCAACCAATGTGCTTTTTCTTCAAACTGATCTCGAAGTTCTGCCATATTACCTACTCCAAGATCAGGTGCACCATCAACAACTACTCTGGTCGGTTCACCAGCAGTATGGGAATCAATGACTCTGATTTTCTTAACAGCCTTGCACATTACTGTATTTTTTAACTCTTTCGATGCCGCCAGTCCAGCACTCACAAACATTAAATTAATTCATATCTATCAAGCAAACCGCCCCGGAAACAACGCATCTAATGGTAATTCGTTATGTTCATTACAAAGGATATTCGCCATAATGTGACCAGTTATTGGGCCAAGACTCAGACCCATCATTGAATGGCCAGTTGCAATAAAGACACCATTCGCACCCGGACCGGCCGGACCAATGTATGGCAAACCATCAGGCGAACAGGGCCTAAGACCAGACCATCTCTTGATACCATTAAAATGTTCAGCTTTAAACTGAGGAAAGTATTTGGGAATTGACTTTAGAATGCCCTTAACACGACGAGCATTTATGGATAAATCGTTATCACCTAATTCCATAGTTCCTGCAAAACGCAAAGAACCTCCCATCGGAGTCACTGCAACCCGAGCCTCATTGAGAATAGAACAGACACGCGGCAGTTGCACAGGTTCTGGTACCGTCATTGAATAACCCTTACCGGCTAGAAGAGGAAGATCGAGTCCCAAATCACGAGCCAGAGATGATGACCATGTACCTCCTGCAATAACAAATTGATCCGCTTCGATACTATCATTTGAGGATTCACTCCCTTCTAAATTAATACAGCGCAAGGCCTTAGCTTGGCCATTCTCTAAAACAAAACCATCAGCATAAACCTGATAGTGTATTTCTGCACCCATCCCAAGAATTTTTTTTCTTAGCTGTTTTAAAAATAAATCAGGATCTAGGTGGCAATCCTCTTTGAACCAAACTCCTCCTTCTACATCCATTTCAATGTCTGGATCTATCTCAGACAATCTTTTCGAATCACATACTTCTACTTCAAGACCTAATTCATTAGCGTCCGAAGCTAGAATCGATTCTTCTTCAAGTGAATGAGATCCCTTGCAGAGCATTAATAATCCTCTCTTCACCAATTCATAAGAGCCGCCCTCCGCCAGTTCCACAAATAGCTCACGACTCTTTAAATTCAAATCACGCAAAAGCTCACGGTTATGTATGACATGTTTTTTATTTGCGGAACGCCAAAACAAATAAAGCCAGCGCATTAATTTTCTACTCGGTCGTAAACGAATCGCAAAGGGACTTTCTCTACTTAGCATCCACCTAAGGCCCAATGCTATCATTCCTGGAGCAGCTAAAGGAACGAAATGACTTGGCACAACCATACCAGCATTCTCTACAGAGCAATTATCACCCTCTTCAGGCTCCCTTTCCAAGAGAATAACTCTTTTACCAGCTCTTAATGCATAGTAAGCAACACAAAGTCCAATGACTCCTCCTCCAACAATCACAACTCTGTGCTTGTTTTGAAAATCATATTTTGGAGAAGACATTAGTATAAATAATTTTTTTGCGTATTAAAATAGTGATACTTAAAATACAAGTATTACAGCCTGCTAAATGAACGTCTATTGAGAACTAACAAAAAGCATGATCCAGACTACAATGAATATCTCATTATTCATAATTTTTCCAGAACTGTAAAATTTTATATAATCAGTACTTAATATTTAAATACACATGATTCACAAAATATCATTTCTCTTTATCTCAATATTGCTTTGCCTTACGACCTCTCAAGCCAAACCTAACGTTCTTTTTATTGCAATTGACGATCAAAATGACTGGATCGGCTGCCTAGGAGGGCATCCACAAATTAAGACTCCGAACATAGATAAACTCGCAGCAAGGGGAACCGTTTTTCTTAATGCACACTGTCAATCACCACTGTGTAATCCATCACGAACAAGTCTAATGACAGGGCTACGCCCAACTACCACTGGAATTTACGGACTGTCCCCATGGTTTCGTGATGTCCCTGATTTGAAAGATATAGTCACTCTCCCACAACATCTTAAATCACATGGATATAAAACACTGTCAGCAGGAAAAATCTATCATGGTAGATATGGAAGGAATCCAAAAAAAAATAAGGAGTTCGATGTTCTTGGTCCAGGAGCAACTGCGGCACCCTTTCCAGAAAAAAGATTAGTCGCAAAGACTCCCCAATCTCACCGTTTAGTAGATTGGGGAACTTTTCCACACAAAGACGAAGATAAGGGAGACTTTAAAATAGCAGATTGGGCGATAGAGAAAATTAATACTAACCCCAATGAACCTTTCTTTCTTTCGGTGGGATTCTTCTTGCCACACGTCCCTTGTTTCGCAACCCAAAAATGGTTCGATATTTATCCTGAAAACACTTTAAAGCTTCCACAAATCAAACTCAATGACCGGAAAGACACTCCTCGTTTCTCATGGTATCTGCATTGGAGACTTCCCGAGGTTCGTCTCAAATTCTTACAAGAACACAATGAGTGGAAAAATTTAACCCGGTCATATCTGGCATGCACAAGTTTTGTTGACGCCCAGGTTGGACGAGTTCTAGAAGCTTTAGAGAAAAATCAATTAACCGAAAATACAATTGTCGTTTTATGGTCCGATCATGGTTGGCACATTGGAGAAAAAGAAATTACGGGAAAAAATACACTCTGGGATGATGGTACCCGCGTTCCACTCATCTTTGCTGGCCCTGGAATAAACAAAGGACGCTGTACCCAACCCGCGGAACTGCTAGACATTTACCCATCACTTAATGAACTTTGCGGACTCCCCATCAAAAAAGGTTTAGAAGGCATTAGCCTGATGCCTCAACTCAAGAATGCTTCAACAAAGCGCGATCGCCCGGCCATCACATGCCACAATCACGATAATAATGGAGTCCGGTCAGAAAAATGGCGTTATATCCAATACGCTGATGGGAGCGAGGAACTTTATGACATGATAAAGGACCCTAACGAATGGACGAACCTTGCGAGCAGTGCCCAATATCGGGAAATAATGGAAAATCACCGCAAGTGGATACCAAAAAATAATAAGAAACCAGCACCAGGAAGCGCGCATCGCGTGCTCACTTATGACAAAGAATCTGGATCTGTTATTTGGGAAGGTAGACCCATCAAAAAGAACGAAAAAATTCCAGAAATTTAAACAGGATACTGCCCTTATTTTTGTTCCAAATCATTGAGAATGTCTCTCTAAATTCTTTTATTCGGCTTATTGTTTTTATGGACTATATTATAGTCCCTTATGAATCATTCCCCCAAGCGTTATCGATCGATAATCTTGTTATTCTCCTCGATTTTATTTTTACTTTCTGAAGCCTTCCCAGCTCCAATAATTAATGAATTCGTAGCTTTGAATAGATCAACGCTTTACGATGAAGATGGACAATCATCAGATTGGATAGAAATTCACAACCCTCACCCAAACACCATTGATCTTGCAGGACACTTCCTTACAAATGATCGGGATGATTTGAAAAAATGGGAGTTCCCGAAGATCTCACTAGCTGCTGATGGATATTTGATTGTGTTCGCATCTGGCAAAGACCGTGACAATGGAGAGCTCCACACAAACTTTAAAATTTCAAAGTCTGGAGGATACCTTGGCCTCGTGGACCCTGACGGGAAAACCGTCGTTTCTGAATTGTCTGACTTTCCAGCCCAATATGAAGATTTCTCATATGGCATAAAAGGTGAAGGGGAAAGCTTTTCAACTACCCTAGTTAGGGAAGGAGATGCTTGTAAATTATTAGTGCCCTCCAACAACATTGGAACTGCCTGGTACTCGCTTAATTACAATGATGAAACCTGGTCAAATGCTACAACAGGCATTGGATATGAGCGCTCGAGTGGATATGAAAATCTAATAGGTGCTGGCGGTGATATTGAAGAACAAACTTATGACACAAACTCTACTGCGTATATACGAATTCCTTTCTCAATCGATTCATTGAAAGGACTTTCGACTCTTACTTTTCGCATGAAATATGACGATGGATTCATTGCATATATTAACGGCATAGAAATCGCTTCAGGAAATAAGCCGACATCACCTGCCTGGAACTCAGATGCTAGCACAGATCATCCTGACAGCCAGGCAATCTCGTTTATCGATACGGACCTGTCCGCGCAAGCTTCAGAAATTATCCGAACAGGTAATAACGTATTAGCAATTCATGTAATGAACGGTGACACTAGGAGCTCTGACCTACTCGCCCTTCCTCGCCTCGAAGCCCAATATATCATCAAACCTGATGAAGGAGCTGAACCCAAACCACCTGAATTAGGATATTTTCAAATTCCAAGTCCTGGGAAAAACAATGGATCCGACTCTGGTTTACCTTCTGGGCCAGTTATAATTTCTCAACCTGGACGCGGCTTCACTGGAAACTTAACTCTTAGTCTGTCAACAAAATCACCCCAAGCGCAAATCCGATACACAACTAACGGTTCACTGCCAACAGAAACATCATCTCTGTACACTGGTGGCACTATAAACCTCGAGACATCAACACTACTACGTACCAGATCCTTCGAAGATGGACTCACAGCGGGCCCAGTATCAGAAGCTGGGTACATAAGACTCTCAACAGACGCTCAAAATTTTAGTTCTAACCTTCCTGTAATTATTATGGAGCGGTTCTCAAATGGTGGTACCACGGCAGCTAATGGTAAAACATTTACTTTCTTTGCATTTTTTGAACCTGACCCACGAACAGGAAAGACACTACTCAACGGGCCCTACTCCCTCGGCACACGAGGAGGATGGAAAGTGAGAGGTTCCTCATCTTCAGGATTTAGTAAAAAAGCATTCTCCATTGAGGCATGGAACGAATCAAACCGAAACAAAAACATCTCCCCACTGGGTTTCCCGGAAGAATCAGACTTCATTCTAAATGCACGATCAGTATACGACCGCAGTCTAATGAGAAATGCTTTTATTTATGAACTGAGTAATCAGGTCGGAAGATATGCTGTGAGAACAAAGTTCGTAGAACTTTTCAAAGATGATAATGGTGGAACATTAAGTTATAGCAACGATTACGATGGAGTTTATACGTTCATGGAAAAAGTTTCTCGTGACAAAGGTCGAGTTAATGTCGAAAGACTAACTGATAATGTATCTGAAGAACCTGAAATTACGGGAGGATATATTCTCAAAGTAGATCGTCTTGATCCAGGTGATTCCGGTTTACGTGCGGGCGGACAAACACTCGGATGGGTATATCCTAAAGAAGATGATGTAAGCTCCGATCAGTCAAACTGGGTCCAAAATCACATAAACGAGATGAGCTCTGCTCTTAGCACTGATAACTTCGGAGACTACATTAATACACTTTCCTGGGTAGATCATCATTTGCTAAATGTTTTAACACTTAATGCAGATGCACTAAGGCTATCAACTTTCTTTCATAAAAAACGGAATGAAAAAATTGAGTATGGTCCAATATGGGACTTCGACCGATCAATGGAATCAACGGATGGGCGCGATAATAATCCTTCAACGTGGTCCGGGGGAACGTCCTATTTTACTTTCCCATGGTGGGGATCTCTATTTGATAACGAAAATTTCTGGCAAGTTTACATCGATCGCTACTTCGAACTTCGCGAAGGTGCATTTGCAACATCAAACGTACATTTGATCATCGATGATATGGCAACTGAACTCAATGAGGCTCAGGCAAGAAATTTCCGAAGATGGTCAGATCAGCCCCGTTTCGGAAGCTATCAGGGAGAAATTAATCATCTCAAGGACTGGCTAGGAACTCGTCTCGATTGGATGGACAGTCAATTTGCACCAAGGCCAACACCGAATAAAACAGCAGGATCTTATCCACCAGGCACAAAAATTACACTGAACGCAAACTTGGCAGGGAATCAAAACATTTATTATACCCTTGATGGAAGCGATCCCAGACCACCTGATCAATCAGACCCATTAAATGGAACTATAATTATTGATGAAGATATTGCTGTCCGAGCATTGGTACCAACCTCCAACATTAGTTCATCATGGTATAGAGACTTAAACTTCAACGACGGTTCATGGCTACAAGGAACGAACGGCGTGGGTTATGAAAGGAGTAATGGATATGATCCTTACATCAACATAGATGTTGACGACGAGATGAGCGGAAGAACTTCTTGCTATATCAGAGTTAAATTTGATCTAACTCAGACCGATATTGAAAAATGGAACTACATGATTCTTCAAATGCGATATGATGATGGATTCGTTGCTTATTTGAATGGCACACGAATCGCATCTTCGCAGGCACCTGGGAATCTTACCTGGAATTCATCAGCCACTCAAACTCATGATGACGGGTCGGCCACTATATTTCAAAAATTCGACACTAGTAATTTTATCAACCAGCTAAAATCGGGCCAAAACCTACTCGCCATTCACGCACTCAATGAAAGCACCTCAAGTAGTGACTTTCTAAATCAAGTTAAGCTTATCACTGGATTTGACGAAGACGCTGGAGACGGAGGCACTAACGGTTTCAAGTACACTGGGCCGATCACTCTCCAACAGACAGCACGACTCTTTGCTAGGGTCTTTGACAGTGATGGAGGAAATTCTACCAGCTCCGGACGGACCCCAGTAGGAACTGGTTGGAGTGCACCTCTAAAAATTGAATATCTAGTCAATGAGGATCCAGCCTCAGCCTCTAATCTTGTGATTACAGAAATTATGTATGACCCCTATGATTTCGCAGGACCAAAAACAAATAATAGTGATTTTGAATGGATTGAACTGCAAAACACTTCATCAAATCCCATATCTCTTACTGGTGTCAACTTTAAGAGCGGTATCGAATTCACTTTCCCTGGATTAACTCTCGAACCAAAAAAAAGTACTGTCATCGTCGGAAATCTTGAAGAATTTGAAAAAATTTATGGCTCTAACACAAACTATTTAATAGCAGGAGAATTTTCTGGAGCACTTAATAACGGAGGTGAGGACATACAACTGATCACGGCCGGTGGAGATATCATCCAGAGAATCTCCTATCCTGACAACATTGCAAATGAAGGATATTCACTTGTCCTAGGAATAGATGGGTGGCGCCAAAGCAGAACACTTCTTGGATCTCCAGGTATTAATGAAGCAATCGAAATTGAATTGCCAAATGTCTTCATTAACGAAGTACTAAGTAATTCAGTTCCACCTCAAGTGGACACGATAGAATTATACAACCCTAATCCTTTTCCAGTTAACATCTCAGGATGGTTACTCACTGACGACCTTCGGGATCAGCTCAAATTTAAGATACCTGATGACGTTCAATTGCCAGAGAAAGGTTACTCTACTTTTACTGAAAATGATTTCGAAAATTTTGCATTAGACTCATTCGGAGAAGAGGTATTTCTGATTGCAAACAATTCAAACAATCAAAGGCTAGGTTACGTAAACGGATTCAAATTCGGAGACTCCGGGTCTGGATTCTCTATTGGAAGGCACGTAACCTCAGATGGAAATATCCGATACGAACCTATGTCGACTCAGACATTTGGTTCTGCAAATTCCGAGCCTGTATCAGGTCCTCTCATAATCACTGAATTAATGTATCACCCCGAAAATAATAATGCAGAATACATCGAAATTAAGAACATAGGATCTTCAATATTTAACCTTCAAGGCACAGAGATTAGCGGCATAGACTATCAATTTAATGACCCAATCTCTACTCTGAATCCTGAACACATTCTACTCATCGTTAAAGAAGATCCTACCACTTTCCGTAATAATTACAGTGTCCCAGAAACGGTAGCAATTTATGGGCCCTTTGTTGGCTCCCTAGATAATGGAGGCGAGCGAATCAGAATAAGAATTCCGGAAAAGTCCGCGATAAATGGTGAACCTGATCTGAAAGTGTCTATTGATATTGCTGAATACTCAGATCAAGACCCTTGGCCAACTTCTGCCGATGGCCAAGGAAGCTCATTACATAGGACACATCCTATCAAGTATGCAGGAGATCCAAAGAGCTGGCAAGCTGCAGCCCCTTCCCCAGGAATAACAAATAATGATGATTTCGACTGGAGGGAACTATTTTTTAGTCCTGAAGAAATTACTGACAATGCACTATCGGGCCCTCTCGCAGACGCGGATTCGGATGGCATTGCAAACATTCTCGAATATTTACTTGGTAGTGATCCAAGAAAATCTGAATCAAGAATATTTAAGGAATTTATGAGACAAGAACGAGCCAATGAGACTGGTAAATTCGAACTCAAAATTAAGCGTTTAAAAAATATTGTAGGGTACGATATAATTATTGAAAGTTCTACTGATCTGATTAATTGGATCGCGCCTACTAAGCAATTGATTTTAAAGGAACAATCAGATAACGGGGACGGAACTGTCAATATAACCTATTCAACATCCGACCCGTTAACTTCTAGAAAAACCTACTTCCGGATAAGAGCTATTGAATCACCTTGATAAGATTCCCAAACAGCCAAGAATTCCTTTGCTGCATCAGGATCATTTAATATAACGCCTCCTCCTTTGTATTTTTCCTTTCGTTGAATACTAAACTCAGCCCATCCATTGGGGTTGAGTTTTTTTTGTAATTCGAGCGCCACTCTTCCCATTGTCATCCGGACATTTAGCTCTACCACTTGCCTCAACATTAACCTTCCATCATCATCACGCCAAACCAACGCATCGACTCCAACTGGACCGCAATATTCTGGTAACAACTTTAATATGGTTGATGGTATCTTTTCATTATACCAAGAAAGAAAATCAACTTCCTTAAACAAAAATTCTGAAACCTCTGGACTAAGCATCTTGCTAAATCTTGGAGCCAATCTTATCCCTCTGAACTGTCCCCTCGAATCATTAATGAGCTGAGTCATTCCTAGACATTCAATCTCTCCATTTTGTATTTCATACAAAACTGAAAAATCCTCAACTCTCTGTAATAAAGGTTCAGCGACAATAAAGCCATGCATCTGAATCTTCCTCTCAGCCCACACTTGTACCTCTTTAGAAAATGATTCCGCAATCATGTGACCCTTTCCAGAACAACCAAAAGCAGATTTAAAGAGAATTGTATTCCCTTTCAAAACATCCTTTACTTCAATAAGATTTCTGCAAAATCCACCTAGCTCATCTCTAACACCTAGCTCCCGCTCAAGACTAACACCAATTTCTTTAGATAGCCAAGCCTCTGGAATTGGCTCTCTCCATTGCCAAGGCACTCGATCCGATACTGCCTGCCCATAGGGTTTTAAGTGATCGGAGGCATCTATAGACCAGGCCCATGGTCGTAAGCCTCCAAGCTTACGACCATCAAGACCATCAAGAGGCAATACTTCAGGCAATTCAAGCCCCATACTTTGTAGTTTCTCTAAGTTCTCAACTGAAGGAACATTACGGAACAATGCGATATCATCTTTACGGCTCCAAGCAAGCATCAAAATTTCCAAGTCTTCCTCGATCGCTCTTTCGAATCGATTAGCACGAAACTCGGTCCCACTCATTGAGGCAAGAGAGTGCCATTCGGCATTTGGGTTGAACCAATGCACGACTGGAGTCCTTCCCCTAGATTGACCAGAAACCTTCATTTGAGAAATAAATTCATCATCAAAACCCGCCTCAACACGTCCCTCTGAATTAAATGGAACCATCCCCTTTGCTCTGGAAGGTGATAATGGAAAGTGCAAAGAGCTATTAAATGCTTCCCAATCAGAATGATCTTCCCTTTTCCAATGCCTCAACCATTTAAGCCCATGACCAACATGATTAATCTCGTCTTGATATATTTTGTCTAATACTGCAGCGGTGCCAGTGTCCCCAATGACTCTAAACTGTTCAGCATAATATTTTGAATAGTCTAAATTGGCTTGCTCAAAGGTAAGATTCATTCGAACGACAAAATCCATGATCGTATCCATTGAAGAAACGATGCGCCAGAAATAATCATTTAGTGGTAATTCCCCAAAAGAAATACCACAATCACGCATGCGTCTAAAATACATCTGTGTGTGCATCTGCTCTTCTCTCATCGCTTCATAAACGCCAGCTCGATAATCTTTGGGAGCATTAGGAAATTTCAGCAAAACCAGCGCCATTAATTCAGCTGCCAAAAGTTCATGGTTTGCCAAAAAATGCATCATGATGCCACGCTCTTTTTCATCAGCGATCCGATTAGAACCAGGGAAATCGGCACGATTCCCACGATCACCTATTGTCAATGATTCTGGACGCTCAGGGAACCGAGGTGTTTTGATAGCTTTGCCGCAAAAATTATCTTCGGCTTCGCGCGGACCTAGTAATAATTTATCCTCCAAAGAAGAAGAGAAAAGTATTCGCTCTGCAACTTCTCTTACATTCTCAGCCATATTATATATTCACTGGGACGGCAGAGACCGACATCACGGCATGGCCATCCCTCATATCATCATTTTCAAAGTCTCCAGAAATTCTAACATGCTGAAATCCTGCACTCTCTAACAATAATTTAATCTCGTATTTCCCATACCATCTTAACCGAGAAAACTTGATCTCCGAGGATTCAGGGATCCCAGTATTATTGATTAATTCAAATCTATGACGAACTTCCATTATGTTTTCGCATCTATCTAAATCAACGCAAGAATGACATAAAGCCCGACTCTCAGAGCCTTCAATTTTTTCATCCTTCTCCAAACGCCAAACTCCATCTAAAAACTCATGAGAAATCTCGTAAAAGGGAGTAAACAAGCTCATAACAAAAAGACCTTCAGGTTGTAGGTGCTTTCGAAAATTCTTTAATGCTGTTAAAGCATCATCTCGCTCATCTAGTAATTGAAAACTCCCACCAGGAATAATAATCAAATCAAAATTATTCTCATAATTAAAATTAGTCATATCCTCCTCAATCAAATCCGCTATGGCATCCTCCGCAGAAAGCCTTTTCCTGCACTCGTCAATCATGGCACTCGAATTGTCCAAACCTGTGATTTTTATTCCCTGTCGAGCAATCGGAACAAGGACACGACCAGTTCCACAACCCACATCTAAGCAATTACCTCCTCTATTCAGTGCTAAATCAACATAATATCCCACCTCATCAAAATCATCACTGCCTCGAAAAAGATCGTACAATTTCGCCTCAAGTCCGGTATATTTTTTAGCTGACATTCCGCTTATTCGCCCGAAATTCGTTGTTCGTCATCATTAATTTAAAGACTACACTCTTTATTCAATGCCAAATAGCATAGATCAGACAAATACTCAGTTCTTCCACTTTAGTAACGAAGAGGCTCCTTTTGAGCTTAAGTGCGGGGAAAAACTAACTAATTTTACTCTAGCCTATGAGATATATGGGCAAATATCTCAAAATAAAGATAATGTCATTCTTCTCTTTCATGCTCTGAGTGCTAGTCAACATGCTGCTGGGTTCACGGAAAATATCGACGGTCTCTCTATCGAATGGGACAAAGAATGTCAGACAGGATGGTGGGATGATTTTATTGGATCCGGCAAGGCCCTAGATACAGATAAGTATTGTGTGATTTGTGCCAACTATCTTGGCGGATGCTACGGATCGACTGGCCCAAGTTCAATTAGTCCTGAAACCGGAAAACCTTTTGGAGGTTCGTTCCCTCGTATCAGCATCAAAGACATTGTCAAATCACAGATTGAATTACTTAATCATTTGGAAATAGAACAACTCCATGCAGTGGCAGGGAGCTCCCTAGGAGGACTCATGGCTGTTAGCTTAGCCACACAGTATCCGGAAAGAGTTAGAACAATCGTAGCTCTAGCCAGTGGAATAAAAACTTCCGTCCTGCAGCGAATTCATAACCTAGAACAAATCACAGCAATAGAATCTGACAGTAATTTTTTAGGCGGGAATTATTATGATACCAATTCTCCTGAGGAGGGACTTTCCCTTGCCAGAATGATCGGGCACAAAGTCTTCATCTCTCTAGCAACTCTAGAAAGGCGCGCCAGTAAAGAAGTAAAGAAAGAAACCGAAGAATCTTCGTGGTATCAGATTCAAACCTCGGTCGAGTCATATATGCGCCACCAGGGACAAAAATTCGTTAAACGTTTTGATGCTAACACTTATCTCCGCATTATGGATGCATGGCAAAATTTCAACATATTAGATGAATCAGGTTTCAGCGATTACGCAACAATGTTTGGTAGATGCAGCCATCAAAAATATCTTATTTTCACTATAAATTCTGATGTTTGTTTCTACCCCGATCAGCAAGAAGAACTCGTTTCCGCCATAAGCAAAGGCGGCATTACTCCTATGCATATAACAGTGCACTCTGAAAAGGGGCATGATTCATTTCTGTTAGAACCAGATTTATACGCCCCTCACATCCATTTCGCTTTGGATGAAAGTGATTAATGACAGGGATATTCGGTAATTAGAGCTTTTTAGACGTTAAAACGGAATTCTATCACGTCCCCGTCCTTCACTTCATATTCCTTACCTTCAATACGAAGTTTGCCAGCATCGCGGGCTGCAGATTTGGATTCACATTGTACATAGTCATCATAATGTAATACCTCAGCTGCAATGAACCCTCGCTCGAAATCAGTATGAATGACTCCTGCCGCTTCAGGAGCCTTGGCTCCATTCCTAATGGTCCAAGCTCTAGTCTCCTTCTCACCAGTAGTGAGATATGTACTGAGCCCAAGCAGCTTGTATACTGAACGAATCATTGTTGAGAAACCACTGCCGACAACTCCCATGTCAGCCAAGAATTCCTTGGCCTCTTCAGGTAATACGTCGATGAGCTCCTCCTCAATACGGGCCGAAATTATAATTATTTCTGCACCATGAGTCTCTTCGGCATACTGTTGTACTCTAGCAACCATTGAGTTGTCCTTTGGGCTATTTATAGTATCAGCAAGATCATCTTCAGAAACATTGCATGCAAAAATTGTACGCTTCGAAGTGAGTAGGAAAAATTCCTTCATTATTTCATAATCATCATCGTTTATGTCTGCAGTTATAGCCGGCTTACCTTCGTCAAGATGCGGCAGAATCTTATCAATTACTTCCAGTTCTCTCTTGGCCTCTTTGTCATTTCCCCTAGATTTTTTTTCACGTGATACCCGGCGCTTCGTCAACGATGCATGATCTGCCAAAATAAGTTCCGCGTTAATAATTTCAATGTCTCTTAGCGGATCTACCGTTCCTAATTCATGGATAATATCATCATTTTCAAAACAGCGAACGACCTGCACGATGGCATCCGTTTCACGAATGTTAGCCAAGAACTTATTGCCTAGACCGGCTCCTTCAGAAGCTCCTTCAACCAATCCTGCAATATCGACAAATTCTATAGCAGCTGGAATGACCTTCTCAGAACCAGACATTTTACTGAGAACCTCCAATCGAGGATCAGGTACAGTAACGACACCAATATTTGGATCTATCGTGCAAAAAGGGTAATTTGCCGCTTCCGCGTTTCGGTTCCGCGTTAAGGCATTAAATAAGGTTGATTTACCAACATTTGGCATACCTACTATTCCGGCTTTAAGCATAGGACGGTGAGACTAGACGTGAAGAGCAGTGTGCGCAAGAGTATCAAATGCACAAGCTGGACAAAATTGTAGCTTATCTGGACCAAGAATTAAAAATTAAGCAGATCCCTGACTATCCAGGGGCAATTAACGGTCTGCAGTTAAGAGGTAAAAAAAACATTAATAAAGTAGGCGCAGCCGTTGACGCTGCTTTACCTGTAATTCAAGAAGCGGCAAAAGAAAACATCGACCTTCTGCTTGTGCATCATGGCCTATTCTGGGGTGGCTCACAAAGAATCGATGGGGCCCTATACAAAAAGATTAAAACTGCAATGGATTCAGGAATGGCCATTTATTCCTCCCATATCCCACTCGATATTCATAATAAATTTGGCAATAATATTTTATTTGCAAAGTCAATCGAGCTAACAAAAGGCATCCCATTTTTGGATTGGCAAGGGATCAATACAGGGCTTCGGTTTGATGTAGAGATGAATCGTTCTGATCTCTTAAAGAAAATAGAAAAAACATTACAAAATAAAATTCACATCGCACCTGGAGGCCCCGCAAAGATAAAGAAATTAGGTATCATCACCGGAGGAGCAGGAACATATGTTGATGCTGTTGCAAAAGAAGGAATTGATACATTCATTACCGGAGAAGGCCAGCATCACACTTTCACTATGGCTGAAGAACTTGGGGTAAATCTCATCTATGCAGGTCATTATGCGACAGAAACTTTTGGCGTCACTTCACTAGCCAATCACTTAGCAAAGAAATATAAATTGAAGAAGCAATTTATTGATCATCCTACAGGGCTATAACAATTTGCTAGTTCAATGAGAATAAAATCAGATTTCTTCCAAACTGATCCTGTATCCGCCGCACGTAATCTTATAGGGAAACGGATAGTCTCTAAAAAATGTTCAGGAATTATAGTCGAGACTGAAGCTTACGCTGCCAAAGGAGATGAGGCAGCTCATACTTTTACTCGACCCAGCGCTCGAGAGTTTGTCTCAAAATATAATGCTGGCTCAGCATATGTTTATCTCAATTACGGAATGTATTGGCTAGCCAACGCCCTCACTAAGGGGCCAAAAGGTAACGGATTTGTACTTCTCAGAGCTCTCGAACCAGAGAATGGAATCCATTTAATGCGAAAGCGGCGCAATGGAAAAAAATTAAAAGACCTTTGTTCGGGTCCTGGAAAATTGACAATTGCAATGGGTATGAGCGGCAAGAATCATGGCCAGTCTTTCACTTCCCCGCAAAGTCGTTTCTGGTTTGAGGAAACCCACGATGAGACGGACATTGCCACAGACACTCGAATTGGAATCACTCGTTCAGCCCACTTGCCATGGCGATTTCTCAAAAAGAATAATGATTTTGTAAGCAAAAAAAAGGCAGGTGAACCTAGTTCACCTGCCTCTTAAAAATATTTACTCCAAACTATTTGCCACTATCAATGTAGCTTCCCGGAGCAACTGCTGGAGTGTTCTGATAACCTGCATTTTTGTTCTTACATGCTCCTAATGTCATGAGGCCAATTGATGCTGCTGCTAATAATATGATACGAATCGCTTTCATAGATCTTTTTATATTGAGTAAAATTAAATTAATAATAGTTCGCACTAAAATTAAACGACAGAATCTCCTTTGCAAGCTCTACCTCACTACTCATAAATAAAAATAGAAGATCCAATCTGCATAAGATCATAAAGCTCTAGAATATCCTCATTGAACATTCTTATACACCCGCAGCTCTCTGGTTGACCCAATGAATCCTCATGGTTAGTGCCATGAATATAAATATATCTATCATATGTATTCGCATTTTCTGGATCCATACCAGTCAACCAAAGGATTCTACTTAGAATTAGATCTTCATCGGAAGATTCTGAAAAATCAAAAAGGCCCGCTACACAACGGCTCTTGAAAATGGTCCCATACTTTTCGCCATCACCAATTTTTTCCTGTATTTCAAAATGCCCTACCGGAGTCTTATTACTATCAATTTCATTGCCTATACCATATTTGGAGGTTGAAATAATATATTCTCTATGCTCGACATTTGCTTCAAAAACACGTAATCGCTGATCTTTAACAGAAACTTCTGCCCTATATGCTACTCCTGTTTGCATCCTCTTAACCAGACGCTAAAATCATCATCTAGCAAGAAACGACTCAAAAGTAATTAAATTCATGTCAGAACCACGCGTAGCTATCGTCGGAATCACCGGAGCCGTTGGGCAAGAAATGATCCAATGTTTGGAAAAAAGAGATTTTCCAGTCAAAAAACTTACTCTGTTAGCATCGGCAAGATCAATAGGAAAGGTATGCTCTTTCAAAGGACAGGAAATACCTGTTCAAGAATTAACATCAAATTCATTTGATGGTGTCGACATTGCTCTTTTTAGTGCCGGTGGAGCCATTTCAAAAGAATTTGCTCCATTGGCAGCCAAATCAGGCGCAGTAGTTATAGATAATTCATCTGCTTTCAGAATGGATCCAGATGTGCCACTGGTAATACCTGAAATAAATCCTGATACCACTCATTCGAACAAAGGAATTATTGCTAATCCGAACTGCACCACAATCGTTACATTAATGGGATTGAATCCACTGCATAGAGCATGGCAAGTAGAAGGAATCATTGCATCAAGTTATCAGGCAGTCTCAGGAAGTGGCGCACAGGGCATAGAGGAGCTAAAAAGTCAGGTCACTGCAATAAGCGAAGGTTCGAGCATTGAACGAAAAGTCTATCCGCATCAAATAGCTTACAATGTAATCCCGCAAGTGGATGCGTTCCTTGAAAATGGTTATACCAAAGAGGAAATGAAAATGGAAAATGAAGGCCGCAAGATCCTTGGAACCTCTACATTAAAGGCCTCAGTCACTTGTGTCAGAGTCCCTGTTTATCGTTCTCACTCGGTTTCAGTAACCGCTCAATTCTCATCGAAACCCGACGTCCATAAGGCGAGAGAATTAATCAATGCCGCACCAGGTGTAAGTGTTCGAGACGACCCCGATTCAGGCATTTTCCCAACGCCTCTTGACACTACTGAAAAAGATGAGTGTTTAGTAGGGCGTATACGGAAAGACATTGTCCTCGATAATGCATTATCATTTTGGGTAGTCGGCGATCAAGTCCGCAAGGGAGCAGCCCTTAATGCCGTACAAATAGCCGAACTTCTTGTATGAACAAAAGAAATATTGAGGACCCCAAAATTGATTTAAAAACTTATGCTGCAACTCAGCGTAAACTAATCGACCAAGCACTTAATGGGTTCCTTCCTCGCGGGTCCGTAAGACCTAAAACCTTACATAAATCCATGCGCTACAGCTTATTTGCTGGGGGCAAGAGACTACGACCAATTTTGTGCCTAGCTGCAGCCGAGGCCTGCGGAGGAACGATAGATCAAGCCATGCCCTCCGCATGCGCAGTTGAATGCATACACACTTATTCTCTTATTCATGATGATCTTCCATGCATGGACGATGATGATCTTCGTCGCGGCAAACCAACTAACCACAAAGTGTTCGGAGAATCGGTCGCTGTTTTAGCTGGAGATGCCCTTCTAACACTAGCTTTTGAGATTGTAGGAGGATCCAATCCAAATCGCCGATACGATATAGGAGACATGGTAAAAGAACTCGCTGTGACATCGGGGAGTAAGCATCTAGTTGGTGGACAAGTTCTAGACATTGAGGGTGAGAATGCAAAAATAGGACCGAAAGCTCTTCGATTTATTCACGAAAGCAAAACAGCTGCCCTTCTAACTTGCTCATTAAAGCTAGGAGCAATGTCGGCAGCGGCTACACCAAAAAAATTGGAAGCCCTGACTAATTTTGGTCGCTCTACAGGACTCGCTTTTCAAATTATAGACGATATTCTGGATGTTACACAGACCAGTGAAAAACTTGGAAAAAGTGCCGGTAAAGATGAAGCGGTTAATAAATCAACTTATCCTGCAATTTATGGTCTCAACAAATCAAGAAATGAAGCTGCAAAATTAACTGGAGCTGCTATCAATTCTTTAAATATTTTTGGCAAAGCAGGTGCTCGGCTTAAAGAATTGGCACACTACCTATTGGATCGTGACTATTAGTGCAGCCAGATCATAAGGCCCTAGCACAATGATCCCCCATCCTGCCATATACTTCACGCCCCACCTTACCATTCTCAAGGAGATCCTCTGAAAAAATGATCTTTCCTTTCTCAAAGAATATCATCGTCATGGATCCTCCGAAATGGAAAAAACCCTTCTCAGAACCTTTTATAACATTTCCAACATCATAGGTTTGTTTAATCCCTCCAACACAAGTTGCCCCAATTTCGACTAATGAAATACTTCCAAATTCATCAGAATCAAGCTCAGTTATAAATCGCCTATTATGCCACAGATAGGAAACGTTTCTCTTAAGAGCCATCGGGTTCACTGAATATAAAAAACCATTTATTAGAAATGAAGATGCTGCTTTACCATCACACGGAAAATGAAACCTGTGATAATCAGTAGGACACAATCTAGAAACCAATACCGAACCACCTTCATAGCGTTCTGCAATCTTTTGCCCACCCAACAACTTCTCAATTTTTAATCTCTGGCCCTTAGCCCATAGAGGCTGATCTATCGAAATATTATTAATTGCTAAATGCCGTCCATCCGCGGGAAACACAACAATTTCTCTAGCATGTTCTATTGGTCTTTTTGCAGGTTTCAGCTTTCTACTAAAAAAGTCATCGAAGCACTTGAACTCATCTACGTTAAGAAGGAAATCATCGGAATTTAATCCATAGCATTCAATAAAAGGTAAAATCTTCTTCACCGAAAGCGGACTATTCATCCGCTTTCCATACCAACCTGAAAACCATGAACGCTTCACGGCGGCCCAAAGCGCAAGCTTACCAATCGGATTGCCATAGATAAATCTTAAATATTTTTCACCATAAATAGCCTCAGTCTCAACCTTTCTTGAATATCGATTGTAATATTGAACTGATTCATCCGATGGCATGCTATCATTATCGTTCAGCTAACAGTTCACGCAATAGATCCTTGACCAGACAGAATGATAACAAATTTCTCTTACCCACCAAATCCAGAGTAAAAAATCCGCCAGGGCATAAATTTCACAAATACCTGATTAAAACTCTAAAATTTCAGGCTTAGATTGCAAAAAGGGGAAATATGCCCCGACGGATATACTCTCACTCTATGTTATATTACTTAGCAAACCGCATGCCAAAGCCCATAAAAAGAAAAGCCTTTCAATCCTTCCCATGCCTTTTGGACTCTTGCTCATCACAAAGAAAAGATGTATTTAATTTAAGGACCATGAAGTTCTTAACAATATTGATAGCTTCTTATCTTAGTTATTCACTCACTTGCTTAGCGATACCTCAAAATTTTGGAGGTAACTTATTTGGAGCAACTTTTGAACCAAGAACTATTAATGAAGACTACACAGAAAATCTGATTGCTGCTTCCGTATGGACTGACAACAAGTTACCTGGAACTTGGAAGTCCATACCTTCACTTGATGGGGATGAAGTCAAAATTCTGAATGTAAACCCAATAATCTTTGGTCAACACTCAAGTTCTGTTTTTGCCAATGAAGAAAAAGGAAAGCTGAAATCTATTTCGATTTTGTATTTGGATTCAGGGAAATTTATCAATCAAAAAAAGATAAACAATAACAGTAAGGACATTAAGTCGCTAAAAAGAGAATTTAAAAAAACTTACGACCTCATCGAATCCACAATTAATAAGAGACTCTATAAATACACAAAAAGCACACCAAAAGATTCCTTCGTGGGACAAACTGATTTCCTCCGCAATAATTATAACGATTATAAATTCGGAGAATTAACTTTGCGAGTCTCTGCGAATAACGGGCAGAACATTTGTTTGATCATTATGAGAAGCGCTGACGTTAGCAAAACCTATCTAAGCTCAGGAACTGCCAAATTAGTCAAAAGAGAACGAAGGAAAGAACTTCAACAAAATGTACAGATGCAGGAAAGTGGTGACCTTAAAATAAATGGAATTCCAATGTTCCGTCAGGGACAAAGGCCCTATTGTGCTATTAGCACCCTCGGAATGGCCACTCATTATTTAGGACTGAGGCTAGGAACTGATGCTTTAGCTGCAGGAGCAAAATTTCGGCACATCGACACTGCAAAAGGATCCAAAATGCTTGACCTTTACCGCGCCGCCGCAGAAGAAAGCGATGCTATTCTACAAAGAGGCCGAAGCTTTGATTTTGAAAGAGCTCAAAAATATTTAGAAAAAGGTTTTCCGATTGTAGTTTGGCGTCGGTACAGCTATGAACGAAATCTATTGCATAGCGCTGCCGCTCGAGGCAGAAAACTTCCAGAATCGACACCCAATGATCGACTCACCTGGCCAACCTCAAAGAATGCACCTGGTCACGCTTCTGTAATTACCGGTTTTAACAAAAAAACAGGAGAAGTAATATTCATGGAGAGCTGGGGAGAACATGCACGCAATAAACGTATGCGAACAGAAGAATTAGAAGCCACCAGTTACGCCACTTTTTATTTTAAGCTCTAACAACCAAAGACCATTACACCTTGTATATCCTGTCGGTTCTTAGTCTTTCTCTTTCATCGAACACTCTTTTTGAAGCCATTTGGACAACTAACATGCTACCGAAACCGCACCCAGCAGCAATTAATAACCATATAACAATTTGATAGCGGACTGCATCAACAGGGGAATTTCCTGCAAGTATCTGCCCAGTCATCATACCCGGCAAACTAACAATACCCGCAATCGCCATCGAGTTAATTACGGGCATCAGGCCAGCTCGAAGAGAATCTCGCAAGATCATTTTTAAAGCCTCTTGAGGACTATGTCCCAACATGAGTTTGGCCTCTATTATTTCACGACCTTCCCAAACATACGTCGTAAATCTATCTAAACTTAAAGCGACTGCTGTCATAGTATTGCCGAGTAGCATACCAAGGACTGGTATCGAATATCTCGGATCCCACCAATTTTCAGCGCGAATAATAGCAGCCAATCCAAAAATAGAAACCGCGAAAGATGAAACAAACATTGAGCACGTACCAATCCCATAACCCCATCGTCCACTCACTCTATACTTCTGCCTGACAGACACTTCCCTTCCTGCAACAAGGAGCATCACTAAAGCGATTAGAGTCACCAGTAGAAAGTTGTTTATTTCAAATACATATTCAAGAATCAAACCTACAAGCGATAACTGTATTATTAAACGTAACGAAGCAATTAGAAGGGGTCTTGCCAATCTTAAATCTGCTCTCCATGTCGTAAGAGCAAGAATCATGATCAAAACACATGCCAAAGAAATCCTCTCAGTTGGCAGACTAACGATGTCACCAATTATCATATATACTGATCTAATTTCTTTTCATTCATAGACATCTTAATATCTGACACACGATTCAACTGTAATTCATCATGAGCCACCCAGATAACAGGAACTGAACGCTCTTCGCTGTACCTACGAATCACATTTTCTACTAAGGACACTGAATCAGAATCAAGATTTGCAGTAGGCTCATCAAGTAAAAGGGCACCCGGTGACCTTGAAAGAAGTCGAGCAAGGGCCAACCTCTGCTTCTCACCAGAAGAAAGTCTTGAAACCTTCCAGCTGAGCACCGACTCATCGGAAAACCCCAAATCACTTAACAAATTTAATGCTGAAGAGTTAAAATGCTGACCAACTAATTCATGCCACCACTTAGATTCGGATGCCAATAGGCCAACTTTTTTCCTCCACTCTCGACCAGACATATCATCTCTGAATTGGCCATTGAGACTAACTTTACCTTCATTCACATCAAGATCAGCAATGGCTCTCAAAAGTAAAGTTTTACCAGAACCTGATCGGCCCATTAATCCCAAACAATGCCCCGAATCAACATCAAAACTCAAAGCATGCCAATCAAGGAACTTTAGCTGATCAACCTTTAACACAAAAAAAAATAGAATGCGGTTCAAGTAAACTCAAGACTACTGGCAGAGATTATCAATGAATTTGGAACATTATGCTAAAATCCTTAGTATGAGGCTTGCTGATCTGGTATTCGAAACTAATATAAAGCTTCCCAAATCCCTATAAATCGCTGCAAATTGACAAATTATATAAAACTATTTCAAACCACCTCTTACCAAGACCAGCTAACTTTGCTTTTAATCTTTATTCACTGATCAGAAATGAGCATCTATCTAGAATACATCAAAGAGATTGAGGATCGAAAGGCTCAAGGGTTAAGCCCTAAACCAATTGATGGTGATGAACTGTTAGCCGAAATTATTGCACAAATAAAAGATCTCGATAATGAACATCGGGAGCAGTCTCTTGATTTTTTAATTTATAATACGCTACCAGGAACAACTAATGCCGCTAAAGAAAAAGCCAATTTCTTAGAGGAGATTATCCTTGGAGATTCCGTAGCTGAAGAAATTTCGCCATCATTTGCATTTGAGTTGTTGTCTCACATGAAAGGTGGCCCCTCAGTTGAGGTCCTACTTAACTTAGCCTTGAGTGATGACACATCAGTCTCACAAGAAGCTGCAAAGGTCCTGAAGACACAAGTGTTCTTATATGAAGCAGATACAGAACGACTCGAGATTGCTTTTAAAGATGGAAATAGGATCTCTAAAGAAATTCTTGAAAGTTATGCTAAGGCTGAATTTTTCACAAAACTCCCAGAAGTGGAAGAAGAAATTGAGGTCGTAACATACATCACTGGAGAGGGAGACATCTCCACCGATTTACTTTCCCCTGGAAACCAAGCACATTCTAGATCGGACCGTGAACTGCATGGAAAATGCATGATTTCTGAGCCTGCGCAGAATGAAATTAAGGCACTTCAAAAACAACATCCTGGCAAGAGTGTGATGCTGATTGCGGAGAAAGGAACGATGGGAGTGGGATCATCCAGAATGTCAGGAGTAAATAACGTCGCTTTATGGACAGGCAAGCAATCGAGCCCTTATGTTCCATTTGTTAATATTTTCCCTATTGTCGCAGGGACAAACGGAATCTCCCCTATCTTTCTAACCACTGTAAGCGTAACTGGCGGAATTGGAATAGACTTGAAAAATTGGGTAAAAAAGTTTGATCCTAATGGTAACCCGATCTTGAATGAAAACGGCGATCCTATTATTGAGCAAGTTTACTCCGTAAAGACTGGAACAATCCTCACTATTAATACCAAAAAGAAGAAATTATTTTGTGGAAAGAAAGAGCTAGTTGATATCTCTTCAGCCTTAACCCCTCAAAAAGTCGAATTCATAAAATCTGGAGGATCGTATGCCGTTGTTTTTGGCAAAAAGCTGCAGAGTTTCGCAGCCAAAACACTAGGGATTGAATTGCAATCTGTCTTTGCTCAGGCTAAAGAAATTTCTCATGAAGGACAGGGGCTCACTGCGGTGGAAAAAATCTTCAATGAAAACGCAGTTGGGGTAACGGAGGGAGTAATTTTACACGCTGGGTCCGACGTTAGAGTAGAGGTAAATATCGTAGGATCACAAGATACTACTGGCTTAATGACTTCCCAAGAATTGGAGTCCATGGCTGCGACAATTATTTCTCCTACTGTTGATGCCGCCTATCAATCAGGGTGCCACACAGCTTCAGTCTGGGATAAAAAAGCACAAACA
>Ga0163108_10000563_pt1 | contig 27691 bp, 28 predicted proteins | sample Fk1155metaG_FD_109644 | JGI IMG/M metagenome (GOLD analysis project Ga0163108, IMG submission 109644) | Marine microbial communities from the Central Pacific Ocean - Fk160115 155m metaG | ecosystem: Environmental > Aquatic > Marine > Oceanic > Photic zone | place: The Central Pacific Ocean...
AGAAAAAGACAAATTTTTCTTTGGTGATATTATTTTTTTTCCTTTTCTAGCTCTAAAAAAGGCAGCTAAAGCAATAGGTGTTTTAGAAAATATTCTTATCGCTTTTCTCATGTTAGCTTTTGGCGTGTTATCTTTCGTTTCTTTATCTTCTAAAGCCATTAAACTTACAGCAGTTCTTACTACATCCATAGGGTGAGCTTTTTTAGGCATTTTTCGAATATCGCTTAAAATTTCTTTTGAAAGTTTTCTATCTAGTTTTTCTTCTTTAACAAAACTTTTTAATTGTTTTTTATTTGGAAGTTCTCCATTTAATACGAGATAAGCAACCTCTTCAAAGTTGCACTTATCACAAAGATCTTGCACCGCATATCCTCTATATGTGAGAGAGTTTATGTCTGGCATTACTTGAGAAATAGTTGTCTCGTCAACAACAATACCTAATAATCCCTTTTTAATATCATCACTCATTATTCATGCCCATCAGTATTAAAATTATAAATCTTATCTTCGAGCGAGTTATATTTTTCATACTCAACCAGATCATATAATCTTTTTCTGGTTTGCATTTTATCAATAATATTGTTTTGGTGTCCATCTGCAAAAATGGTTCTTAAGCCGTCTTCTACGCTTTTCATTGCTAATCTTTGTGTTGTTACAGGATAAATTACAATATTAAAGCCTAGATTTTCTAATTCTTTATAATTTAATAATTTTGATTTACCAAATTCAGTCATATTGGCTAGTAAATAGCAATTTAAAGATTTTCTGACTATTTCAAATTCTTTTTCATCTTTTAAAGCTTCAGGGAAAATTAGCTCAGCACCTGCATCAATATAAGATTTGCATCTATCAATCATTTTTTCTAAACCTTCGACGCTATTAGCATCTGATCTAGCTATAATTTTGAAATTAGTATCTTTTCTAGAAGATACACATTTTTTAATTTTATTTGTCATTTCTTCTCTTGATATAAGCTCTTTATTATCTAAGTGACCACATCTTTTTCTTTCTATTTGATCTTCAATGTGAACTGCCGCAATTCCAAAATTTTCGAAAGTTTTAATTGTTTCATCGCAAGATTTAAAGCCAGTATCGATATCAACAATTGTTGGAAGATTTGTTACTCTTGATATTTGGTTTGATCTTATACTTACATCTTTCAAAGTTGTTAAACCTATATCAGGGTAACCTAAATCGTTTGACATAACTCCTCCAGACACATACACGCCATCGTAACCAATCTCTTCAATTAATTTTGCTGTGAGAGGGTTATAGGCACCAGGAAAACGTAAAATTTTTTTAGTTTTTAATTTATTTATAAAATTTAATCTTTTATCTTCAGTTTTTTTTTTAACAAAATGCATTTATTTTTTTATTAACTAAAATATTTTTTTTATACACATATATTTATTTTTTATTTACTAAAAAATACCCTTGGATTTATTTTTTTTTATATATTTTTTATTTACTTCGATGTTTAATTTAAACAACTGACCAGGTTTTAATTTTTTTAAATTTTTTACTACTTTTAAAAATCTTAAACTTTCTTTTTTACTTACTATTTTATCAGTAAGAGTTAAAAATTTGTAAATATAATTTTTTCTCTTAAAAGGTCTTTTACCATATGGATGAGCATCAGCTTTATCTAAAATTTCTATTATTTTTTTTTTATTTTTTAAAGTTATAATAACTTTTGCACCAAATGATTTATTTTTAGGATTCGAGTCATGGTATTTTTTTGTCCATTTTTTATCTTCATGAGTTTTTATTGATCTCCATAATTTAATAGTGCTTTTTCGTTTTGATCTTTTTCTTGTATAAGATTTTACATGATGCCAATCAGCATCTTCTAATGCTACTGCAAAAATATACATTATTGAATGATCTAATGTTTCTCTGCTTGCATTAGGGTCCATTTTTTGAGGATCGTTTGCACCCGTCCCAATAACATTGTGTGTATGATGACTTGTAAAAATATCTATTTTTTTTATTTCTTTTAAATTTTTAATTTTTTTGTTTAATTTTTTTGCAATATCTATTAAAGCTTGTGCTTGATACTCCGCAGAATATTCTTTGGTATAAGTTTCTAGTATAGCTTTTTTTTCTTCATATTTTCTTGGTAGTTGTACTTTGTAAAAAGCTTTTTTGCCATCAAGGATTCTAGCAATAACACTATCTTCTCCTTCATAAATAGGACTAGGTGCGTTTTCGCCTCTCATTGTTCTATCAACAGCTTCAATAGCTAATTTACTGGCATGTGCTGGCGCATAAGCTTTCCAACTAGAAATTTCTCCTTTACGAGACTGTCTAGTTGATATTGTAGTATGAAGAGCTTGTTGAATAGCTTGATAAATTGTTTGAGTATTTAATTTTAGCATTGTACCAAGACCTGCAGCAACACTTGGACCTAAATGAGCTATATGGTCAACTTTATGTTTATGTAAACATATACCTTTTACTAAACTTACTTGAACTTCATAAGAAGTAATTATACCTTTTAATAAATCCAAACCACTTTTTTTCTTTTGTTGTGCTACAGCTATTAGAGGAGGAATGTTATCACCTGGATGACTATAGTCTGCAGCTAAAAAAGTATCATGAAAATCAAGCTCTCTAACCGCAGTACCATTTGACCATGCGGCCCACTCGCAATCAAACTTTAATTTAGAATTAATTCCAAATATAGTTGCTCCATTTTTTTTGGGATGACTTAAAGCCATTTCTCTTGAAGAAACTACAGATTTTCTGTTTAAAGAAGCAATAGCAACAGATGAATTATCTATAATTCTGTTAATAGCCATTTCAATTGCTTCTTTATTTAATTTAGCATTGTCGCTAGCTATTTCAGCAATTTTCCAAGCTAGTTGATTTTTTCTATTTAGTTTAATTTTTGATGGATAAACTTTTACTTTATGTGATATCAAAATATCTCCTTAAATTTTCGTTAATAGTAATAATAAATTATTTATCTATTACAATCAAAATGGCAGTTATTAAAAGCAATATAGCTAAAAAGTACTCTACAATTGCTTTTTTTCTATTATTTTTAACTAAATTTTTAATACCAGAACCAAAAGCTGCCCAAACAGATATTGATATTGGACAAATAACCAAAGCAGTTATTGAAATAAAAAGAATTGAAATTATTAACTTTTCATCTGTTGGTAAAAATCCTGATGCAACCATAGTAGAAATTGTCCACGCTTTTGGATTTACAAGCTGAAATAATGCAGCTTCATAAAATTTTAAAGGTCTTGAGTTATCTTCTTTAATTTTGCTAAACGATCCAATGATTTTATATCCAAGATATAAAAGATATAATGCACATATTATTTTAAGTGTATTTTGAATTTCTGGAAACATTTGAAATAGCTTACCAAGTCCAAGGCAAACCAGAACTACTTGCAAAACATGGCCAATCGTTATTCCACCCATATGAGGAATAGTTTTTGAAAATCCAAACTTAATTCCTGATGTAAGAACCATTGCATTATTTGGTCCAGGGGTCACATACATAACAAAATAAAAACTTACTAAAGCAAAAAAAAGATTTAAATCAATCATTTAGATAATTGATAATTATTTTATGAACTTCAGTAAAATCTTTAACCAAGTGTTCATGATGGATTTGTTTTATATTTTTATCTGTATATCCATTCTCCAAAAGTATCATTGGAATTCCAGCTGATTTGGCAGCTTCTGCATCATTTTCGCTATCGCCAATCATCAAACTTTTTTTATTATTACCATTCATAATTTCTATCATACTTGTAATGTGTCTTGGGTCAGGTTTGCAATATTCAAACGTATTTCTTCCTGCTACATATTCAAAAAAATCATAAATTTTTATTTTTTTTAATAAATCAACTGCTAAATGTTCTTGTTTATTTGTACATACGCCCATGGAAATTTTTTTTGATTTTGCCCATTTTAAAAATTCATAAACTCCGTTAACAAGTTTACTTTTTACAACAATATTTTTTCCGTAGTAGTTAATAAACTCTTTTACCATTTCATCTTTAATTTTTTTATCTTCAATAGAGGAAAATTCTTTTTTTGCAGATTCCCAAATAGATCTCCCAATCATTACAGCGGCACCTTTTCCAGCCAAGTTTTTTATTTCATCAAGATTTTTTGAGATATATCCAAATTTTTTCATTACATGATTATGCGCGCTTAAAAGATCTGGAGCCGTATCTACCAAAGTTCCATCTAGATCAAATATTATTGTTAGTTTTTGAGTCATTTTATAAAGTATTAATAAGAAATAATTTGTGAATTAAAGAACATAATTAGTAAACTATAAGAAATCCTAATAAATGAAACAGACAAATTTACAAGATAATTTAAGAAAAAAATTTGCAAAAGCGGGAGTTAAAATGATTGCTCCTGAAACAGTTTTTTTTTCAAAAGATACAAAAATAGGAAAAAATGTAACAATAGATCCATATGTTGTAATTAAAGATAAAGTAAAAATAAAAAATAATGTTAAAATTTTTTCTTTTTCTCATTTAGAAAGTGTAAAAATAGAAAACAATGTAATTGTTGGTCCTTATGCTAGACTGCGCCCTGGCACAATATTGAAATCAGGTTCAAAAGTTGGAAATTTTGTAGAAGTTAAAAAAAGTGAAATTGGAAAAGGATCAAAAGTGAATCATTTATCATACATAGGAGATTCATTATTAGGTAAAAATGTTAATATAGGAGCAGGAACAATTACATGTAATTACGATGGAATTAGAAAAAGTAAAACAAATATAAAAGATAAAGTTTTTATAGGTTCTAATTCTTCATTGATTGCTCCCGTAACAATTAATGAAAATAGCGTTGTGGGTGCAGGATCTGTTATAACAAAAAGTGTGAGAAAAAAATCTTTAGCATTAACGAGATCATCGCAAGTTGAAGTTAAAAATTATAAAAGAAAAAAATAATGTGTGGAATAGTAGGAATAGTTAGTAACAAATCTGTATCTTCAAGTATTGTAGGCGCATTAAAAAAATTGGAGTATCGTGGTTATGATTCAGCTGGAATTTCAACTATTAGTAGGGGTGAAATTAATGAACAAAAATGCTCAGGAAGAGTTGATAATTTAGAAAAAATTCTTTTTCAAAATCCTTCAGATGGAGATCTTGGAATAGGCCATGTTAGATGGGCAACGCACGGAATTCCAAATCAGGTTAATGCACATCCGCATTCTTCTGAAGTTGTATCAGTAGTACATAATGGTATAATTGAAAATTCAGACAAGCTAAGACAAGAATATATTAGCAAAGGTTATAAATTCAAATCGCAAACTGATACAGAGGTCATAACTGTAATTTTAACAGATTTTTTAAAATCAGAAGATTTAATAAATTGTATTCATAAAACTTTGAAAAAACTTGTAGGAAGTTTTGCTTTAGGAGTAATTTTTAAAGATTTTAAAGATGTGGTTGTTGGCGCAAGAAGAGGAAGTCCTTTAGCGGTAGGATATGGTCATAATGAAAATTTTATTGGCTCAGATTCTTATGCTCTAAAAACAATGACCAATAAAATTTCTTACCTAGATGATGGTGATTTTTGTTTGCTTTATAAAGAAAAAGTAGAATTTTATAATATTGAAAAAAATAAAATTAATAAAGAAATTTTTGAATTATCAAATGAAGAAAATGTTGCTGATAAAGGTGATTTCAAAGATTTTATGTCTAAAGAAATAGACGAACAATCAACTACAACAAAAAAATGTATTAATGAATATTTGGATAAGACTCGTAATGAAATAAATATTTACAATTTACCTATTGATCCGAAGAAAATTAACAAAATTCGATTAATTGCATGTGGAACAGCTTATCATTCGTGTTTAATGGCAAAATATTGGATTGAGGAATTTACATCTATAGATGTTGAAGCAGATATTGCTTCTGAATTTAGATATAGAAATGTAAAATTAAACCCAAGCGATCTTTATATTTTTGTATCTCAATCTGGTGAAACAGCAGATACTTACGCGGCTCTTGAAAAATGCAAAAAGAACAATGTTAAAACATGTGGTATTGTTAATGTTGTTGAAAGCTCTATTGCAAGATCATCTGACTTTGTTTTGCCTATTCATGCAGGACCAGAAATAGGAGTAGCTTCTACAAAGGCATTTTTAGGACAAATGCTTGCACTTTATTTATTAACTTTAAAAATATCTAGAGATAGAAATGATATTGATATTGAAAAATATAAAAAATTAGTTTTGGATTTACAAAAGCTACCAGAACTTATTAAAGAAACATTAAACAAACAAAATGACATCCAGATTATTGCACGAGATTTTATAACCGCTAAAGGCACAATGTATTTAGGTAGGGGATATTCTTACCCAATTGCTATGGAAGGTGCTCTTAAATTAAAAGAACTATCCTATATTCATGCCGAAGGTTACGCGGCAGGTGAAATGAAACATGGACCTCTTGCTCTCATAGAAGATGGAATGCCAGTAATTGTTTTAGCACCAAAGGACAGATATTTTGAAAAAACTATATCAAATATGCAAGAAGTTATTGCTAGAGGAGGAAAAGTAATAATGATCACTGACGATACTTCTGAGACTATGAATGAAAATATTAGATTTAAATTTCAAATACCAAAAACAAATTCTAGTATAAATTCTTTTTTATTAAGTATTCCAATTCAATTTTTAGCTTACCATGTGGCTTTGTTGAAAAATTGCGATATTGACAAACCTAGAAACTTAGCAAAATCAGTAACAGTTGAATAAATAATACTTAATAAAAAATAAATTTACTTTTATAATATCTGATCTATACATACATCTTAGAGTTGTATTATGAAAAAATGGAAAATAAATAGTTGGAGAAATTATCCAGTCAAACACATTCCTATCTATAAGGATGAAAAAGAACTTAATATGGTTCTTGGCAAAATACAAAACTTTCCTCCTTTAGTATTTGCTGGAGAAACGAGACACTTAAAACAACAACTAGCAGATGTTGTTGATGGCAGAGCTTTTTTATTACAAGGAGGGGATTGCGCAGAAAGTTTTGCTGAATTTAATCCAGATAATATAAGAGATTATTTTAAAGTTATTTTGCAAATGTCTTTGGTTTTAACTTATTCAGCATCTTTGCCAGTTGTAAAACTTGGAAGAATTGCTGGACAATTTTCCAAACCAAGAAGTGCACCGACTGAAAAGCAAGGTGATAAAGAGCTACCTAGCTACCTAGGAGACAATATAAATGGTATGGAATTTAATGAAAAAGCAAGAAACCCTGATCCAAAAAGATTATTTAAGGCATATTCACAGGCAGCTTCTACTTTAAATTTATTAAGAGCTTTTTGTCACGGTGGATTTGCAGATTTAAAAAAAGTTCATCTTTGGAACTCAGGTTATATTAAAAAAAGCCCTCAAGCTAAAAAATTTAAAGATTTAGAAGATAAAATTGCGGATGCTTTAGCATTCATGGATGCTTGCGGAATAAATTCAGATTTTAATAGAAGATTAAAGACAGTTAATTTTTGGACTTCACATGAAGCATTGTTGTTACCTTTCGAAGAAAGCATGACCAGAGTTGACTCAACTACTGGCGAATGGCACGACACTTCAGCTCACTTTGTTTGGATAGGTGACAGAACAAGACAATTAGATGGTGGCCATGTTGAATTTTGTAGAGGAATAGAAAATCCAATAGGAATTAAATGTGGACCCACTTCTAAACCAGAAGAAATTGTTAAGATTTGCAATATAATAAATCCAAGCAATGAAAGTGGTAAAATAACTTTAATTTCTAGATTTGGTTATGACAATGTTGAAAAATTTTTACCAAAGTTAATTAGAGCTATTAAAAAAGAAGGTTTAAATGTTATTTGGTCATGCGACCCTATGCATGGAAACACAATTAAATCTACAACTGGATTTAAAACAAGACCTTTTAATAACGTTGTAAAAGAAGTGAAAAATGTTTTTGCTGTTCATCAAAGTGAGGGTTCTTATGCTGGAGGACTACATATTGAAATGACAGGACAAAATGTAACTGAGTGTACTGGCGGGACCCAAAAAATTTCTGATCGAGATCTATCAAGCAGATATCGTACTCATTGTGATCCAAGGTTAAATGCAAACCAAGCATTGGAACTTGCATTTTTAATTTCTGACGAAATAAAAAAGAATTCCATTTATGCAAAAAGTGGAATTAGAGCTGTATCTTAAGCTTTATAAAAGAAATCCTATAAAGTATATTTGATTTATGAAAGTAAGTAAAAAAATTGTATTTATAAAAGATTGGATATTGAATTATGTAAATTCGATGCCAAAAAAAGCTCAATCTTTAGTGATAGGTATATCCGGAGGAATTGACTCTTCGGTAACAAGTTCCTTATGTGCATTGACTGGTTTAAAAACAATTATTGTATCAATGCCAATCAAACAGATAATATCGCAACACGACTTAAGTTTAAAGCATAATAAATGGTTAAAAGATAAATTTAAAAATGTAGAATCATACACAATAGAACTTGATGAAGTTTTTAAATCATTTCAATTAAAATTAACAGATTTTGATAGTGAACATGGATTTGCCAACTCAAGAGCAAGAATAAGAATGACAACTCTTTATCAAATTGCTTCATCAAACAAAGGAATTGTAGTAGGAACAGGAAACAAAGTTGAGGATTTTGGCGTAGGTTTTTATACAAAATATGGAGATGGAGGAGTTGATATTTCACCAATTGCAGACTGCACAAAAACCGAGGTCTGGGAACTAGGAAAAGAACTTGGAATATTAGACGAAATAATTGATGCCCAACCTACAGATGGATTATGGGATGATGGTAGAACTGATGTCGGTCAATTAGGCTTAACATATCAAGAAGTTGAAGAGGCAATGTCAAATCCTAATTCAAAAAATAGATTAAAATATGAAGAAATAAGAAAATTAAATTTGCACAAAATGCAATCAATCCCAGTATGTAAAATTCCTAAATAATATGAAAAAAGATATTTTTTTAACCAATAGTCTTGGAAACAAAAAAGAAAAGTTTGTACCAATAAACAAAAATAAAATAGGCATGTATGTTTGTGGGCCAACGGTTTATGACGATCCGCATATTGGGAACGCAAGACCTTTGGTTGTGTTTGATATTTTATTTAGAGTTTTAAAATGTAATTTTGGAGATAAAAAAGTTTGTTATGTTAGAAATATTACAGATATAGATGATAAAATAATTCAGTCTTCTATAGAAAAAAATATTACTACTAACGATCTAACAAAAAGAATTACAAAAAATTTTCATGAAGATTGTAAGTATTTAAATTGTCAAAAACCTAGCTTTGAACCAAAGGCAACGGAAAATATTTCATTAATGATAGAAATGATTAATACACTTTTGCAAAAAGATTATGCTTATCTCAATAACAAACATGTTTATTTCGAAGTTAAAAAATTTAAAGATTATGGGAATTTATCGAATAAAAATTTAGATGAATTAATTGCTGGTTCAAGAGTTGAAATATCTGATAATAAAAAAAATCCAGAAGATTTTGTTCTATGGAAACCATCTAAAGATAGTGAGCCTTATTGGGATTCTCCTTGGGGAAAAGGCAGACCAGGTTGGCATTTAGAATGTTCGGTCATGTCAAAAAAATATTTAGGTGATAAATTTGATATACATGGAGGAGGATTAGATTTAATTTTTCCTCATCATGAAAATGAAATAGCTCAATCTAGATGTGCAAACGAAAATGAATCGTTTGCAAATTACTGGATACACAATGGATTTATAACTATGTCAAATGAGAAAATGGCAAAGTCTCAAGGTAATATTTTAAAGATTAATGATTTTAAAAATAATATCAACGGACAAGTATTGAGATTGGCATTGATGAATACTCATTATAAACAACCATTAGATTGGAATGATAAATTAATTAATCAATGTCAAAATACTATAAACAAATGGTATGAAAGTTATGCCGAATTAAAAAAACCAGTTTTAATTCCTGAAGATTGCTTAAATCCTCTTTATGACGATTTAAATACTCCAGGTTACATTGCTAACTTGCATAAATTATTTGAAAAATCACAGAAAGGAGATTTAAAAGAAAAAGAAATTTTTACTTCTGCATGTAATTTTGTTGGATTGCTTGTCACTACAAAAAAAGAGTGGATGGATTTTAAAAAAAGTAAGTCAGTTTTATCAGAAGAGGAAATATTATTAAAAATAAATGAAAGAAATAAAGCTAGAGAAGGTAAAAAATATAAACTAGCAGATCAAATAAGAGATGAATTATTAGACAAAGGTGTTTTAATTGAAGACACAGATGGTAAAACCACTTGGAAATTTAAATGAGTAAAGAAAAAATATATATATTTGATACAACATTAAGAGATGGAGCTCAAACCCAAGGTGTAGATTTTTCTATTGATGATAAAATAAAAATAGCAGAAGCTTTGGGAAACTTAGGAATTGATTATATCGAGGGAGGTTGGCCTGGAGCAAATCCAACTGATACAGAGTTTTTTCAAAAAAAAATTAATATTAAGAATTCAACATTAACGGCTTTTGGTATGACCAAAAGATCAGGAAGAAGTGCAGAAAATGATCCAGGTTTATCAGCATTGTTAAATTCTAAAGCACCAGCAATTTGTCTTGTTGGAAAATCTTGGGATTTCCATGTTGATGTTGCATTAGGAATTTCAAATGAAGAAAATTTAGAGAATATAATTGAAAGTACAAAACATTTTATTAAAGAAAAAAAAGAATTCATGTTCGATGCAGAACATTTTTTTGATGGTTATAAAAATAATAAAAAGTATGCGATGTCTTGTATTAAATCTGCGTACGATAATGGTGCAAGATGGATTGTTCTTTGTGATACTAATGGAGGAACCTTACCTGAAGAAGTTGGAAATATTGTAAACGAAATAACAAAACATGTTCCAGGAAAAAACCTAGGAATCCATGCTCATAATGACACTGGTAATGCAGTTGCTAATTCATTGGCAGCAGTATCAGCAGGCGTTAGACAAGTACAAGGAACTATTAATGGTCTTGGCGAAAGATGTGGAAATGCAAACTTGATGTCTTTTATACCCACAATTCATCTTAAAGAACATTTCAGTAAAAAATTTTCAACTAATATTAAATCTGAAAATATTAACAGATTAACCCAATGCTCTAGACTTTTGGATGAAATTTTAAATAAAAAACCAAATCAACATTTGCCCTACGTCGGTGCAGCTGCATTTTCTCATAAAGGTGGATTACATGTGTCTGCAGTACAAAAAAATCCAAAAACTTATGAGCATATAAAACCAGAGTTAGTAGGCAATGTAAGAAATATTGTCGTTTCTGATCAAGCTGGAAAATCAAATATCATATCAAGACTCAATTCTATTGGAGTTGATTTTAAAGAAGATGATCCAAAAATTAAAAAATTACTAGAAGAAGTTAAAGATAGAGAATTTATTGGTTATAGCTATGATGGTGCAGATGCTTCTTTTGAACTACTTGCAAGAAGAATTATGGGAGAAATTCCAAGATATATTTCAATAAAAGAGTACGATGTGAGTGTTAAAAAAGATAATTCTGGAAATATTATTTCTTCAGCAAAAGCACAGCTTGAGGTAGATAAAAAAATAATTCTCTGCGAAGGGGAAGGGAATGGTCCCGTTCATGCTTTAGACAATGCAATTAGAAATAATGTAGATAAGCTTGCAAAATATTCAAAATATTTAAAAGATCTTAAATTAGTAGATTACAAAGTTAGAATTTTAAATACTGGAACAGAAGCTGTGACTAGAGTTTCAATAGAAAGTACAGACTCAAAAGGGAAAAATTGGTTTACTATAGGTGTGTCTGCAAATATTATTGAAGCATCATTCAAAGCTCTTGTTGATAGCCTTGATTATAAATTGTTTAAAGACAAAGCTCCTGCTAGTAATTAATGTCATTTTCTAATATTTCATTTATTCTTCATAAACCACAATTATCAGAAAACATAGGAGCTTGCGCAAGAGCTATAAAAAATTTTAATTTTAAAAAATTAATAATAATTAATCCAAAACCATCATTTCCTAATGATAAAATTATAGCAACAGCAGTAGGTGCAAAAGAAATTATTAAAAATAGTAGAGTTTATGAAAATTTGGAGTCAGCAATAAAAAAAACTGATTACTTGATAGCTACAACTTCAAGGTTTAGAAATAAAAACCTCAAACATATTAATTTAGAAGATTTATCGAAAATTGATTTTACAAAAAAAATAACTTTTTTGTTTGGTTCAGAGGCATCAGGCCTTTCTAATAATGAAATTAGCTATGCTAATTACATTATGCAAATTTCTACAAACCCAGGCTTTAAGTCGTTAAACTTGTCCCATAGCGTAATAATAGTGGCTCATGCAGTTTCTAATTTAATTAAGCTAAATAAATTAAAATATTCTAAGTCAAAAAAAATAAAATTTCCCAGCAAAAAAGATATTCAGTCAATGACTAATCTTTGTGTAAAGCATCTTGAAGACAGAAATTTTTTCAAACCCTTAGAAAAAAAGCCAATAATGTTAGAAAATTTAAGAAGTATTTTTTATAAAATGGAATTATCTGAAAAAGAAACTCGCATTTTATCAAGTGTATTTGCAACACTAGCTAAAAAAAAGGTAGATTGACATAATCATTAAGATGTTTATAAAACCTCGTACCAATGACAAAAAGATTAAACTCTAAACATAAAGTTGATAGAAGACTTAAAGTAAATTTATGGGGAAGACCCAAAAGTCCCTTTAATTCCAGAGCTTATCCCCCGGGCCAACATGGTCAAAGCAGATCATCGAAACCATCAGACTACGGCATACAACTTTTAGCTAAACAAAAATTAAAATCTTATTATGGAAATATCAATGAAAGACAATTTCGAAATATTTACAAGAAAGCAATAATGAAAAAAGGAGATTCAGCTGAAAATCTTATTGGATTCTTGGAAAGAAGATTAGATGCAGTTGTTTATAGAGCTAAATTATCGACAACAATATTTGGTGCAAGGCAACTGATTAATCATGGCCATGTTAAAGTTAATGGAAAAAAAGTTAATATTTCCAGTTATCAATTGAAAGAAGAAGAAACTATAGAAGTCAGAGATAAATCAAAAAAATTAGCTTTAATCGATATAGCCTTAGCCAACAAAGAAAGAGAAGTTCCAGAATACTTACAAGTTGACGAAAAAAATAAAAAAATTAAATTTGTAAGAACACCAAAATTTGAAGAAGTTCCTTATCCTGTATTAATGGAACCCAACCTTGTTATAGAATATTATTCAAGATAATTGTTAAATATATTTAAAAAAAATTATCAATTTACTATTTTTATAATATTTTATTTTTTTATAGGTGCATATCTTAGTATTATAAATGGAATAACTAGCGACGAGTATCATTCGCAAGTAAATTGGGAAGTAAGTCAATCAGCAATCATAAGTTTTTTTAAAAATGGAAATTATGATGTATTATTAAATCATGGAGACAGATATCAAGGTGTAGCTTTTAATTTAATTACTCAACCTTTTTCAATCGTATTTAATAAATTTGTATCCAATTTAAATGATTTAACTGCATATGGTGGATGGCTGGTTTCTAAACACATAGCAATTTTTTTAAGTTTTACCATATCCGGAATTTTTTTTTATTTATTATCATACAAAATAACTAATAATTTATTTTTTGCCTTAATATCTTCAGCACTTTATCTATCATATCCATATTTTTTTGGACATGCTCAATTTAATGAAAAAGATATTCCATTTTTGTCATTTTGGATAATTAATACATATATCTCATTAACAATTGTAGAAAGTTTATTTTTAGAAGAAAAAGTTAATATCAATAAGATTTTATTGCTATCATTTTTAACTGCATTTTTAATTGGGATAAGAATCGTTGGTTTACTTATTTGTCTTCAATACTTAATAAGCGTAATAATTCTATTTAACATTAAAAAGATTGACATAAATAATTTCATTAAAAAAAACTGGAAAATATTTTTAATTTTTATAATTTCCTTATTTATTTTTATATACATTTTAAATCCAATTTTTTGGCACAATCCTTTGGTTGAACCAATAAATTCTATCTCTGTTATGAGCAGATATTGGAATGAATTATGCACATTGACTTTTGGAACATGTATGAACTCTTTAAATTTACCAGCAAGTTACTATTTTATATGGTTATTTTTTAAATTACCCATATTAGTAATTGTAGGAATATTGCTTTTTCCTCTCGTAGAAAAAAAAATATTCAACAATACTCCAGCGTCCATGTATTATTTGACTTTGCTTTTGTCATTTTTTTTAATTTTATTTATTTTTATTTTTAAAAATGTTGCTATTTATGACGAGCTAAGGCACGTACTTTTTCTGGTTCCCATGATTTTTTTAATAGGTTTGGTCAATCTTTATTATTTTAATAAAAAATTATTTATTAGCTTAGGATCTATTGTATTTTTTTTCTTTCTAATTGAAAATTTTTCTTTGTATCCTTATCAATATACATGGCTTAATTCGTTTGCTAAATTTACTAATATACAAAAAAATTTTGAAATAGATTACTGGGGAATTAGCAACAAAAATCTTACAAAAAAAATCGTTCAATATGCCGAAGAAAATTCCATAAATAAAGACACATGTGTCTATGGCGATATTTTTGCAAAAGAGTTTTTAGTAAAAAAAAATTTTACTTGTTTTAAAACTTATAGTCAGCTGGATGCTTCAAAGGAAAAAATTTTATTTGCCTATAAAAATCTTAGAAACGTAAAAAGATCTGATCCAAAAGATTGTAAGCTTATATGGAATGAAACTTATAAATACAGTTTTTATAAAAAAAAAATAAGCGTTGGAACTCTTTGGTTTTGTGATTAATTTGCGGACTCATTTAATTCTTTTTGAATTTTTAAAATAAATTCATTAATTAGTTTTGCATCTTCTTTAGAAAGGTATCTTTCTTTTTTAACTGCTCTTTTTATTTCTTCCCTTAGTTTATTTACAGTATCCTTTCTACCTTCCTTAGAAGTTATTGCATCCACCTTTCCTCCAAACTGTGATATTTTTTTTCCAATAGTAAATTCATAAACCAATATTATTGATAGAATAACTACCACCATTTTATATACGAACTGTCTCATGAACTATTTTTTAAAAGATAAATTTTTTTCTTGTAGTATTTTCTTTAACTCACCATTTTCATACATTTCTTTTACAATATCACATCCCCCAACAAATTCTTTTTTTATGTAAAGTTGTGGGATAGTCGGCCAGTCACTATAGTCTTTGATCCCTTGCCTAAGTTCATTATTCTCTAAAATGTTAATTCCTTTAAATTTAACTTCTAAAATTTTTAGAATATTTGAAACAGCCATCGAAAAACCACATTGAGGAGCATCAGGCGTTCCTTTCATAAACAAACATACTTCATTGTTGTTGATCTCACTATCTATAAATTCTTTAGTTTTTGGGTTCATCTTTCTCCTTTGTTTTAATTTCTAGTGCATGTAGTTCATTTCCCATTTTACCTTTTAATGCTGCATAAACAATTTTATGTTGTTCAATTTTGCTTTTACCTTTAAAAACTGAAGATGCTATTGTAGCAGAATAATGGTTCCCATCACCCGCAAGATCTTGAATTTTGATTGATGAATCGGGTAAAGATTCTTTAATTAATTTCTCTATTTCTTTTAATTCTATTGTCATTAATTACTCATAAACTTTCTTAACCAAGTTTTATTTTTTTTAATTAATTCTTCAACTGTAACATTTAATTTATCTTTAAGAACTAAATTTTTTTCTTGGGTTACACCAAATTCATCAAAATAAACAGAGTTTTTTTCCAGAATAGTTTTCACTTTTTTTAAGTCTTTTTTTTCTATCTCAATAAAATATCTGCCTTGATCTTCTCCAAAAAAATATTCAAAAAAGTTCATCAAATTTTTTGGTTTATTAATATTAGCACCTTTATTTCCAGCTATACACATTTTTGAAATTGCAACCAAAATACCCCCAGAAGAGATGTCATGAGCAGATTTAACAAATCCTTCATTAATTAATTTTAATAAAGTTTCACCATTATTTTTTTCATTAAATAAGTTAATCTCAGGCGGAGGACCTTTTTTTTGGTTAAGTATTTCTTTAGCAAAAATACTTTGATCAATGTGGCCTTCAGTTTTTCCAATCAATAGAATTATGTTTTCAGCTTTTTTTAATCCCATTGAAACCATTCTTTTATAATTTTTTATAAGGCCAACACCGCCGATAGAAGGAGTCGGCTTGATTCCTTTATCTTTAGTTTCGTTGTAAAAAGAAACATTTCCTGAAACAACAGGATAATTTAAATATTTGCATGCTTCTCCAATACCCTCAAGGCATTCCACAAATTCACCCATATTATTTTCTTTTTCAGGGTTTCCAAAATTTAAACAATTTGTAATAGCTATAGGTTCTGCACCAACTGAAATCATATTCCGCCAACTTTCACAAACAATTTGTTTTCCACCAGTTAATGGATGAGCAAAACAATAATTTGCAGAAGAATCAACAGAAGTTGCTATTGCTTTGTTCGTTCCATGTATTCTAACAACACCCGCATCTCCACCAGGCTTTTGTATAGTGTCGCCCATTACTGTATGATCGTATTGTTCCCAAATCCATTCTTTACTACATATATTTGGGTTAGATAAAATTTTTATTAATGCATCTTCAATTTTTAAATTTTTATATATATCTTTATTAAGTTTATTTTTAATTGGTAATTTTGTTTTTTTCCATTTTCTGTCATATTCCGGCGCTTTATCAGATAAAAATTCTATTGGGACTTCAGCAACTTTATTATTATTAAAAAATATTTCTATTTTATTTGAATTTGTGGTTTTTCCAATTATAGCAAAATCTAAGTCCCACTTATCAAAAATTTTTTTAGCTTTTTCTTCTTTTCCATTTTCTAAAACAATAAGCATTCGTTCTTGACTCTCCGAAAGCATAATTTCGTAAGGTGTCATATTAGATTCCCTACAAGGAACTTTATCTAAATTTAGTTCTATACCAAGTTTTCCTTTAGACGCCATCTCTATACTAGAAGAGGTAAGTCCTGCTGCTCCCATATCTTGAATAGAAATAATTGAATCATCAACCATTAACTCCAAGCATGCTTCAAGTAAAAGTTTTTCTGTAAAAGGATCACCTACTTGTACAGTCGGTTTTTTTTCTTCGATCTGATCATCGAAAACAGCGGAAGCCATGCTAGCACCATGTATTCCATCTCTACCAGTCTTTGATCCAACATAAATGACCAATTTATTTATTCCAGCAGCTTTTGAATAAAATATTTTGTTTTTTTTAACCAAGCCCACGGTCATTGCATTAACCAGTATGTTCCCATTATAAGATTCATCAAAACATGTTTGACCACCAATTGTTGGTATACCCATACAATTTCCATAACCTCCAATTCCACGAACAACACCTCTTAATAAATTTTTTGTTTTTTTATGTTGAGTCGACCCAAAGTGTATAGAATTTAAGTTTGCTATAGGACGGGCACCCATAGTAAAAACATCTCTCATTATTCCTCCAACTCCTGTAGCAGCTCCTTGATATGGTTCAATAAAAGAAGGGTGGTTGTGACTTTCAATTTTAAAAATTATAGCATCACCATCACCTATATCGATCACACCAGCATTTTCCCCTGGACCTTGAATTACTTTTTTCCCTGTTGTTGGTAGTTTTTTTAGATGAATTTTTGAAGATTTATAGGAACAATGTTCATTCCACATAGCTGAAAATAGACCAAGTTCTGTAATGTTAGGAACTCTTTTTAACAGATTACATATTTCCTTAAATTCAGTTTTTTTTAAACCATGATCTATCGCAATTTTTTCATTAACTATCATTAGTTTAAATTATTTAATAAATTTTCGAAAAAAATCATACCATCATCGCCAGATAAGCACTTATCTATCATTCTTTCAGGATGAGGCATCATACCTAATATATTTTTTTCTTTACTTAAAATGCCAGCTATATTTTTACTTGATCCATTTGGGTTATATTTTTCATCTATTTCACCATTTTTATTACAATAAGATAAAGCAATTTGATTATTATCTTCAATTTGTTTCATTTGATCGTTGGAACAAAAATAATTGCCTTCATTATGAGCTATGTGTAACTCTAATGTATTTTTTTCAATTTTTTTAAAATAAATATTTTCAGTATTATTAATTTTTACAAACACATTTTTACAAATAAATTCAGAATATTTATTTCTTAAAAGAACACCGGGCAATAATTCCGTTTCAGTTAAAATTTGAAACCCATTACATATACCCATTAATAATCCACCAGATTTAGCAAACTTAATTACTGATTGAACAATTTTTGATTTTGAGGCTATGCTACCCGAGCGAAGATGGTCACCATAAGAAAAACCACCAGGCAAAACAACCAAATCACTTTTTGGTAATTCTGTATTATCATGCCAAATCATATTGTTTTTGAAACCAAATTTTTTTAGAGCAACATCCATATCTCTATCACAATTAGATCCAGGAAAAATAATAACAGATGAATTCATTATCAATTATTGTGATTCAATAATTTTATAATTTTCTATAACCATGTTTGCTAAAAGTTTTTTGCACATTTCATCAACTTTTTCTTCTGCTTTTTTTTGATTTTTTTCATCAATTTCAATTTCAAAAAATTTTCCCTGTCTGACATCATTTACATTTTTAAAATTCATATTTTCCAATGCTTTTTTTATGGTTTTCCCTTGAGGGTCTAAAACATCTTTTTTTAACGTTACAATGATTGAAATTTTCAAAGTATTACTTTCTGTTTTTTACCGATCTTAATTTGCCAAACTCAACAGGTTTAATATTTGTTTCTTCATGTAAAATATTTAATCTTCTAGCAACTTCTTGATAAGCTTCAAACAAGTTTCCTAAATCATTTCTAAATCTATCTTTATCTAATTTTTTATCACTGGCAGCATCCCACAATCTGCATGTGTCAGGACTTATTTCATCTGCTAATATAATTTTTTTTTCTCCATCTTGATTTAATCTTCCAAATTCAAGTTTAAAATCTATTAATTTTATTCCAATGCCCTTAAACATGCCTTGCATAAAATCATTAATTCTTAGACATTGTTCGGTAATCCAATCCAGTTCATCAACATTGGCCCATCCAAAGTTACAAATATGTTCTCTTGCAACCAAAGGATCATTTAAATCATCATTTTTGTAACAAAATTCTATTAGAGGTTTGTCCAAAACAGTTCCTTCCACTATGCCCAATCTTTTAGTTAAAGAACCAGTGGCAATATTTCTTACAATAAATTCGATTGGAATAATTTCTACAAGTTTAATAAGTTGTTCTCTCATGTTAATTCTTTTGATTAAATGTGTTTCAATGCCTATTTGATTTAAGCTTGATAGGATATGCTCAGAAATTCTATTATTTAAAATACCTTTTCCTTCAATTATAGATTTTTTTTGATTATTAAACGCGGTTGCATGATCTTTGAAATGTTGTATTGCAGTACCTTTTTCTTGAGACGCATAAATAACTTTAGCTTTACCTTCGTATAATTTTTTACCTTTTTTCATTATTTAAACACTCTATTAAAAATTAAATTAACATTTTTAAAATGAGAAGAATAATTAAATATTTTTTTTATTTTTTTTAAAGGAATATTGTTAGTTATTAGGTCATCTTTTATTACAACTTCAAATAGATTTAAATTTTGCGATACGCATTTTTTTGAATGAGACTGAACTATTCTATATGCTTTTTCTCTGCTCAAGCCAGATTTTGTAAGCTCTAGCATTAATTCCTGAGAAAAAATAATACCTTTAGTTATGTTAAGATTAGCTGCCATTTTCTTAGGATAGACGATCATATTTTTTAAAACATTAGATAATCTGACAAGTGCAAAATCTAATGTTATATTTGCGTCAGGACCAATGTTTCTTTCAACACTTGAATGAGAAATATCTCTTTCGTGCCAGAGAGCAATATTTTCTAATGCAGGCACTACATAACTTCTAACCATTCTTGAAAGACCAGTTAAGTTTTCACTTAATATTGGGTTTTTTTTATGGGGCATAGCAGAAGATCCCTTTTGTTTTTTTGAAAAATGTTCTTGTAATTCGTAGACTTCTGTTCTTTGTAAATGTCTTATTTCAGTCGCAACCCTTTCTACCGATCCTGCTATAATTCCCAATACTGAGAAATAAAATGCATGTCTATCTCTTGGAATTATCTGTGTAGAAATAGGTTCAATTTTAAGATCAAGTTTTTTTGCCACATGTTTTTCAACATTTGGATTAATATTTGCGAATGTTCCTACAGCTCCTGAAATAGCACACGTTGAAACTTCATCAATTGCACATAATAACCTTTTTTTATTTCTTTTGAATTCTTCATAAAAAGAAGCTAATTTTAATCCAAAAGTTAAGGGTTCCGCATGAATACCATGACTTCTTCCAATACATGGAGTTAACTTATATTTTTTTGCCTGTTTTTTTAAAACATTTAATATTTGATTAATGTCTTTTAAAAGTATTTTTCCTGATTGAACTAACTGAATATTAAAACTTGTATCTAGAACATCTGATGAAGTCATGCCTTGATGAAGGTATCTTGCTTTAATTCCTGCTCTTTCTGTAATAGAAGTTAAAAAGGCAATGACATCATGTTTTACTTTAGATTCAATTTTATGAATTCTTTTAACATTAATTCTGCCTTTTTTTTTAACCGTCGCAGATACTCCTTTTGGAATATAGCCTAGTTTTTCCATAGCTTGAGCTGCAGCTATTTCAACATTAAGCCAAATATTGTATTTATTTTCTTCTGACCAGATGTTTGTAAGTTCTTTTCTAGAATATCTTGATATCATTATTTGTAAGGGGGCCTTGAATAGTTTTTACCAGACTTTGTAAAAATTTCATAACCATTTTCTGTAATTCCTATAGTATGTTCAAATTGTGCTGATAAAGATTTATCTTTAGTAACAGCTGTCCAACCATCATCCAATATTTTTACATCATATTTTCCACTATTTATCATTGGTTCTATAGTAAATGTCATGCCAGATTCTAACTCTATACCTGTATCTTTTTTTCCGTAGTGAAGAACATTTGGATACTCATGAAATACATTGCTAATTCCATGGCCACAAAAATCTTTTACTACCGAAAAACCTTTGCTTTCTACATATGATTGTATTTCATGGCCAACACTACCTAGCTTAACGCCTGGTTTTAAAATATTTATAGCTTTCATCATAGCTTCATACGTAGCATCAATCAGATTTTTTGCTTTAACGGAAGTTTTTCCCACACAAAACATTCTACTAGTATCTCCATAGAAATTGTTACTAATTGCAGTTACATCTATATTGACTATATCACCATCACCTAATATTCGATCCGATGGTATTCCATGACACACAACATGATTTAATGATGTGCATAAAGATTTTTTAAAACCTCTATAATATAATGGAGCAGAGTATCCTTTGTTATCTTTTATAAATTCATAGCACAACTGATCTATTTTATTAGTTGATATGCCTGGCTTAACATAATCAGTTATCATGTCTAAAGTTTGTGATGCTAACTTTCCAGCAATACTCATTTTTTCAAACTTTTCTAAATAATTTTTATTCATCAATAATTTTTATTTTTTTTTCAATCTTAATTTCTTTAGAACTTAGATAACATCTATAAGCTAAAAAGTTAACACCAGCTTTTTTTGCAATAATATAATTTTCATAATAATTACGATCTATATCTTTAGCAATTCTAAAGTATTCTATATCCTGGATTTGAGTTAAAAATAAGACATAGGGATCATATTTTTTCTTTATTGAATTAACTAATTTTATCAAGTGTTTTGTGCCTCTTGCTGTTATAGCATCGGGAAATTCAGCCATTTTATTTTCACGTGTTAATGTAACATTTTTTACCTCAATTATTTTATTATCACACAAAAAATCAAACCTAGTATCTTTAGAAAATTTAAATTCTGGTTTAATTAATTTTATCTTATTAAATTCATTAATAAGTTTACTTTTTAAGCCATGTTCTACAATTCTGTTGGCTCTATGAGTATTTACACCAATTAATTTTTTTTTAACTTTAATAATTTCTAATGTGTATTTCAATTTTCTATTTGGATTATCATTTTTTGTAACCCAAACTTCATTATCTTCACCCAATAACCCCAACATTGATCCAGTATTTGCACAATGAGCAGTTATTGTTTGATTATTTACTTTGATATCCGCAAAAAATCTCTTATATCGCTTGATAAGTTTGCCTTTAATTAAAGTACTGGTAAATTTCATAATAATTTATTTATATTTGTAAATGACAAATAAAAAAGAAATAATTGCAGCGATTATCATTACTGGTAACGAAGTTCTTTCTGGGAGAACAAAGGATTTAAATACTAGTACACTCTCAATATGGTTGAATTCTATTGGTATTATTGTACGCGAAGTAAGAGTAATACCTGATATTGAAAAAAAGATTATAGAAACAGTTAATGAATTAAGAAATAAATTTAATTATATATTTACCACTGGCGGAATAGGACCAACGCACGATGATATTACAGCCGAGTCTATATCGAAGGTATTTAATATAGAATATGGCTTTCATAAAGAAGCTTTCTCATTATTGGAGAAATATTATGAACCAGGAGAATTTAATGAAGGAAGACAAAAAATGGCGAAGATGCCTATTACATCCAATCTTATTTTAAATCCTTCTAGTGGTGCACCAGGCTTCTATGTAGAAAATGTATTTTGTCTCCCAGGAGTTCCATCAATTTTGAAATCAATGATAGGTGGTTTAAATAATGTTTTAGTTGGTGGAGATCCAATTTTAACCAAAACTATAAATTTAAGAACCTATGAAAGTGAAATAGCCAAACCTTTGGCCAATGTTCAGAAGAATAATAAAGCAGTTGAAATTGGAAGTTATCCTTTTTTTCGACAAGGTAAGTTAGGTGTATCTATAGTTTTAAGATCAATTGATCAAAGTAAAATAGAAAATTGTAATTCACATATTTTAGAATTTGTTAAAGCAAAAAATATTGAGATTGTTGAAATAGATTAATGTTATATTTTGCATACGGTAGTAATTTAAATCATCATCAAATGAAAAATATTAGATGTTTAGGTTCAAAATATTTGAAATCTTTTTTTCTGAAAAATTATAAATTAATATTTTCTCATCCAAATAAATTAAATAAATATGGTTATGGGAATATAATAAAAAAAAAAGGATCGAAAGTAGCAGGCGCTATCTGGAACATTACAAAAAAACATGAAAAAATACTAGATACTTACGAGCAATTTCCTAATATTTATAAAAAAGAATATTTTCATTTAAATGGAAAAAAGATTATGTTTTATATTATGAAAGAGTATTTTATTAAAGATCCACCCAAAAGTTATATCGATACTATTAATGATGGTTATAAGGATTGTAATATTGATTTGAAAATTCACTATAGATTTTAAATGATTAAATTTAACTCAAGCCCAGAGCCAACCATAGGCGTTGAGATAGAACTTCAATTAGTTGATAATAAAAATTTGGATCTAAACAATATATCCAAAAAAGTACTTGCAGAAATAAAAAAAGAGTTTTCAGATAATATTAAGTGCGAACTTATCGAATCAATGATTGAAATTAATACTAACGTTTGTTCAAATATTGAAGAGGTAGAAAAAGATATAAAAAAAACTTTAGCTTACCTTAGTGACATTTTAAAAAATTATAAAACTGAAATAAATTGTACTAGCCTCCATCCATTTGCTATTGGTAAAAATCAAATTGTTACTGAAAATTTGCGTTACAAAAGAATAATGAAAGACCTTCAAATGGTAGGGAAACGTTTTATTTCACAAGGTCTACATATACATATTGGAATAAACAATCATGAAGAAGCAATTAAGGTAAATAATGCATTAAGAATATATTTACCATTGTTACTTGCTCTTACAAATTCGTCGCCATTTTTCGAAGGTGAAGATACAGGGCTTCATTCTTATAGAACAAAACTTTTTGAAGCATTGCCTTTAGCAGGAATGCCAGATTATTTAATTAGCTGGAATCATTTTGAAAAGTTAACTGGACAATTAGAAGGCGCAGGAATTATAAATTCTGTTAAAGATCTTTGGTGGGATGTTAGACCTCACCCAGGTTTTGGAACTGTTGAAATAAGAGTTTGTGATATTCCAACAACTTTTAAAGAAATAATTGCAATAGTTGCTTTAATTCAAGCTCTTGTTGTAACATTATTAAATTCAGAACCAATTCCAGATACCCATATACAAATACTTCAATCTAACAAATGGCAAGCTGCAAGATATGGTTTAGACGGAATTTTTGTAGATCCTATAACTTTTAAAAAATTAAATATAAGAAAAGCAATTGAAAATCTTTTTTTATTAGTAGAACCGACAATGTTTTCTTTGGGATCAAAAAAATATTTTAAAATACTAGAAAAAATTTTAAATGATGACACAGGATCTGCAAAACAGAGAGCTCTTTACAATAAGTCAAAAAATTTTCAATATGTTTTGAAAAATTTAAATGAAAAATTTTATATATAATTTTTTAATTAATATATTTAAGCAAATCTTCAACTTGAATTTTTGAGATATCGTTAGTTTTATATAATTTTTTACTATCTAAAATTATTACTTTTTCTCTATCTGGGGCAAATTTTTCTGGTTTTGTTGGTCCAAATAATACAATCATTGGTACATCTGCTAAGCTCATCATATGCATAATTCCATTATCAATTGAAACAGCCAATTCAAGTCTAGAAGACAAAGCCGTAACTAGCGCGGGTGAAGATAAATTAGAATTATGTTCAGGAAATAATGCTTTCGGTACTTTAGATTTAATTTCACTAATTATTTTTTGATTTGTTTTTTCAACAAAAAAAACTGGTATCTTATTTTTTTTTTCAATTATATTTGCTAGATCGATAAACTTATTTAATGGCCAATGTTTAATTCTATTTTCATTAGCATGAGTTAAAGAAAAACCAATATAATTGTTATTTGGTAATAATTTTTTTGCCTCATCAATCAAAGTATTATCTAAAATATTTAAATCATAATTAATTTTTTTTATATTGGTTTCGAAGAATTTTTCTATATTTGACAGTGTTTTTTGATTTACATTGCTATTGTTAATATATTTTTTTTTAGTAGTACAAAAAAAATATCCATAAGTAGAAGAATAAAAATTATTTGAAGGAATTTTTTTTAAAATCAAAGTATTTCTTATTTTTGATTGAATATCTATTATTAAGTCAAATTTATCTATTCCTAATTTAAAAAATTCACTTTTTGCTTTGAAAAGATGCCACCATCTAAAACCAAAATGTTCTAAGTTAATACCTAAATTCTTAATTTTAATATTGTATTCTTTTAATTTACCTGAAAAATAGTTTGCTCCCAATGAATCTTGATAATAAAAATCTGCTGAATTGAAATGTTTTTTTAAGCTTAAAATTAAAGGAAATAATTGAATAGCATCTCCTAGACCCCCTCCAGAATTGTAAATTAATATTTTTTTTAACATATGAGACTATAAACTATAATTTAACCTTGTTAATTAATCCTTGATTTTTTTGTTTATATATGGGCAAAATATGTAAATTATATGTCAGATAAAACAAAATTTTTCTTAGAAGAAAGTAAAATGCCAAAATCTTGGTATAATATTTCCGCTGATCTGCCCAAACCATTGAGCCCAGTACTTCATCCTGGTACGCTCAAACCAGTTGGACCAGATGATTTGGCACCATTGTTCCCTATGGCACTAATTGGTCAAGAGGTTTCGCAAGAAAGAGAAATAGAAATACCAGAACCTGTTAGAGAAATTTATAAACAATGGAGACCTTCTCCATTGTATAGAGCAAGAAGACTTGAAAAAGCTTTAGATACAACAGCAAAAATTTATTACAAATATGAAGGCGTGAGTCCTACTGGAAGTCACAAACCAAATACAGCTGTGGCTCAAGCTTTTTATAATAAAGAAGAAGGAACAAAGAAAATTACAACAGAAACTGGAGCTGGCCAGTGGGGAAGTTCACTTGCTTTTGCCTGTTCAATTTTTAAAATTGAACTAGATGTTTATATGGTGAAAGTAAGTTTTGAACAAAAGCCTTACAGAAAAATGTTAATGGAAACATTTGGTGCAAGATGCGTTGCAAGCCCTTCAAACGAAACACCAACTGGAAAAGCTATTTTAGAAAAAGATCCAAACAACACAGGTAGCCTTGGTATAGCAATATCAGAAGCTGTTGAAATGGCTGCACAAGGTGATACTACAAAATATTCACTCGGAAGCGTTTTAAATCATGTATTGATGCACCAAACGATAGTTGGAAATGAAGCAATAATGCAAATGGAGATGGCTGATGATTATCCAGATATATTAGTTGGATGCACTGGTGGTGGTAGTAATTTTGCTGGATTAATTTTTCCATTTTTAGGAAAAAAATTTAGAGAAAAAAAAGATATTAAGGTTATAGCTTGTGAGCCAAAATCTTGTCCTTCGTTAACGAAAGGTAAATTCGCATACGATTTTGGAGACACAGGTAATAGAACACCATTAGTTAAAATGCATACTTTAGGATCTTCTTTTATGCCTCCGGCCACTCATTCAGGCGGTTTAAGATACCATGGTATGGCACCAATGGTTAGTCATTTAAAAGATATAGGTGTCATTGATGCAAAAGCATATGGTCAAAAGGAATGCTTCGATGCAGGCATACAGTTTGCAAATGCAGAAGGTATTGTCCCAGCACCAGAGGCAACTCATGCAGTTAAAGGAGCTGTAGATGCCGCTCTTGAATGCAAAAAAAATGGTGAAAAGAAAACAATCTTATTTAATTTATGCGGTCATGGACATTTTGATATGCAAGCTTATGGAGATTATTTTAACAATAAGCTCTCTGATGACAAATATAATGAGGCCGAGGTTAACAAAGCTTTAGAAAAACTACCTAAAATTGTATAGATTTAAAGTTTATCAATATTAGTAATAATTATATCTAAAAAATAGAATTGTTCTATTTAGAGCTATTAATTAAATATCTGTATGTATTTTATAAATCCATTTAAAGGATTGAGACCAACAAAGGAAAAAGCATCTTCTGTATCCATTGCTAGCACTGATCATTTATCAAAAAAAATTGTAGCAGATCATAAAAAAAATAATCCTTGGACTTATTTAAATGTTTTTGGAGCAGAAAATAATTTTAAATCAAAAGAACAATTTGAATTAATGAAAACAAAATCAATACTGACCAAAGATAATAGTAATTCTTTTTATATTTATAAAATTTCAACGGGAGACCATTCGCAGGTTGGTATAGTTGGCGTTGCAAAATTGTCTGCTTATGACAATTTACATATTCGAGGACATGAAGAAATTTTTTTTGAAAGATCTCAAAAAAGAATGAAGCAAATGGACAATTTAAATGCTCAAATAGGTCCTATATATGCAGTTTATCCCGACAACAAACTGCTTAACGGCTTGGTAGAAAAAGAGTTGGTTAATTCTCCGGCATATTCCTTCGAAGGCATGGATGGAAATAAACATGAGATGTGGGTTATTAATGATGA
>Ga0163108_10000565_pt1 | contig 27682 bp, 22 predicted proteins | sample Fk1155metaG_FD_109644 | JGI IMG/M metagenome (GOLD analysis project Ga0163108, IMG submission 109644) | Marine microbial communities from the Central Pacific Ocean - Fk160115 155m metaG | ecosystem: Environmental > Aquatic > Marine > Oceanic > Photic zone | place: The Central Pacific Ocean...
CATGTAACACCTCACACAAAGCCTTGCGTATATTTTAAACCTCGCATAGGCCCATAGCTACCATGACAAACCAGGGTGACATTTAATGACAATGTGCCCCGGAGAGGGCCGCTCCTGCAAGGAAGCCCACATCGGTCTGGAACCTGCCCAGTGGGCCTTCCATGAGATTTAGATCGTAGTGAAACGGCGGAAGCGCGGTCTTCAAAAAAAAGATAGCGCGGCGCGCAAAGGCTGCCCCGAAAGATGATTTCAGAAAGGAATCCTCAGTCCATCTCATCGGGAAAGAGATCTATGTTCTCCACATCTTCCCCCCGGGCGAGAGCATCTCTACGTTCAGTATACTTTTTCAACCAGCTCTCCCAGGACTTTCCGGAGGCAACGTCTTTTCCACTCAGGATCAACCCCCGGATGGCCGCCAGCGAGATCCTTCTCCTGGGCCCCCCGGCAGCGGGAAAAACCTCGATCCAAGACTCAGCCGGAGCCGGTCGGCCAATGGAGCGATTGGCAAGATAGCCGACCAGGTCATCCTCGTCTCTAAGCAGGATGGTCACGTCACCCCGGTAGTCAAAAGCCGCCTCGACAATCTCTTCCAGCTTGCCCGGCTCACCCTCGACCCAGGAAAAACCCCGGTCAGATCGAACAGTCTCATCGGGGCCTGCGCCATCGCTGGATTCGGCCTCAGAAGAATCACCCTGCATCTCCAGCGCCCCTCATGCCTTCGTCCCTGTATTCGCGGCGCCGCAGCTGGCCGCCTCGGTCCTGTCAACCGCCGGGGGCTCTACGGCCCCATTTCTGTCAGCGGCGCCATCGGAACTCCCAACATCGTCATCTCCGCTCCAGCGATACCCCAGCAGGGTGGCGCGAACGGTCGCCAGGAAGCCCCGCAGGCTGCCGAAGGTCTGGTCAACCGCGGTGGCCTCGTATCCCGAGTGCACCATGCAATCGCGGCATTTTTCGTTTTTATCATGACCGTACTGATCCCAGTCGGTCGTCTCCATCAGCTCGTCGAAGGTCTCGGTGTAGCCCTCCTGCAGCAGGTAGCAGGGCTTCTGCCAGCCGAAGAGATTGTAGGTGGGATTTCCCCAGGGCGTGCAATGGTAATCCCGCCCCTCGATTCCCATCAGGAATTCGAGAAACAGCGGTGACTGGTTGAAGCGCCAGCCCTTGCGCGGCGCGGCAAGAATTCTTCGAAAGAGACCCCGTGTTCGCTCCCGATGAAGGAAACTCTCCTGGTCGGGAGCCTTGGAGTAGCTGTAGCCCGGGGACACCATCATTCCCTCCACCCCGAGCGCCGTCATCTCATCGAAGAATTCGCGTACCCGGGCGGGCCTGGCCCCCTCGAAAAGGGTCGTGTTGGTCGTCACCCGAAAGCCTCTTGAAAGCGCCAGCTTGATGGCCTCAAGAGCATCCTTGTAGACACCCTCCCGGCAGACGGCGAAGTCATGCTCTTCCTCGAGCCCGTCCATGTGAATGCTGAAGGTGAGGTACTTGGTCGGCTTGAAGAGATCGATCTTCTCCTTGAGCAGAACCGCGTTGGTACACAGGTAGATGTACTTCTTCCTGGCGACCAGCCCCTCGACCACCTCCTGGATCTTCGAATACATCAGGGGCTCTCCTCCGGGAATACTCACGATCGGCGCGCCGCATTGATCCGTGGCGTTGAAACATTGCTCGGGGGTGAGCTCCTGCTTGAGAATGTGCCCGGGGTACTGGATTTTGCCGCAACCGGCGCAGGCAAGATTGCAGCGAAAGAGCGGCTCGAGCATCAGCACGAGCGGATACCGTTTCTTTCGCGTCAGCTTGTTTTTCAGAACGTGGGAAGCAACCGCCCACATCTGTGAAATAGGTACGCCGATGACTCTCGAGCTCCAGCACTGATCCTGCCGCGTAAAAGCGGAATCCAGCCCCCCAGAGCACCCGGGAGCCGCCCCTCAAGGGAAGGCCCACAGGCGGGTCGGGCTGAGAAACAACCAAGAAGGTGAGTATGCCATCGGCCCATCTCGTGGTCAAGAGATGAGGGCCGGGGGAGCCTTAGCAGGGCACCGGAGAGCTGAAAAGAGCTCAGGGAAGCTCCCTGGGTTCAATCTCATCGTGGAGGAATTCGCCGGCGCCCGGATCGTAGTCGGCGGCGGCATGACCGGAGCCGTAGAGCCGGTACTTGTAGATGACCAGTCCCTCGAGACCAACCGGACCGCGAGCATGGGTCTTGTTGGTGCTGATGCCAACCTCCGCCCCGAGGCCGAAGCGAAAGCCATCGGCAAAGCGGGTCGAGGCATTGTGAAAAACGCCCGCTGAATCAACCCGCGAGAGAAAATACTCGGCGGCGGCGGCATCCTCGGTCACGATCGCATCGGTGTGATGGGATCCATGCGAGTTGATATGCTCAACAGCTTCCTCGAGCGAGGCAACCGTCCTGACCGCCAGGATCCTGTCCAGAAACTCGGTGTCGTAATCCTCGGGGACGGCGGCGATGGCGGCATCGAGATGCGCGGCGGCCTCTTCGTCAGCTCTGATCTCCACCCCGGCCTCGCGCAGGGCCGCGCCCAGGACGGGAAGCAGGTCGCCGAGCCGCTCGCGATGAACCAGCAGCGTCTCGCACGCATTGCAGGCGGCTGGATAATGAGTCTTCGCATCGACGCTGACGGCCACCGCCTTGCGCTCATCGGCGTCTCGATCGATATAAACCGAGCAGATCCCATCGGCATGGCCAAGCACGGGAATACGGGTCGCCTCCTGGATGGACTGCACCAGTTCATTCGAGCCGCGGGGAATGATCAGGTCGATCCAGCGATCGAGATCGAGCATCTCCCGCACCTCCTCTCGAGTCGAGACAAGCTGAACAGCATCCGGCGACACTCCATCGACCTCACCGAGAGCCTCCTGGATGACCGAGACCAGGGCCTCGTTCGTCCGGGAGGCCTCGCGGCCTCCCTTGAGGATGACGGCGTTGGAGGATTTAAGCGCCAGGGCGGCGATCTGCACGGCCGCCTCGGGCCGCGCCTCGAAGATAACTCCGATGACTCCAAGCGGACAACTTACCCGGTAGAGATCAAGCCCCTCATCGAGCCTCGTCGCGAGGGTAACCTGTCCGACCGGGTCCGGCAACCGGGCGACGTCGGCAACCCCGGCCAGCATGGACTCGAACTTGCTCCCCTCGAGATCAAGACGCTTGAACAGGGCTCCGCTCAGGCTTCCGGCTTCAACCTCAGCCTCGCAGTCCGCCTTGTCGGCGCGATTGGACTCGAGGATATCTTCGCGCCTCTGCTCCAGCTTGCTCCCGACCGCCTCGAGGGCGGCATTCTTGCTCTCGGTAGAGAGCGCCGCCAGCTGCAGGGCGGCGGCCCGCGCCCGCCGGGCAATGGTCTCTACCGATGGGGTCTTTTCAGTTTTTTCCGCGCTCATGCTCTCACCGGTCCAGTCACAAAGATCCCGCTCAGGATAAACGATTCAGGCCGCCGTCTCAAAGGTACAAGGGTGCCGACCAGGCTCATTGAAGTACGCGCCGGTTTTCGTTATTATGCTCCGCCTGTCTTATTTCAGGCCAACCTCGGCAACAGCCATATTTCTAGAGAACGGAAAGGTTCAAAGCAATGAGCGAAAGAGAAGGCGGAGTGACTTTCCAGGGAGCGCCCCTGACCCTCGTAGGACCGGTATTGCAGGCAGGCGACCAGGCGCCTGATTTTGATGTAATCGATGGCGGTCTCGAAGCCGTAAACCTCGCCTCCTCAGCTGGCAAGGTAAGACTGATCTCGGTGGTTCCCTCGCTCGATACCGGCGTCTGCTCCGAGCAGACCAAGCGTTTCGCCGAAGAAATCTCCGGACTTCCGGAAAATGTTCAGGTTCTCACCGTCAGCGCCGACCTGCCCTTCGCGCAGGGCCGCTGGTGCGGCGCCGAAGAGGTCGAAATGACGACCCTGTCGGACCACCGTGAGCTCTCCTTCGCCAACGCCTATGGCGTGCTGATCAAGGAACTCAAGCTCCTGACCCGCGCGATCTTCGTTGTCGATGCCGAGAACAAGATTACCTATGTCGAGGTCGTCCCGGAGATGACCGATCATCCCGATTACGACGCGGCCCTCGCCGCCGTAGGCGCTGCCGCCGGTTAATCGCGGTTGCTCCCCAGGATACCCGGGACAGCTATCGAGATCGTGGAGGAGCCGCGGCGGGCGCCCATCCGCTGCGCGCTCTTCGATCTCGATGGCACCCTGTCCCTGCTCAGGGATGGCTGGCAGGACCAGATGGTCCCCCTGATGGCCGATCTCCTTGAGGACTGCGGGCGGGACGAGTCTCGCGAAGAAATCGAGGCGCTGGTGACCGGGTTCGTAGACGAGCTCACCGGCAAGCAGACCATCTACCAGATGATCCGCCTCTGCGAGGAGATCAAGAGGCGCGGCGGCTCGCCGCTGGAACCCCTTGAATACAAGGAGCTCTACAACGACCGGCTCGCTGCCGCCATCTCGGAACGGCTCTCGGCGATTGAGAAGGGAGCGCTTCCGCCCGGAGATTTCCTGGTCCCCGGCTCACTTGCCTTCCTGGAGGAGCTGGCGGGACGCGGAGTGATCTGCTACCTCGCCAGCGGGACGGACGAGGACCTGGTTCGAAGAGACGCCGCCCTCCTGGGCTTCGAGCATCTTTTCGAGGACCGGGTATTCGGAGCGCTCCGACAATACGAAAACTTCTCGAAGCGAATGGTGATCGAGCGGATCATCTCGGACCACGGCCTCGACGGTCCCGAGCTCATCGTCATCGGAGATGGCTATGTCGAGATCCAGGACGGCCGGGAAACCGGGGCCGTAGCCTTCGGCGTCCACACCCGGGAAAAAAACCGCTACCATATGAACAGCGGCAAGCGCGAGCGGCTGCTGAAGGCGGGGGCTCACTTCCTCGCCCCGGGCCTCGATGAGGGCGCGGCGCTCCTTGATCACCTGGAGGTCGGATAGGGGCGAGACTCAGGACTCGAGTTCAGCCCGGTAGCGCAGGAACCGCTTCTTCATCCTGTATTCACGACCCTCGTCAACTCCGGCGGCCCCATCCCTGATCAGCCGTGAATTGATGCAGGTCCTGTTACGCAGGTAGAGATAGATCCCATCCTCTCCATCTGTTCCGGGATCGTTCTTGAAATAGACCTGCTTCCCATCGACCAGTTCGCGAAGGCGCTCCGCCCCTCCCGCTCCGCCGGCCTCGATCAGGCCAAGTAGCTTCAGGTTCCTGCCGTCTTCGAGCTCAACCGTCCGAACGTCCAGAACCTCCCGGACCCGGTGGTACTCCTCCCGCCGCCGGCTGTCGCCCTTTCGAATGACGGAACCAAAGCTCCCAGCCGGACCCCTGGCGGAAGGTTCGCCCGCCTTGCCGTTCTCTTCGTCCGCGGACGGAACCTTGCCGATCACCTCCAGCTTCTCCTGCCCGTGAAAGAACTCCTTTTGTTCACCAAACCCCGTCTTCTCGCGAATGGTATCGAGGAACGCGGGGTTGAGCTCGTAGCCCGTACAGGACCGGCCCAGCTCCCGCGCCACGCTCAACGTGGTTCCACTGCCGAGGAAGGGGTCGAGAACCGTCTCCCCGGCGAAGGTGAACATTCGGATCAGTCGGCGGGGAAGCTCACGGGGGAAAACAGCGATATGGTCCTCCTGCCTGGCGCCCGGAAAGGTCCAGTGACCGTAGAAATACTCGTTCCACTCCTCCGTGCTCAGACGCGAGAGCTCCTTCTGCGCGGGATCCGGCCGCGGAGCCTTCCCCAGTTTCTTGAACAGCAGGATGTGCTCGTAATCGAGCTTCACGATACCGTTGCGGGGATAGGGAAAGGAGCCCATGACCACTCCGCCCCCGGAGGTGTTCATCGTCGTCACCTTCTGCCAGATGATCGAACCCATGAAATCGAGGCCCCGGCCGACGCAGCCGCGAATAATGTCTGCATGGATCGCCGCGACCCGGTACCTGCCGTAGGTCTTGGCGCGAAGGAACTGGTCGCCGATATTGACCGCCAGCCTGCAGCCAGGATGGAGCGCCCGCTCGCATTCACCCCAGACCCTGTCAAGCTCACCGATGTACTCATCGTATTCCTGGTGAAAGCCGATCTGGTCCTCGGCCTCGTAGTCCTTCAACTGCCAGTAGGGAGGAGAGGTCACCACCAGGTGTACCGAGCCATCCTCAACGTCGGCCATCGAGCGCGAATCTCCCAGCACCACCCTGTAGCGCAATTCGTCCGGTTGCTGGCTCTTTCTGCCGACCATGCGCTCAGCCCTCCCTCTGCGACTGCCCCGCCAGCCAGAGCCCGAGAATTTCCTCGAGCTCTTCGCCGCTGCGGACAGTGTTGAAGCGGCGCCTGAATTCAGCCGCGCCGTGAAAACCTGTGGCGTACCAGGCTCCGAATTTTCGCATCCTGAGAATCGCCGCCCTCTCGGACTCTCCATAGTGGACGAGGAGCAGGTGGAAATGTTCACGAACCATCTCGACAATCTCCTCGACTGCCGGCCTCGGCGGCGGAGCCTCTCCATCGAAGAGGGCCCTCAGCTCGCGGAAGAGCCACGGATTTCCCAGGCAGCCACGGCCAATCACGATACCGGGAACCCCGGCCCTGCGCATACGCTCCAGCCCGTCTTCGGCCTCGAAGATATCGCCATTGCCAAGCACCGGGATCTCGATCTTGTCGTTCAGCTCCGCGATGAGATTCCAATTGGCCTTTCCCGAGTACATCTGCTTCACCGTGCGGCCGTGCACGGTGATCCATGCGCAGCCCTCCTCCTGGGCGATTCGGCCCGCGTCGAGGAAGGTGAGGTTTTCATCATCGATACCCAGCCGAACCTTGATCGTTACCGGCAAGGGGTCGACCGCCTCAACGACAGCCCGAACCACCGCCCGGCAGTTCTCAGGATTCGTCGGTACAGCGGCGCCCATCCCCTTGTTGACCAGCTTCTTGACCGGGCAGCCGAAGTTGATGTCGATATGGTCTACCTGCAGCTCATCCTTGAGCCGGCGGGCAGACTCACCCATGGCCGCCGGATCGCCGCCAAAGATCTGTATGGAACGGGGACGCTCGGTATCAGCGAAATGAACCAGCTTCCAGGTGCCGCGATGTCCCTCGAGAATGCCCCTCGAGCTCACCATCTCGCTGACGCAGAGACCGGCGCCAAGCTCGGAACAGATCTTGCGGTAGGGATAATTTGTCACCCCCGCCATGGGCGCGAGAACCACCGGGGGCCAGACGGTCAGATTAGACCCCAGCTGGAGCGGTTTATGACTTTTCGCTGTCTGCATCATCTCTCAACAGGTCCGGTCGAAGCTCTTACAAGGCTGCAGTTTGATGCTCCGGCCGGAGACTTTCAAGTGTAGAGTCTGTCCGCCGCTGGCTATCATACTTTCTATGCTGCATGAACGAGCGCGACAACTTGCCGGCGAATCGGCTTTTGATGTACTGCGGCGGGCGCAGGAACTCGAGGCCGGCGGCCGGGAGATCATCCATCTCGAGATCGGTCAGCCTGATTTTCCGACTCCCGATCACGTCAAGGAGGCCGCCGTGCGAGCCCTCGCCGATGGACATACGGGCTACGGTCCATCCCAGGGGCTGCCCGAGTTGCGCGCCGCCATCGCCGAAAAAGCGGGAGCCCTTCGAGGCCTCGAGTTCAGTCCGGACCAGGTCGTGGTAGCCCCCGGCGCCAAGGCCCTGCTCTTCTACGCGATCAACGCTCTCGCGGGCCCGGGCGACGAGGTCATCTATCCCGACCCCGGCTTCCCCGCCTACCAGTCTGTCATCGCCCATTCCGGCGCCAGGCCGGTACCACTGCCTCTTCGCGAAGAGACCGGCTTCCGCTTCGATGCCGATGAATTTCGCGCGCTGGTATCCGACCGCACCAGGCTGGTGATCCTCAACTCTCCCCAGAACCCTACCGGCGGCGTCCTCGAGTTCGAAGACCTCGAGGCGATAGCCGCCGCGGCAGCGGAGCGCGACATCACGATCCTCAGCGATGAAATCTACCTTCACTTCTGTTACGACTCGCCATTTGAAACCATCGCCTCCGTTGAGAACGCGGATGGCAGGGTCATCATCGTCGACGGCTTCTCGAAAACCTACTCGATGACCGGCTGGCGGCTCGGATACGCAATCCTTCCCCCCGCCCTGGTCGAGACCTTCGATCTCTACAACGTCAACATAGCCTCCTGCGCCTGTACCTTCAGCCAGCACGCGGCCGTCGAGGCCCTGCGCGGACCACAGGACTCCGTCCTCGCCATGGTCAGCGAGTTCCGCCAGAGGAGGGATTTCCTCGTCGAGGCCCTCAACGGGATCCGCGGAATCAGCTGCGCTCCGCCCGGCGGAGCCTTCTACGCCTTCGCCAACATCACCGGGACCGGCATGTCCTCCGCCGACCTGGCCGCGAAGCTCCTTGTTGAGGCCGGTGTCGCCGTGCTCTCAGGAGCATCCTTCGGTTCGAGCGGCGAGGGCTATATTCGCTTGTCCTACGCGACCTCGATGGAAAAGCTGGGCGCCGCCATCGAGCGCCTGGAAGACCTCCTTGGGAAGAGCCGATGAAGATGGACCGGAAAGGCGAAGCCTGATGAGAGAAGACTCCTTCCGCCACTCTGGCCTGCGGGTAAGCCGCCTGTTTGGAATCGACATCTGGGCGCACTGGATTCTCCTGCTGATCATCGGCCTCAAGCTATTCGACATCCTGCTGCAGAATCACGGCCAGTACGAAACGCCCCTGCTGGCCTTCGCGGCGTTCGCCCTGGCGCTCCTGCTGACGATCCTGCTGCATGAACTCGGCCATGCCTACGCCGCTCACAGGCAGGGCGGAAGAACGGAGAGGATCATCCTCTGGCCCCTTGGGGGCCTGGCGGTCTGCGAAGCGCCGCATGACCACCGCGCGCAGTTCTGGGTCGCAGCCGGCGGACCTCTCGTCAACCTGGGACTCGGACTGCTGGTCACAGCGGCCTGCCTTCTCCTGGGGCTTGAGTTTCTGCCCTTTTCGGGCCCGCCGATTTTCTGGCAGCGCCTGCTGCAATACCTCTTCCTCTGGAACTTTGTTCTCCTCCTGGTGAACCTTCTTCCCTGCTACCCCCTGGACGGCGGACGGCTTCTGCACTGCATGCTGTGGAGCAGGATGGACTCCCATCACAGCGCGCTGGAGCTGACCCTGCGAATCTCGAAGTTCACCGCCATACTCGCCCTCCTCTTCGGGGGCGCCACCATCGTCCTGGGCTTCTCAGATGAGAACTGGAGATTCGCCCATCCCTTCCTTGACGAGCTTGGATTTGTGAGCGCCTTCTGCGGGCTGTTCTACTTCATGACCGCCAGGCAGGTCCGCGAACAGGTGCTCTACGACACCGAGGACAGCGGCGCCTTCGGCCATGATTTTTCTCGGGGCTACGACCAGCCGGGACAGGGAGAGAGTCGCCTGGGTTTCTTCGAGCGGTGGAAGCTGAAGAAACAGCGGAGGCGGGCAGAGAAAAGTGAGCAAAGGCAAGAGCGGGACCGTGAACGGCTCGATGCGCTGCTTGAAAAGATCCACCGGGAAGGCATGGGCAGCCTGAGCTCATCTGAACGCCGATTCCTGGAGGGCGCCTCGAAGAAGCTCAGGAAGACCCCCTGAAGGAGCGCAGGCGGCGCCAAGGCAGACCCTCGACCAGCCCCATGCATCCTGCTATCATTTCCGCCCTGTTGAAAGCGGATCGAAAAACACGATTCAGAGGAGCCCATGCAATACCTGCCCGATGACTGCCAGGCGGCAAAGATCCTGGACAGGATCCGCCAGGATATTCCCCTCCTGGGCCTGACCCCGTCCTACGATCTCAGCGAACCCTGGCCGGACCGCATAGCCCGCCTTAGCGACGAAGAGCTCCTGGGGGTGGAGCCGGTCGACCCTGCAATGACCGCCTGCATCCGAAGCGGCCTGCTTCTTCGGGCCGATTTCCAGGAAGCATCCCATAACCTCAGCCAGACCATCAGCAGCCCGGAGGGAAGCTATTGGCACGCCATCATGCACCGGCTGGAGCCTGACTATGCCAACTCCAAGTACTGGTTCAACAGGGTCGGACCTCACCCTGTTTTCGAACAACTCGCCGAGCAGGCGCCCTCTATAACGGAAGCGGAGATCCTGGCCGGATTCACCTCACCTGCCTGGGATCCCTTCGGATACACCGATGCCTGCGAGGCGGCTGTCAGGGGGCAACTGGAGAACTGCCGCCTCGACCTGGAGCAGCTGCAGGAACTCGAGTTTGACCTGCTGCTGGCCCATTGCTATCAGTTGGCGGCCGGTTCACCGGTATAGGATCCCGTCCAGATCACCCGCGCGGACCCGCCGCGAGAATCTCTTCAGAAGCTCCATCGGCGTAGGTCTTGAAGTTCTCCCTGAACAGCTCAGCCAGCTTGACAGCGCCCTCGGCATAGGCCTCCTTGTCCTCCCAGGTGTTCTGGGGAACGAGGATCTCGGCCGGCACACCGGGACATTCCACGGGAACCTGGAAACCAAAGGTTTCATCCTCCTGGCAGGCCGCCTGCTCGAGCTCACCGCTGTGGATCGCGTCGATGATCGCCCTGGTGTAAGGGAGGCTGATCCGTGAGCCGACACCGTAACCGCCGCCTGTCCAGCCGGTGTTGACCAGCCAGACATTGGAACCGAATTCACGGATCTTCGCGGCGAGCATCTCGGCGTACTTGGTCGGATGCCATACCAGGAAGGCCGCGCCAAAGCAGGCGGAAAAGGTCGCCTCCGGCTCGGTCACGCCCATCTCGGTGCCGGCCACCTTGGCCGTATAGCCGCTGATGAAGTGATACATCGCCTCCGCCGGGGAGAGCTTGCTGACCGGGGGAAGAATTCCGAACGCGTCACAGGTCAACAGCACCACGTTCTTCGGATGCGAACCGACACAGGGCACCTTGGCGTTGGGGATGAACTCGATCGGATAAGAACAGCGAGTGTTCTGGGTCAATGAGCAGTCGGTATAGTCCACCTCGCGGGTGCGCGGGTCGAAAACGACATTCTCGAGAATCGAGCCGAAGCGGATGGACTGGTAGATCTCGGGCTCACTCTCCGGAGTGAGGTCGATGCACTTGGCATAGCAACCCCCCTCGATATTAAAGACGCCATCGTCCGACCAGCAATGCTCGTCGTCGCCTATAAGCTTACGCCCGGGATCGGCTGAGAGCGTGGTCTTGCCGGTTCCGGAGAGACCGAAGAAGAGAGAAACATCTCCCTCGTCGCCCTCATTCGCGCTGCAGTGCATGGAGAGAACACCATCCCTGGGCATGAGATAGTTCATCAGGGTGAAGACACCCTTCTTCATCTCTCCTGCGTATTCCGTTCCGAGAATCACCATCTCGTTGCGCTCAAAGCTGAGCGCGGCATTCGTCGTGGTGTCGACTCCCTCTACCGAGGTGTCGGCATCCAGGCTGCCGGCGTTGTAGACCGTAAAGTCCGGATCGCCGAAGGCGGCCAGCTCCTCATCCGTCGGACGGATAAGCATGTTGTACATGAAGAGCGCATGGTAGGCCTGGGAACAGACAATCCGAACCTTGAGACGGTACTTGGGATCCCAGCCGGCAAATCCATCTACAACGTAGAGACGCGGCTGGGCGGCGAGAAACTCGATCGCCGCGGCGCGGTTTGTCTCGAAGCTCGACTCCTCCAGGGCAATATTGACCGAGCCCCACCAGACGTCGCCCTCGCTGGCGGAATTTTTGACAACTCGTTTGTCCTTGGGAGAGCGGCCGGTCTTGGCGCCTGAATTGGCGGCAAGGGCGCCGGTTGAATTGATCTTCGCTCCCTCCTGCGATGTACCAATCTCGTAAAGACGGGCCGGACGCAGATTCATATACTCTTCATTGAACTCGAGTTCGTTGCCTTGCTCACTCATGGATCTAACTTAAACACAGCTCCCTGGTAATATGATTGTATGCCTGCCGAAAGGCCTTCTTCTCTCTCCTGTAGAGAGCATGAAGATGAACTACCATAGACACTTACGCCGAAAAAATCAAGCCATCGCCCACCGAGACGATGGGCTGGACAAATCAAGGTTACCCCCAAAGCCGATCACCTATGAATCGACGCTGAACCTCGACAGCTGCTGCTGCTTCCCATAGGTACCTGTAATATCAAGCGACTCGGCATCTCCCTCGCGACCGTATTCCCTGAGCCATTGCTGGCTGCGCTTGAAATAGGACCCAAAGTCATCGAATGACATCTCATGCGCCCTGTAATGCTCACGTCGAACGGTAAAAACCCGGCAGAGAGGATCGCCCCGGGCGATCCGGATTTTCTCCGCTGACGGGTCAAGCTCAAGGACGCAATGCCAGGGGTAGGATGCCGGGTACCAGTCCGTATCCACCAGGGCGCTCAGCACCTTGAAAGGGCGGGAAAGATTGGGGATGTCACAGAAATAGAGCAGTTCGTCACTCTCGGTCCGCATGAAGAGCAGTGTCGAAACCTTGACCTGGTTCTCGATCTCCGGATAGACCTCCGGGGTAATCACATGCGGCAGCATCTGGTCCTGCTCCCAGAACCAGGCATTTTCCTGCGTCAGGGGGACACCCGCCCCATCAGCGGCTGCGGCATAATCCCAATCGCTCTCCAGCGTGACAGGCGTATCCAGCCGCCAGCTGCCCTCGTGCCGGCTGAACTCCAGGTCACTCGGACAGAGAAGATCCCAGCCAAAGGAATTAGCGGCCCGCATCGGAGGACACTCTTCAGGCCACCCCTTGCCGGGCTGCCGCTTGTGGTAAGCACCACGGGCTGGAGCTGGAGCGGGAACCTCCGAACAGAACTTGAAATAATGAAGCATCTGGATATTCCTGGGAAAATTGCGGCTGGATAACCGACCGGGCCGGGGAGCCCGCTGGAAAATTTACCAGCAGGCGACCGTCCATGCGAGCAAGAAGGCCGAAGGCGGCCTTATTGCAGCCGGCTCCCTCTCTGATACACTGTCCTGCCCTATGATCAACAAAGGCACCCTCTCCAACCTGGCCTCCGGAACCCTGCTTCTAACGGGGCTCCTGCTGGCGGCAACAGAGACCGCCATTGCGGCCAGCGATGTGATTCTCTCCATTGGCCTCTTCGCATTCAGCGGAGGTATCACCAACGCGCTGGCGGTAAAGATGCTCTTTGACCGGATACCCGGTCTCGCAGGCTCGGGAGTGATCCAGTCACGGTTTACCGAGATCCGGGAGGAAATCAAACGTCTCATCCTCGACCAGTTCTTCACCGAAGAGAACCTGCATCAATTTCTCCGCGAGAAGACCGCGGAGGTGGACCTCCTCTCCTATCTCAAGGGAGAGGATGGGGGCAACCCTGCCGTTACCTTTGTCGAAACGCAATGGGACCAGCTGACGAGCCCCGAGGTTCTTGATCCCCTGCTGGATGAGGAGGTGGAGAAGATCTTTGAGAGCTCGGCGCTCGGCGGATTGCTCAGCCTCGTGGGAAAAGACACGATCCTCGATATCGTCAGAACTTTTGTCGAATCTTTCACCGGCTCGCTGAAGAAAAAAGTTCTCGAGACGGCCCGGAACTTCTCGGCCAATCCCTCAACGCTCAAACTCGACATCGAACGCCTGGTAGCCGACATCCGCCGAGAGGTCGATAGTCTGCTCGAGCGGCGCCTCGAAGATCTCAGCCCGCAGGATGTGAAACACATCATCGAGGATGTGATTCGCAAGCACCTCGGCTGGCTGGTTGTCTGGGGGAATGTATTCGGCGGCCTCATCGGCCTCGGAGCCTACCTGCTCAGAGACCTCCTTCCCTGAACCGCGAGCCGGATATCAGGGGCACAGCTGCGGGGAGGCGGCGAGCGGAGGGGTAAGAACGACATCTCCCTGGAAGAGGAATCGCAGCAGGATGATGGGGTCCGAGATGTCAAAGGCTTCATCCGCGTTCACGTCGAGAGCCGATGGACAGGTCTCCCGTGTCAGGTTCCCCAGGAAAAGGCGGCCCAGCATCAGGATGGGATCGGAGATGTCGAGGACGGCGTCTCCGTTGGAGTCTCCGCGAACCCAGGCGCCATTTCCCTCGGTATAGAAGAAGCCATCCTCATCGAGGTAGCAGCCGGCCTTCGTACAGAGCTCTACGCTGGCCGGCCCGGCCAGCTCACATCCCGGCGCGACGGCCTGCACAGTCTGGCCATCAGCGAGCAGCTCAAACTCCGCCTCCCGGCCGCACACCCGCAACGAATTCACCCCGGAGCTGAAATGCCGCCCGACAATGTAGAAGATCCCCCCCTGCCGGCCGCGCGCGTTGACATAATCAACGATGTAGGGCAACCGAATGTCGGTGATCTCGGTCTCGAGATCCTCTGTCGCCAGCTCGAGCTCTCCCCCTCCCTCTCCGAGCAGGATATTACTCAGCGGAAGCTCTCCCTGTCGTTCCTCGAAACGGATGCGAGTGGTCCCCGAACGTTCAGCCCTGACCGTATACCGGAGCTTTCCCAGCTCGGTCTCCACCCCGGCTGGAAGCCCCAGGGGCCCCTGGCCATCGGTGTCACAGACGAAAACACAGGAGATCGTTCCAGCCTCATCATCTACCGAAAGCCGCCACCAGTCGAATTCGGCCTCCGTAACCGGATCGGAAAAATTAAAATGCTCGCCCGAATAGCCGAGGGCGAGGCTACCAGCCAGGACAGGAACATCACCGCGGCAATAGATCCCCAGGCTCCCCTGGCCCTCAAGATTCGGCGGCGGCTCCATTTCTACACGAACGGCCGCGGCCCCCTCGATAAGGGGGATAACCGGAGCCGAGGCCTGGTTGTCTCTCACATCCATCAGCTCGGCGCTGAAAAACAGCGTCCGGTCAAGCCGCGAGCGGTTGTAGATTTCGAGAGCCAGTATGTTTTCACCCGGCCGCAGCGACTCCTGGCAAAGAAAAACATCCTCAGTGATTCCGCCGCGGTGATAGCGAGCGTAGGCGGAATCCGCAATGGCGAAGCCGGGATCTCCAAACCCCCTGCGAGCCACCTCCAGGCCGTTGATATAGGCGACGAATCCATCGTTGTAATCGATCCTCAGAAGAAGCGCGCCCACCGCGGCCGGGTCTGAAATATTGAACCTGCGCCTGGCATAGAAAACTCTCCGCTGGTTCAGAAGCATGTCGAGCTCGGTCACGACCGCCGCCGTGCCGAACCCGATCCCCGATCGCCCCTCTTGCCAGGACGAGTCATCGAAGGCTTCCCGGCTCCAGCCTTCCGCGGGAACATCCAGGGAATACCAATACCTCCAGGAAGCTCCGGCTGGCACCAGGGTGGCCGACCTCTGCAGCCCACAGTCGAGTTCATCGGGGGTTGGATCGATCCCCGGAGTGGAATAAGGCGGCGCGGGGGCGATGCCATCTGCCAGCGCCAGCACAAAGGCGGTGAAATCCTCCAGGTCAAGAAGGCCGTTATCATTGAAATCCGCCGCGTCCGGACACGGCAGGGCAATTCCCTCCCGGTGAACCCTCAAAAGAGTCATCGCATCCTTCAGGTCAACCTCGCCTCCCTTCGGACCATCTTCAACCAGGTCGCCGCGGGTAAAGCTTCCTGCCAGGGCCGGCGGATTCTCCTCAACGCAGAAGGGCTGCTCCCGCAGCAGGCTGGTCTGGTGAATCGGAGCAGGGTTACCCTCGTTGGAGGTAAAGAAATCCCGGTCATCCAGGTCAAAGCAGATCGATTCGCTCTTGGGTTCGGCCGCGCCTGCGTTGGGAAGAATAATCCGCGGTTGGGTAAAGATCCTCTCGAAAGGAGCCCCCTCCGGAAGCCGATATTCCTGGACCGCGGGAAAGGTCCGCACCAGCAGGCGGCGGCCGTCGCGGGTAAGGTCGGCGGCTGTCACCAGGCCGCCGATATTCATGGTGGCGATACGAACGAGCGTCTGTACTGCGCCCCCCGGTGTGCTGCTGGGAAAACGGTACACACCGGCCGGACCATTGACCTTGGTGATGAGATAGAGAGTACCCGTGGCGGGATGAACGATCAGGGATTCGTTATTGTAGGTTCCGGTGGGATAGCGAAAACGAATCGCCTCCGACCTCTCCGCGACCAGGCTCTGGTTGAGATTGACTGACGGCAGGAAGGGCTCGGGCAGACGCCAGATGACGAGCTCGTTTCGATTGAGCGCGTTGTTCCCTGTGTCGGCGATGAAAAGATAGACGCGGGCGGGATCGGGACCGGGGCCGGTGGCGATATCCTCGTAGTCGGTATTGGAGGCGCCGGGCAGCTCCACCTCAGCCACCAGGGCTCCATCTTTGCGGACCGCGAACAAACGCGCCGCGTTCTTCGAGTCATTGTGAACCCAGAAATAGTCCCGGCGTCCGGTAATGGGAACCATACCCGAGACTTCATCAATCCTTAGATCGCTGATCGTTCCAACGCGTACCGGCCGTGAATACTGCTGCGCCTCTACACTCCCCTGGAGCCAGGATGCGAACCATACCAGCAACAGGCAGAAGAGGCGAGCGAAACGGAAAATACACCTGGAACAGGTAACTGGGAACACCATCTCTATCCCTCCATAAACCCCAAGTATGCCCAGATTTCAGGCAGGATCACCTGATTTCCGGGACGGGTTTCGAGGTGATCCGCCAACCGAGGCTGTCAGCCGCAGCTGGTATAGACCTCGCATCCCTGATCCCCGGGGCCTCCCTCCGCATCGGAATCCGTCCCGCAGACGCCGCCCCCGGGCGCGGGAGGCGCCTGGCCTCCCAGGAAGAGATACGACAATACGAAGATCCCATCAGTAATGTCGAGGGAGCCGTCATTGTTCGCATCCCCGGCCTCCCTGCAGGTCGGCAGGTCTCCGCCAAGAAAAAGGGCGCCGAACAACCACAGGCTGTCGGATATTCCAAGCTGACCGTCATCATTGGCATCTCCGCGCCGGAAGGCGGTCCGGGAGGCGGAGGCGGTAACAACCACCTCGATGCTGGCGGTGTTATTGTCATCATCGATTTCCTCTGTCGAGGAGCTCACCCGGGCGACCACCACGTAGGTTCCGGGGGCGGCGTTCGGATTGACCTCGACGGGGAAAAAAAGATTCGAACCGAAATTGGGCTGCAGGTCCTCGATCAGGAAACACGACACTCCGCCGGGGTTCACACCGCATTCATCTCCCGGAATATCGCCCGTCATCCCCTCGGGAAGCAGGAGCTCAATCCGCACATCAGCGGCGTCCCTGGACCCCAGGTTGAAGACCGCGACCGTATAGGAGAGACTCCCTCCTGCCTCCACCGACTCTTCCGAAGCCTCGATGGTAACTCCGAGGTCAGGAGCGGGAAACGAATCGGATTCGCCGGGGTTGCTGGGAAAATCGCCGTCCGGCACCGGTTCTCCCTCGGTCCAGTCGCAACCCGCACCGAGCTCCTGTCCGTTGGTGTAACCGTCCCCATCCGAATCCAGGTCGCAGATGGCCTGCCAATCGACATTCCCATTGACCAGGGTTCTGTCGACATCCACTCCAAAGGCGTTACGCGGGCCTCCTCCGAAACCTTCGTGACAGGAGGTGCAGCCCATCTCGAAACCGTTAGGAAGCTGCGCCACCCGGAAGCTGCGCGCGCTGATGGCTGGCGAGGCAGCCGCCAGGATCAGGAAAACAACGACTCCCGGATAAAGACGACACGGCATCTGCAGGCTCCTCAGCTAAAACGGGTAATCATTCACCGCGCTCCGCAGGGCGGCTTCCTGTGTGAAAACCCGGGCCGCGAGCGGCCCCCCCAGGTAAACACTCCCCCTATCTTATAGCCTGCGAGGAGCGCCCCGAACTTTTTTGATAAAAGAACCGTTCTTGATGAACTAGTCTCCCTCAGCCGGATGAACCAGGTCGATCCACCAACCGAGATCCCGCGAATACTCGGCCGAGAGGTCGTGTTTCACCAGCTGACGGTGAAAGCTCGCCGCGCCGAGCTTGCCCAGGTCAGCCGCCTCGGCATCGGAAAACCGCTCTGTTGGATCAGCCGCGATCATCTTCGTACAGAGCTCGAGAAGATCGAGACGAAGATCGAGATGGTCATACCGGGGCATGTACTCAACCAGTTCACCAGGTAAACGCAGCTTCTTCTCGAGGAGTTGATCAAGGGTCTTGCATTCCTTGAACAGCAGCTTGCCCGTCAACATCTCGATCAGTACATAGCCGAGGCTGGCGATGTCGGAGCGATAGCGCACATCCCTCTCCCTGATCAGTTCCGGAGCCATGTAATAGGGTGTACCTCGAACCTCCGCCCGCAGATCGACCTGGCGATCACAGGACGAGTCCATGTCGATGAGTTTCTTCGTACCCGTCCGCTTGATCATGATGTTCGAAGGCTTCAGATCGCTGTGAATGATCTCGTGATGATGAAGGGAAGACAGCCCCGCGAGGCAGCCGCGCAGAATATCGACGGCGGCCGCGGGTCTCAGCATGCAGTGATCCTCCCCGGGGGAAACCAGGACATCGTTCAGGCGGTCCCAATCCGCCTTTGTGACCCGTGCCTCGGATTCCCTGTAGAGCTTCGCGTCGAGAAGCTGGCGAAGATCCAATCCATCGACCCACTCCATGACCATGACCCGGGTGTCATCGAGAGCGACAAAGTCACGAATATTCACCAGGTTGTCCTGCTGGATTTCGCTGATCTTCTGGCCCTGGTGGGCGATGCGCTCCATCTCCTTCAGGTGGCTGGATTCCGACACCGACTCATCCCGGGCATAGAGTTTGATGGCGACCTTGGTCGAGTAACCATCGACTCCCTCCCTGAGCGCCAGGTACACGACCCCCTGGCCGCCGCTACCCAGCTTCCGCAGGATGCGGTAGCGAGCATTCCAGCTCATCTCCTCACTGGGCTCGGCAACCCTGGCAGGAGCCGCCCGCCGCTCCAGGGTGCCGTGATAGGACAACATCAGGGTGGGCGCGTCAGGATCAAATTCCTGCCCGCCGGCCTCTCGATCTGGATCGTCTGAAGATGGCAAAGACGAGGACATGCGTTACCTGGACCAATGAACAACTACGAAGAGAGAACAGTATAGAACCGGCCCCTGCCCTTCGCCATTCCACTTTGCCCGCCGGCACTCTACAATACCCCATCAAATGCGGACGCTCCCACGCAGGATGGGGAGCCCCTTCAGCAGGCGGCAAGGAGACTTCCAGACCATGGCTTTCAAATACGCTCTCTGCAGCGAGGTTTTCAGCACGCCGCTGAGCGAGACCATAACCCAGATCGCCATGGCAGGCTTTGACGGCATTGAAATCGCTCCATTCAACGCAGCCGATTCGGTCGAGGAGGTCAGCGCGGACCAGCGTTCTGAGCTCCGCAGGCAGGCCGAAGACGCCGGCCTCGAGATTGTCGGCCTCCACTGGCTCCTGGTCTCGCCGCCGGGACTGCACCTGACCACCGACGATTCGTCCGTCCGCGCCCGCACCACCAGCTATCTGCAGGCCCTGGCTCGATTCTGCAGTGATCTCGGAGGCAAGGTCATGATCTTCGGCTCACCCAAGCAGAGAAATCTCGGAGATGGACAAGACCCGCGAAGCGGCTTTGACCGGGCCGCAGAGGCGCTGAAGGAGGTCGGCCAGACCTGTGAAGACCTTGGGGTCCAGCTGCTGCTGGAAGCCCTCAGCCCGGCCGAAACCAACTTCCTGCAGACCATCGAGCAGGTGCTCGAGCTGCGGGATGCCATCGACAGCTCCGGAATCGGCTATATGCTCGATTGCAAGGCCATGTCCTCGATGCCCGAAGGTATCGAAGGGACCATCCTCCGCCACGGAAAAGGCGCTGGTCACTTTCACGCGAACGAACCCGATGGAAAGGGACCGGGGATGGGCGAGCTCGACTTCACCCCGATCCTCTCATCGCTTGCGGAAAGCGGCTATGACGGCTGGGTCTCAACCGAGCCCTTTGACTACAAGCCCGACCCCGCGACGGTCGCAACCGCCGCTCTTCAAACCCTTCGCAAGGCGGCCGGAGCTGAATGATCCGGGTCCGGAAAAAAGACCATACGAGCAGGCGGCCGAGGGTGCTGAAGGGGGTTCTTCCTCAGCTGCTCCTGGTCTGCGCCATCGCCGGCTGGAAGTCCGCCCATTGTGAAGAGACGAAAGGAGGCGGCGACTGGAGCGCGGTCGCTCGCTCCGTCACAATCCATCGGGATTCCTGGGGCGTGCCTCACATCTACGGGCCGACCGATGCGAGCGTGGTCTTCGGACACCTGTACGCCCAGGCGGAGGACAACTTCTGGCAGATCGAAGAAAACTTCATCCTCGCGACCGGACGCGCCGCCGAGGTGCATGGCGAGGAGGCGCTGCCGGGGGATCTCCTGGTGCGGGCTCTCGAGATAGAGCGCCTCTCGATGGAGGAATATGAACGCTCCGCTCCCCGCCTGCGGGCACTCTGCGATGCTTTCGCCGCGGGGCTCAATTACTTCCTCGCGAAAAACCCGGACGTCAAGCCAAGGCTCCTGAAACGCTTCGAACCCTGGCACGTCTTTGCCTTCTGCCGCTATGGACTCTACGTACAATTCGTTCTGCGCAGAGAGGGGATCAGCGGCCGCAACGTGCAGGGAACGCTGAAGGAGTTACCCCCTGAGCATAGCCAGGGGTCAAATATGTGGGCCATCGCCCCCTCGAAAACCGAATCGGGCCAGGCCCTCCTCTTCATCAATCCCCACCAGCCCTACTTCGGACCGGGTCAATTCTACGAAGGGCACCTTCACAGCGAAGAGGGCCTGAACATGTCAGGGGCGGCCTTCTTCGGCTCTCTTGTACCGACCCTTGGACACAATGAGAAGCTCGGCTGGAGCCACACGGTCAATTATCCCGACATTGCCGATCTCTACGTAGAAACCTTCGACGACCCCGAGGACCCACTGGCCTACCGCTGGGGTAAAGAACGCCGCCGGGCTGAACAGTGGAGCGAAACACTCAAAATTCTCGGCCCGGAGGGCATCAGGGAGAAGCTCTACCAGTTCCGCAAAACCCATCATGGCCCCATCGTCGGAACTCACAAGGGAAAGCCCGTCAGTCTCAGGCTCTCCCGGTTCGTGAAGGGCGGGCAGATCGCCCAATGGTACGCAATGAGCCGGGCCGGATCTCTCGAAGAGTTCAGGAAAGCCATCGAGCCGCTCGCCATCCCGATGTTCAACATCATGTACGCCGACCGTGAAGGGAATATTTTCTACGTCTACAACGCGGCCGTCCCCCGAAGAGCTCCCGGGCTCAACTGGAGCGAACCCGTCGACGGCAGCGACCCCGGCACCGAGTGGCGCGGCTGCCACTCCCTTGCTGAGCTGCCCCAGATCCTCAATCCTCCCAGCGGATTTCTGCAGAACTGCAACCAGACCCCCTTCACCACGACCATTGGAGACAACCCCCAGCCCGGCGAGTTCCCCCCCTATATGGTGACCGAGAAGGACAATCCCCGGGCGAAAATTTCCAGGCGGCTGCTCTCCCGCAAAGAAAAATTCACCTTCGACTCCCTCTGCGAGGCCGGCTTCGACACCACGGTGCTGCTTGCCGAGGAGCAGATACCGGAAATTGTCAGGGCCTGGGAGCTGGCAAAAAGAAACGACCGGAGGCTGGCCAGAAAACTGGCGCTCCCGGTCGCCGAGCTGAAGAAATGGGATCGTGTCGCGCGGGTCGATTCCACCGAGATGACACTCTTCGCCGTCTGGGCCGAGCTCGGCAAGTTCAAGCTCGACCCGCGCAAAGACCCGCGTACAGCGCTGCGCAACCTGGCCCGGGCGACAGCCGGGCTGCGATGGTACTTCGGCACCTGGCATGTCCCCTGGGGCGAGCTCAACCGGCTGCAGCGAATTCCTCCGAGCCAGGAGCCGGGCTTCAGTGATGCCGCCCCCAGCCTGCCCATCGCCGGAGGGCCCGGCTGGCTGGGCATGGTCTTCAATTTTTACGCCCGCCGGGTTGATGGACAAAAGAAGCGTTATGGAGTCGCCGGCCACTCCTATGTGAGTGTCGTCAACTTTGGCCCGGCCGCCAGGGCTCGCTCCATCCTCGTCTTCGGTCAAAGCGCCGATCCGGACTCGCCGCACCACCTGGACCAGGCGAAACTGTTCGCCCGCAAAAAGCTCAAGCCCGCCCTATTCTCACGTGAAGAGATCGAGAAAAACTCTCTGCGGGTGTACCATCCGGGTGAAGAGGCCGGAAATACCGGCCGCCAGGATGCTAAGACCGGGGAAAAACGATGAAGACCCGCTATCCGACAGCAGGTATCCGAACGCGCGCCGCGGGCAGCCTGGCCCTGGGCCTGTTCATCCTGCAGGCTCTCTGCCTCAGGCCGGGATGGGCGACCAGCGGCCAGGAAGCAGGGCTCGGCGAGACGGATCTCGAAAAGCGGCGCAAGGCGCTCGACAGCTGGGTCTTCGAGCCGGTCTCGCTGGAAAATTCCACCTACGTGTTTCACATGGACAGGCATACCTCGAGCTTCCGGTTGAGTGTCCGCAGATCGAATGTCGGGTATTACTCCTCCTGGAACCGCAAGGGCTTCTGCTCCATCCTGCTGAAAAATGGAGAAACCGCGCCTATCGATAAGGTTGAGAACCTGAATGCGAGCTCGGATCGAATTCGCTTCCGCGCGGGATCGAGCAGCCGTGAGCTGCCGCCCATCTGGCTCGAGTGGCGTAAGATCAAGGATGGGAACCAGCTTGCGCTCGCCTTTGATGTGCCCGAGGAGAGCCGGGAGCAGGTCTCCGGGCTGCGCCTGCTGGACAGGTCTCTCTGGATCAGCGACTCCGACAACGGAGAAATCCTCCTGCCGCGCGGAGTCGGAGAGCTCCATCGCGCCGCGGAGACCGGCCCGCTCGAGATCCGGCTGGACCGGCCCCTGGCGCCCGGCGGCGAGACCTCCGCAAGCGCCTACTCTCTGCCGGTCATCGGACTCAGCCGTCTCGCCGGGGCGCTGGCCTTCTGCTGGAGCGACCCGGAGGCCGCGCTCACCATCAAGCGCGAAGCGGTGGACGATGAGAGATTCCCGGGCAAGCGAGGCATCTTCACCAGCGCTGATTTCAACGGTCACTCGGGCGAGCTGACCTTCCTTGTCCCGACAGAGATCAACATGGAGATTATGGAAACCGCGAGGGTCTACGCCAATTGGGTGCAGGGCGGCAGGAACCTCGACTCCCTGCGATTCAAGACCTCGAAGAGAGAAGACCTCCGGGCTTTCATCGGCGCGGCCATGTGGCGCCCCTCGATGACGGCTGACGCCAGGGGCCCCCTGGCCAGCCGGGAGGTTCGCTACGACTTTAAGCAGCTTGGCGCGGTCTCCCGCCACTGGAAAGAGGTTCTTGGCATCGACCGCGCCCTGGTGGTCCCGGAGAACTGGCTGGCGACAGGAGCGGGAGAGGACGGACAGCTCACACGCTGGAACGCGGCGGGAGAATGCGGAGGCAACTCGGAGCTGTCGAAGGCCGCCGAAGAGATTCGGTCCAGGGGACATCTCTTCGGCCTGGGGGTAGATCTCGATCAGCTCTACAACCCGCCGCCCGAAAAGACCCTCAACCGCTCGGAGGCCTGGGGCGCCGCCGCCGATGTGGTCAGAACGACCGACAGCTTCAACAACCTGGCGGCGATCTGCGACCCCCAATTGCTTTTCATCAATGAAACAGAAGGCCTGGACCCCGGCCGGCAGGACTGGGGGCTGCTGCTTGCAAGCAGGGCTGACCTGCTGAGCGAGACGGAAAAGATCTTCGGTCTCGTGGGAATTTCGCACGCTCTCCCAGGCGACCTTCACACGGTCTCCCTCTTCGACAGGGTCCTGCAATCAAAGCTTGCCGCGGCCTCCTCACCAACCGCCTTCCCGCTGGTCCCGGCAATCTACGGACACGTGGCGAGACTCGGCTTCGGCGGGACTGACGCCCTCGGGCCATCGGACGCGGCCGGGTTCCTCTGCTGCCTGCTCTACGGCCAGCCGCCCGTCTACGCGCTTCCCCCTGGCCTGTATTTCAAATCGCCCGAGCAACCAGCTCCCGGCGGCGGTGAAGCGGCCTCCTCGTGCTTCGCCCGGGAGGCCGGCTGGACCGCCGGGAAAAAACTCGGGGCCCACGACCTCTTCATCAAGAACACCTACGAGGTCTCCACCTGGCTCTCCCGGCTGTGCGCGCGCAATCGCCTGACGAGCCATCGCTTCCTGACCGCCGATGGAGCGGTCCAGGAGAGCTTCTTCAGCGCCGACCTCCGGGTCCTGGTCAATTTCGGCAAGACGCCCTACAAAGACAAGGAAGCCAGGGTTGTGCTGCCGCAATACGGGTTCCTGGTGCGCCACCCCTTCTTTCTCGCCTTCCACGCGCTGGAGGCCGATGGTCTCACCTACGACAGTCCCGCCTTTTTCACCGTTCGCTCACTCGAAGGGAAGATGTATCTGCGGGCGGAGCAGGTCCGGATCTACCAGGGAATGGCGCCCGGGAAGATCAGCCTCGGCGGGCGGGTATTCGAGGTGGACCGGGAGCTGAAAACGAAGGTCTGGTAGGCCGCGCCTTTCTGATGGTACTCCTGAACTCATGAATACAGCCCGCCTGAGAATATACGCCGCGGCCTTCTGCATGGATGCCACCGCCTATGGCGCTGGCCTGCTGCTTCCGATTAAGGCTCTGAAGAGCTTCGATGCCGACCCCCTGGAGCTGGGCCTGATTGGAACCGCCATCAACGCGACCTATACGATCGTCTGCATCCTTACAGGCCGCCTGAGTGACCGGGTCGGATCACGCTCGCTCTACCTGCCGGGAGCGGCCCTTGTTTTCGCCGCGGCTCTTCCAATCGTCTATTTCAGCGACAGCCTCGCGGACCTCTACCTGGCCGCGCCTGTACTTGGGATTGGCCTGGGTTTCTACTGGGCTCCGCTCGAGCGCGAGATGGGAGAGGCCAGCGGGCCGCGCAACCTCTGGAAAACGGCAGGAACTTTCAATTGCGTGTGGGCAGCGGGAATCTGCATGGGCTGCCTGCTTGGCCCCGGACTCTACGACCAGCTCGGCTTCAAGGCAGGGGTGATCCTCCTGCTCGCTCTCAGCGGATCAGCCCTCGCGCTGCTGGCCCCGCCGCTGCGAATAGAGCCCCGGGATAAAACCGATGAACTGAAACTCGCCGGGGCGGCGCCAAACAGCGCCCACCTGCTGCTGGTGGCGTGGGTGGCCAATTTTTCGGCCTACTTCGCCTTCATCGGAATCACCAACCAGCTGCCCTATCTCGGCGAAAAACACCTGGGAATTGACGTGGCAATGATCGGCCTGCTGGCCTTCAGCATCAATCTTGCAAGGTTTGGCGGTTTCTTCACCCTGCGCCGGCTCAACGGCTGGAATCATTCGCCGGCGTGGCTTTTTGCCGTCCAGCTCGCGGCCGGCGCCGCGCTTCTCACGCTCAGCCAGGTAGACAACCCGGTCTATTATTTTGTCCTCCTGCCGTTGCTTGGCATCTTCAGCTCGCTGTCCTACTCGCTGAGCTTCTACTACGGCCTCACTGCCTCCGCGCGCGCAGGCAGGAACAGCGGGCTCCACGAGGCCGTACTGTCCCTTGGACTGATGCTCGGCCCCCTGGCCTGCGGCGCCGCGGCCAGGTTCCTTCCGGACTGGCCCGCCGTGGCTCTCGCCGTTGCCGGAGGGGCGCTCCTGCTGGCGCTCGTCGCCGAGCTCATCATCATGAAAATATACCGGGGCAGAAATGAGATGGGCGGTTAGGATAGGCCCGTCCAGATTGACCAATAGCGACTCGCTTCAGATGATGCAAGCACTCCTCCGCCTCTCAACCTTTGCCGTCCTTCTCCCGCCGCTCCTGCTTTGCGGTTGCGGATCCATCGACAACCTCCCCGGAGGATTGGACCAGGCGAAAGATCCCGGCGAGAGCGTTGAGCGGGAACAAGACGCCGCCAGCCTCTCACGTGAAGACCTCGAGAAAAAAGAGCAGGCGCGATTTCAAGACGGTGATCATGCAATCAGAATCAACCGAACCCTCATCTATCCCTGCCGATGGCTGCGAGCGGAAGATCTTGCGGTAACTCTTCGCCCCCTGCTCGAGACCCGCTACGGAAACGGGGTGCGCATAGTCCCGCACGCCGTCACCAACCAGCTGCTCATCTACATTCCGCCCTTCCATGAGCAGGAACGCCTTACCAGGCGGGCGGTACCCGCCGCCAGCACCCGCAGGTCAAGAAGCTCTGGCGCCTCCGGAGGCACGACGGTCCGCCGCTCCGGGGGCTAATCAACCCCGAGCTTCGCTCTCCAGGCTCGCGCACGCTCCGATGGCTTCCATCCCGGAACCTGCTCAGCAAGAAAGCTGGCGATGCCGGAGTAAAAAGCATTGGTCCTGCTCCTGACGAGAAAATCTGAAAAGCCCGGAATGGCCTGGCCATTGTAATAGCTCTTCAGCAGAACGACCGAACCGGAGCCCGCCGGGAGTACGGCGTACTGACCGGTGGCCAGTCGCACAGGCGTATAGGAATCCGTCGGCTGACAGTACTTGACGAGCCGATAGATAAAATAGAGACAATCCCCTTCGCGCCGAAGCTCGTTGATAAACCAGATGTCCGTCCCCTTCCTCAGCAGCGCGGGCTCCCAGACCTCATGGCTGAGCACCTGGTTGGGCTTCAGCTTCGGCGGCTCATCAAGGCAGCCTCCAGGCGAGCCTTCGCCTGGAAAATGATGTTCCATACGGTCCATTGAATCGTTGGGAATCTGGACCTTGAAGTCCGAGCACATGAGGTAAACAAGCAGGTCCAGGGGCTTGACCCCGGGGACGGAAAACAGGGCGCGGGCAGCGACAATCTGCCCCTCGTCCGCCTTGCGCCGTTCAACGCTCTCAGGGGCAAGTGAGCCCTGCCAGGCGCCCTCGGTGATCGGAGCGCGAAGAACCTCGGTCGTAAAACTATTCGTCGTCACCGCCGATGGCTCCAGGCCGGAGAGCTCGGAACGAAAACCGGAAAACCGCTCACGGAACCAGTCGCCGCGGGCACGGAGATAGGGTTCGGAAAAATCGAGAATCGGTCCAGTAGCCAGGAGAGGCGATGCCTTGACCTGGAGAACGGCCGGCTCAGAGGCGCCGGTCACCTTCCCGGTATTCGCCGGGGGGGCGACTCGATCATCTTCCAGCAGCGCCGCGAATCCAAGCGCCAGGAGAAGAACCGCAAGGCCCACCAGGTTTACGATAATTATCCAGCGTGGCAAAGAATCAGCTCCGCTTCAGCAGGGAAAGTCCTATCCCCTGGCCTTCTGCTTTGCGAGCTGAGCGCTACACCAGACGCGGACCTTCTCGGCCTGCGCCTTACGCGTCGCATCGGCCGCCTGGGGGTTGAATGCCGGTGGGAAATCTACGAAGTAGGCCTTGATATAGCCGTAGGCGGCCTGGCGAATACCCGCGTCCTCATTATCAAGATCGGCCAGGAGAAGAGGCAGACCTTCCTGCGCCTGGCACTGAACGAGCGCCCACATGACCGCTTTTTTCAGCGACACGCTTCGCTTGGTGCTGGCGTAATAAGTCAGGAGATCCTGTACGTTCTCTTTCTTTTTCGACAACCCGATCGCCATGACCCGCTCCCAGCGGCGGTACCATTTCAGGTAGCTCTCCCACTCCTTGTACTCGTAGCCGGTGATCTTCTCGAGATGACCATCGATAACCGCGCGAACAGATTTACTCCTGATCGCATCTCGTACCTTGGCCATGTCGGGAATGAGCTCACCCTTGAACTCGAGCGGATAGCTCTCGACGATGTTGTCGAGGAACCTGATGAGCTTAACGTTGGGACGCATGCGAATGTGACGCATGAGGCTCGGATAATGG
>Ga0163108_10000568_pt1 | contig 27521 bp, 18 predicted proteins | sample Fk1155metaG_FD_109644 | JGI IMG/M metagenome (GOLD analysis project Ga0163108, IMG submission 109644) | Marine microbial communities from the Central Pacific Ocean - Fk160115 155m metaG | ecosystem: Environmental > Aquatic > Marine > Oceanic > Photic zone | place: The Central Pacific Ocean...
CAGCGACATGGAAGAAATCGCCAAGAGTCAAAAGAACGACGCCGCCTACATCAAGTTCGATGGCATCATGGCGGGTACCGACACCAGCGACATGGAAGAAATCGCCAAGAGTCAAAAGAACGACGCCGCCTACATCAAGTTCGATGGCATCATGCAGGCTCCAGGCAGGACCATGCCTGCACATCACGCTGCGGTCGATCAACTCTTTACCCAGGAAGGCTTAAACGAGTTTTTCAACCCGGCAACATTCCGTTAAGACAGCGGCTGGATCATCGTGGAGATGGCTTAGCAACAAAGCAGCATACGGCTATCGGAACCCGTCTCCGAAACCCCTGTGCTGCTCTTTTTATTTCTTGCCGATGATTCCAGCCAACGAGAATCACGCTTTACGGCTTCTGCACTCGTGGCGCCAGGATGGCCGAGGGGAATCGCCGCGAGTGATGGACCGTATTGGTCGCGGCCCTGGCGTCCTCGGGAAATTCAATCGTCAACGGTTTTCCGTTCTGAGGATTCGGCTCATACAAAGGATCTCCCGTACTGGCAATCGTTACACGGATCCGATGGCCTCGCTGAAAAACCTGGCTTAACCAACCGACTGGAAATTCCACTGGGTAAACCTTCCCGGGTTCCATGAGGACCTCTTTCTCAAACCCCTCCCGGTACCGTAACCGCCAGGGATAATCGACAATCAAGATCGAGCGACCGTCCGGGTAGACGTCACTTACCCGCACGATGACATCGGTATCGGGTGCCGTCGATGACACGTATAACCTGGCATGAATTCGTCCGGTCCACTCCACGTTTTCGTCCAGCACTGGCGTCGTGAACGTACGAACTTCGGACTGCTGCTCGAACATGCGAGCATCCCTGGCACCTGGAAAACTCCGTCCGGGAATTTGCATCGGTTTCCTGGGATCACTCAGGAAGGACGTCGACGCTTTCTTATTGCTTGGTCTCGCCGCTGACAAGTGACCTCCTTGATGAAGATACAGGGGCTGTTGCTGTGACGCCACGGGCCAGTCAGTGGCAGCACGCCACTCATTGCCAGCTGCCGACTTTTCACCGGTCGCTCCCATCACGTAGTAGTGCACCGGGGGCTCTTTCTCGATGCCATTCTGTTTACCTTTCAGCCAGTGATCGAACCATTGCAGCATATGTTGTTCCACCGGCCAGGCCGCGTTTTCCGGGTAAGTCACGTCACCCACCTTGCTTCCCTTGTTGGTCCGACCGTGCAACCAGGGACCAATACGTAACCACTGGTTTCCCCGTGACCGCGGACCGCCCTGGTGCTGTCGCCCAACAAAACTGGCGATCGACCCCTGGTTCATGAAATCGTACCAACTGCCAATCGTAAAACAGGGCACGTTCATCTTGTCAAAGTGCCGTGTGCAATCCTCGTCCTGCCAGTACGCGTCGTAATGCGGATGCGCGTACCATTCGCGGAGAAGTGCTGCGTTATCCGCTGGATTGCGACATGCGGCCGCCATATTCTGGAACCGTCGCGGTCGGGTGGTCCCACCAATACGGTAACCTTCTTCAAAAAGGCTGAGCCCCGTATCGACCATGTACTGGCAGACCAGGTGTGGTGGCTGGGTGACCGCCAAGTAATTCTGCGCATAACCGCCCTGGGAACTGCCAAAGGTTCCGACCTTTCCCGTGCTCCACTGCTGTTTCGCCAGCCATTCACACACATCGTAGCCATCCTGCAGCTGGCCCCATTGCAGCGCCCGGTAGCCCACGTACCTGCCTTCTGACAGCTGGGTACCGCGGAAATTCACCAGCGCCACCACGTAGCCTGCACGCGCCATCCTGGCAGACGATTCCCGGGGAAACTTTCCTCGCAGGCTTCCATAGCGCTGTTCAAAGATGACCGGCCAGGGCCCCTTACCCTCGGGAACATACAGGTAGACTGACAACCGCTTACCATCCCGCATCGGGACCATCACATGCTTTTCAGTCACACCGCTCAGGTCAGGCTCTTGCGCCTGGAGAGGAACCATTCGTGTCGATCCCACGACGAGCATTCCCAGCAAGATAACGCCTGCTAATCGCTTCTTCATGGTGCACATGAACCCAGCTCCCTATCTCTATAGCAAGATTTCCTTGATCGGTTCCTGGTCTTCCACACCCGTGAGTCGAAAATCCAGGCCTCGGTATTTGAATGCCAGACGACGGTGATCAATCCCGAGACAATGCAAGACCGTTGCCTGCAACTCGTGGACATGAACCGGTCGTTCCGTCACATGGAATCCCAGTTCATCTGTAGCTCCCAGGCTGATGCCGGGACGAATTCCACCACCTGCCAACCAGACCGTAAAAGCCTGCGGATGATGATCGCGTCCCTTGCTTCGTCCAAGTGCCCCACTGGTCTCCACCATCGGCGTACGACCAAACTCGCCACCCCAGACAACCAACGTATCATCCAACATACCCCGATCCTTGAGATCACTGAGTAACGCTGCACTGGCCTGGTCTGTCTGCTTACACTGGCCTCGCACACCACCTTCGACATTACTGTGATGATCCCATCCCGAATGGTACACCTGGATAAACCGGACCCCTCGCTCAGCCAATCGCCTGGCCAGCAGGCAGTTGTGCGCAAAGCTTGCTGCTGGCTTGTCTCGCTTGACACCATAACGATCCAGGGTTGCCTGGTCTTCCTGGGACAGGTCCATTAACTCCGGAGCACGAGACTGCATTCGGTAAGCCATCTCATAGGCATTGATGCGTGTGGCGATTTCCGGATCACCAACAGCGGCCAACTGGCGTCGATTCAACTGCTGGATCAAGTCCAGTGACTCTCGCTGCGACTGCATGTCATATCCGGCAGGGTTGGCCACGTGCAGGATCGGGTCTCCCTGGCCACGGAAGGGAACTCCCTGGTGAACCGACGGCAGGAACCCGCTGCTCCACATCGACGCACCGCCACTCAGGCTGCCTCCACTCTTGAGTACCACGAACGAAGGCAGGTCATTAGCCTCGCTGCCAATCCCGTAGCTGAGCCAGGACCCCATGCTGGGTCGTCCCGGAATACCACTGCCTGTATTCACGAATAGCTGCGCGGGGGAATGGTTAAACAGGTCCGTATGCACCGATCGTACCATGGCGATCTCGTCAACGATCTTGGACAGGTGTGGCAGCATCTCAGAAATTTCAGCACCAGATTTACCATGTTTCTCAAAACGAAACCGAGGGCCCAGGACTGCTGCATCCGGTTGAATGAACGCATAACGCTGTCCCTTCACGACGGAAGGTGGAATTGGCTTTCCTTCCAACTCTGCCAGCTTTGGCTTATGGTCAAACAATTCCAACTGGCTGGGAGCTCCCGCCATAAACAGGTAGATCACTCGTTTGGCACGCGCTGGAAAGTGTGGTTTCCTGGCCGCCGTGGGATTCACTACATCCGTTTCCGCTGCCTGCCCCATGTCCCCGGCCAGCAACGATGCGCAGGCAATCTTGCCGATACCCAATCCGCAATCACGAAAAAAATGACGGCGCGTTTCTCGTCGCAATAACTGCTCGTTCATGTCTCCAGGATTCATAATCGCTCTCGAAAGCCTCTTAATGTCTCGTGATCGTTTCATCCAGGTTCATCAGGGTCCTGGCCACCAGGACCCAGGACGCCAACTCCGCACCAGCTTGTTTCTTTCCCGCAATCTGAACGGCTTTCAATTCGCCATCCTGTAACCGCTTGAACTGCTTTTCCTGGAAGGCCAGGATCGTTTTCAGTTCCTCCTGGCCGGCTGGACGGGTCAACAGCAAACGAAACAGCAATTGGGCTCGTCCTGTTGCCGACTCGACCGGGGTATTCATAGCGAGTTCAGCCAACGCCCTGGCCATCTCAAGGAACATCTCATCATTCAGCAGGGTCAGCGCCTGCAGCGGTGTATTACTACGATTACGTCGCACGATGCAATTCTCACCGGTCGGAGCATCGAACGTTGTATAAGCCGCAAAGGGACTGGTCCGCTTGTTGAACGTGTACAGGGAACGTCGATATCGATCGGCACCGGTAGAAACCTTCCACTTGTTACCCCCGTAAGCGAGTGCTACCACGCTGGCCGGTTGCGGTGGATAAACACTCGCTCCTCCCAGTCGCGTTGTAAGCAGCCCGCTAGACCGAAGCATCAGGTCACGCAACACCTCCGCGTCCAGTCGGTACCGAGGCCCCCGGGCCAGCCAGCGGTTTTCGGGATCGATTCGCAATCCCCCTGGCGTTACTCGCGAAGCCTGCTGGTAAGTTGCACTATGCACGATCAAGCGATGCAATTGTTTCATGGACCACCCCTTCGACACCCATTCCACTGCCAGCCAGTCCAGCAACTGGGGATGCGTTGGTGGAGCTGACTGCGTACCGAAATCTCCGCTACTCCGCACCAGTCCGGAACCGAAAAATGCTCGCCAGGTACGGTTCACATGGACGCGGGCAGCCAGCGGATTACGTTGGCTAACCAACCACCGCGCTAACTCCAGTCGATTCCCTGGCTGCTTGCCCGGGCCACTGGCAAAACGGGTCGGAAGCCCCGGGGTAACCGCCTCGCGGGGACCCAGGTACTCACCTCGATGATGTCGAAACGTTGCACGTACGTTGTCTGCCGCACGCTCTCGAAGCACCAATGTCTGGGGCCAGGCAGGAATTTGCTTGCGCAGGCGATCCAGTGGCTTACGAGCCTTCGCCAATTCCGGAGCGATTGACAGGAAAAACTGCCGCAAGACTTCTTGCTCCACCTCCGTTCGGTCCCCCTCCTGCTTCGCCAGCAAGCGTTCCACCTCAACCGGCAGGGAGCTGGCCTTCGCGGTTGCGTTACTGGTTACCGCAAAACGAAAACGCCCCAGGCTGGCGACAAAATGCCGTTCGAAGAGCAACGTGATCTTCATTTTCCCGCGCGCCACTAGCGGCTCTGAAAAGTTTACGACCAACTGGTGCGATTCCCCTGGACGTTCCGACGTCGACCAGCCCGTGGACCCATCACCATCGAAAACATTTTTTGCATCAGCACCGCCGCTACCAACACTAATCTTTCCATAACTGTGTGACCCGGCAGCCAGGGGGGCATCTTTCCCATTGACCTTCACGCTTAATTCACTCAGGAAGAAATCGCCCCTGCGCCCCTCGTAGAACGCGCGACCAGGCCCGCCAGCGGGTAAACGATCGTCGGCCATTACTTCCAGTCGCAATGCCGTCAGCGGCTCCTGGAGTTGCTCGTCCAGTTCAAAGTGCAACTGGAAGACATCCCGCTTGGTCACGTCTCCTCGCGAGAAAATCGAACCATCGTCGAGCAGATCAAGCTTGGGCAGGTTACTGCTTAACTCCACGGGACGAATCACGGTCCAGTTCACGACTTTCTTGCCTGCCATGGCCAGCCAGCCCGCCCGCTTTTCATCCAGGTGCTGGCGGCGACTACCAGGGGTCACCGGTTCTCCCGGGCGCGGTGGAAACTTTCCAGCCAACTCGCTTTCCAGCTGCTTTAATTGCGCCGTCAATTGATCTCGACGTTTTCGCAAATCACCTGAGGTCACGTCCAGGTCCGGTTCCTCAGCATTATTCATGAGGGCCAGGAAACGGTAATAATCCGAATGGGAAACCGGGTCGTACTTGTGCGAGTGACACTGGGCACAGCCAACCGTCAGCCCCATCCAAACCAGTCCCGTCGTTGCCACCCGATCCACCATGGCATAAAAGCGATACTCCAGCGGATCAATCCCGCCTTCCTCGTTGAGCATGGTGTTACGATGAAAACCGGTTGCCACCCGTTGGCTCTCGGTAGCACCCGGCAACATGTCTCCAGCTAACTGCTCGATGGTAAACTGGTCATAAGGCATGTCCGCGTTCAGCGCCTGGATCACCCAGTCCCGATAAGGCCAGATCGAACGCGGCCGATCCTTCTCGTAACCGTTCGTGTCGCTATAGCGAGCAAGGTCCAGCCAGGCGCGTGCCCAGCGTTCCCCGTAATGTTGCGATTCCAGCAAACGGTCAACCAGTTTTTCGTACGCCTTGGGATCACGATCCTTAACAAAGGCATCTGCCTCGGCCGGCGTGGGAGGCAGGCCAATCAAGTCCAGGTACAGTCGACGTACCAGCGTATACCGATCAGCACGTTCAGCCGGATGCAACTGATGCTGCTGCATACGAGCCAACGTAAAATGATCTATCGGATTGCGTGGCCAACCTGCTTGTTCCTTCAATTGCGGTGGAGTCGGACGCGTTGGTGGCATGAAGGCCCAGTGTTCCTGGTAATTGGCCCCCTCATCGATCCAGCGTTCCAACAACTCCTGCTCGGATTGAGACAGGGCATTACCTGCATTTGGTGGCGGCATTCGGATTTCTCGATCCGGACTACTGACTCGCCGCATCAGTTCACTGAGAACGCTGCGACCGGGAACGATAGCCTGTCGCCGATCACGCTTGGCCGTCGCACCAGCCAGTGTATCCAATCGCAGTTCGCCTTGCCTCGCCTTGTCGTCCGGCCCATGACAGGAAAAGCACTTACTCGCCAGGAGTGGTCGGATATCACGCGAAAAACTAACCGGCTCTGCCCTTGCGAGGGCAGGTACCAGCACGCCGATGATCATCGTTAGTCGAGAAATGAATCGCCACATGCAGTACAGTATATGGCATGGCTGCCACTCTGGTAGCTACCGTGGCCAACAAGAACAATCACATTCTCAATATCCTTCACCATTCCACCGAGCATTCCTTCGCCATGCCCACTCTCAATAACCTGTTCTGCCGCTTGACGCTGGGCCTGGTACTGGCTGCAAGCGCCCACGAAACGGCTGCCCAGGAATCACCGGTCTCCGGAGACACCGTGATTCGGTCTCCCGCTGGGAACTCCGAAATTGTCATCACGACAACCAGTCGACTGGCGGGAGCCATTCACTCCCTGACCTGGAACGGCCAGGAATTTATTAATAGCAGCGATCACGGTCGACAACTGCAATCAGCAGCCAATTTTGATGCCGGGTCAACCATTCGGAACGAGACCTACAATCCTACCGAGGCCGGTTCTCGACGCGACGGAGCCGGTCCCCGTTCATCCAGCAAGCTGTTAAAGATGTCACATGGAACAGACTGGCTGCAAAGCACCTCGCAAATGGCCTTCTGGCTGGCTCCCGGGGAGCGCTCCGGGAACCACCTGGCCAAGAACACCACGGTCCTTTCCAACCATCGGCTCACCAAGCGAGTAGAAATCGGCTACCGACAGATGCCGCACGTCATTCGCTACCAGGTCACCTTCCAGGTACCTGCCGGAGAGCAACACCAGGTAGCAGTTTTTGAAGCACTGACCGGTTACATGCCCGCACGCTTCGAGCGATTCTGGAAATTCAATCATCGCACCTCGCAGTTGGAACCCTTGTCGGATGGCCCCGGGGAACAAGTGTCCCCGGTCGTCCTGGCAACTCCCGATGGTCGCTTTGCGATGGGATGCTTTACTCCCGAGAAGAGTCGGCCGCACCTGGGGAGTATTGGCTACGGGCGTTTCCGCTTCTCAGCCGCAAAGGTCGTGAAGTGGAACTGCGTCTTTCGGCTAAAAAACCGCGCGTCTGCCATCGCCAGCGGCAACCACTCTTTTGAAATACTGGTCGTGGTCGGAAACCTGGAAATGGTTCGTACAGGGTTAAAAACACTCTGGAAAACCAGTTTCGCAGGTGATCCGTAAAACCAGCCCCAAAAAAACTTAGACTGGCACCGTTTTTTGCCGACGGCTATAATAGCAATCGACTTCGAGATTCCGCGTGCGAGACGAACTATTGATTTTATCTGAAGGTCGCTATCATGCTTACCGTCTTCGATCCGGCAGACCGGCAAAACCAGTTTTGTGATGGCCTTTCCCGTCGCAACTTTCTCAAGATTGGCTCCCTCGGGGCAGCCGGCCTGAGCCTGCCACAATTACTTGCTGCCGAGTCCAACGCTGGCATTCGCAAATCAACCAAGTCCGTCATCCTGATCTACCTGGTCGGTGGCCCACCTCACCAGGACATGTTTGACCTGAAGCCCGAGGCGCCACGTGAAGTGGCCGGCCCGTGGCGTCCCATTGAAACCAACGTTCCCGGTATCGAGATCGGTGAACTGCTGCCGATGATGGCCAAGCGGATGGACAAGTTCACCGTGATCCGTTCCCTGAACGATGCCCAGAGTGGTCATGATGCCATCCAATGCTACACCGGCCGCACGCATGCCGGTCCCGTCCCCACCGGTGGCTGGCCCCAATTCGGCTCCGCGGTCGCCAAGATCCAGGGTCCAGTGATTCCCTCGACCCCTCCGTTCATCAGCATGTGCTATCCATGCACGCATGGTCCCTACAATGAACCCGGTCCCGGTTACCTGGGTATATCCCAGGCCCCATTCCGCCCGATGGGCCCCACTCGCAAAGACATGATTCTCAATGGCGTGACGACCGATCGGCTGGCTGATCGTAAGACGCTGCTCGCCAGCGTAGATCGTTTCCGACGCGAATCTGACAGCAGTGGAATGATGGATGGACTCGATACCTTTACCGAGCAAGCTCTCGGAATCCTGACCTCGTCGCGACTGGCAGAGGCCCTGGACCTGTCCCAGGAAGACCCCCAGATCGTTGAACGCTATGGAACCGGAGATCCCACCACCTTCATCGATGCCAATGGAGCACCTCGAGTACCCCAGAGCTTCCTGGCCGCGCGTCGGCTGATCGAGGCGGGCGCCCGGGTCGTCACCGTTAATTACAGCAAGTGGGACTGGCACGGCGGACTCAATGCCGAAGGCCGCAAAAACAACTCGATCTTCCTTCGTGAAAAAGAAGATTTCCCCATCTTTGACAACGCTATCACGGCGCTGGTCGATGACCTGCACCAACGAGGCATGGACAAGGACACCGCTGTCCTCGTCTGGGGTGAGTTCGGCCGCACACCGAAGATCAGTGCCAAGGTCGGCCGTGACCACTGGCCCCGTGTTGCCTGCGCCCTAATGGCGGGCGGTGGCATGCGGCATGGGCAGGTGATTGGAGCCACAGACCGACTCGCAGGTGAACCGGTCGACCGTCCTGTATCATTCCAGGAAGTCTTTGCCACACTTTATCAACACCTGGGAATCGACACCCGGCTAGCCACCATTGCTGACCTGCATGGGCGGCCTCATTACCTGGTGGATCCTGATAAGCATCCACTTCCGGAACTGATCTAGGCCCGATGATCGTGTCCAGCATTCGCCGCATTGAACGAGCTCTCTGCGGCCGCGCACGTCCCTGCCGCTTGATCTTGCTTTTCCTTACCTGCTCCCTGCTGGGTGGCACGGTCGCCCTGTTCCCTGCCATAACCATCGGTGCAGATCCTGCAACAGGCCACTGGCCTCAGTGGCGAGGTCCGCTGGCAACCGGCGTGGCTCCCTCCAGTAATCCACCCGTGGAGTGGAGCGAGACCAAGAATATCCGCTGGAAGACCCCGCTTCCTGGTAAAGGCCATTCCACGCCTGTCATCTGGGGCAATCATGTTTTCGTCACCACGGCGATCCCTGACGGAGCGGCCCTGGAGCCTCGGTTCAGTGGCGTCCCCGGAGCTCACGACAACGCCGCAATCACGCACCATCAACGATATGCAGTCCTGGCCCTGGATCGACGCACGGGCAAGATCCTCTGGAAACGCACGGTCAATCGCCAGTTGCCTCACGAGGGGGCCCACAACACGGCCAGCCTGGCGTCACACTCCCCGGTCACCGATGGAAAACGGGTCTATGCATCATTTGGATCGCAAGGAATTTACGCACTGGACATGGCAGGCAAAACGAGTTGGCAAGTACAACTCGGAAAGATGATCACCAAGCATGGCCATGGTGAAGGAAGCTCACCAGCCTTGTTTGGGAATACGCTGGTGGTCAACTGGGACCACGAGGGAACTTCCTTTGTCGTTGCCCTGGACGCCACCACAGGGAAGCAGCAATGGAAAAAGTCACGCGATGAAGTCACCTCCTGGGCAACGCCAATCGTCGTGCAACATGCAGGCAAACCCCAGGTCATTATCAGCGGAACCGGCCGGGTTCGCAGTTATGACCTGGCCACGGGAAAGATCAACTGGCAATGCGGTGGACTCTCGGCCAATATCGTCGCCTCACCCGTAGCGGCCGATGGCATGGTGTTTGTTGGCAGTAGCTACGAGATACGCGCACTTTTTGGGATCCGACTTGAAGGTGCACGTGGCGACATCACGGGCAGCAAGCAGGTTGCCTGGAGTCGCACACGCGGCACACCCTATGTCCCCTCTCCCCTGCTTTATGGCGAGGCACTCTATTTCCTCTCGCATTACCAGGGAATCCTTTCCCGGGTGAACGCCAAAACAGGGAACAACCAGCCGGGGTCTTTCCGACTTGGCCCACTGGGAAACATCTACGCCTCGCCCGTCGGGGCTGCCAACCGTGTCTATATTACCGACCTGGACGGCCAGACGCTGGTCATGGCGCATGATGAGGTCCCGCGTGCATTGGCCCTCAACAAGCTGGACGACCAGTTCAGCGCCTCTGCTGCGATTGCCGGCAATTGCATTTTCCTGCGCGGTGAAAAATCGCTTTACTGTATCGCGAAAGAATCGCCAGGGAATTGACCCAAAACGCGACCTTGCTTCTGCTATATTACGGGCTCCCTTGATCCATTCCCGTAACGAGGTCAGAACCATGGCACTGCGATTCCTGTACCGCACTTCTAATGACTGTCACCCGTTTCTTTCGTTGCTAACGCTGCTGTTGTTCCTGAGCGGCAATTCTTTCCTCCAGGGTCAGGCAGTCGTCACGAAAGCCAACGGTGCTGCCGCTGATTTTCAGCCAGCGAGGTTCACGGTACCAGACGGATTCACGATCGAACTGGTGGCCGGCCCGCCCTTGCTGCACCATCCGACGCTGGGCTGCCTGGATGACCAGGGGCGACTGTTTATCGCCGATAATGCCGGGGTCAATCTTTCGGCGTCTGAACTGGAAAAACAACTGCCCAACTCGGTGCGCATGCTGGAGGATACGGATGGAGATGGCCGTTTTGACAAGTCCACTCTCTTCGCGGACAAGATGACCTATCCCATGGGCGGTGCCTGGCATAACGGTGCCCTCTACGTGGCCTCCCCCCCTAATATCTGGCGACTGGAAGATACCGACGGAGATGGCGTTGCCGACAAACGAGACGTGCTAGTCAGCCAGTTTGGCTATACCGGTAATGCAGCCAGCATTCACGGTTGCTTTACCGGACCCGATGGACGCATTTACTGGTGTGACGGCCGGCATGGTCACGAATTCCGCGATAAGGAAGGCCAGGTCACCAGCAAGCTGGCCGGTTCCTATATTTTCTCCTGTAAGCCAGATGGTTCCGACGTCCGTATCCACTGCGGTGGTGGCATGGATAATCCCGTGGAAGTTGATTTCACGGATGAGGGTGAAATGCTGGGAACGGTCAACATCATGTACACGCGTCCTCGTATCGACTGCCTGGTTCACTGGCTTTACGGGGGTGTCTATCCTCACAGTGAACGGGTGCTGTACGAGCGCAAACGCACGGGCGACTTACTCGGACCGGTACACAAGTTCGGTCACGTTGCCGTGTCAGGTACGATGCGTTACCGAAGCGGGAACGTGGAACCCGAATTCCAGAACAACTTCTTCACAGCGCTCTTCAATGGTGGCAAAGTGCTCCGCGTCGAACTACAACGCCAGGGTGCAACCTTTGCAGCCGTACAGCGTGAGTTTCTTTCCGGGATCAGCCCGGATATCCATATTACGGATGTTCTCGAGGATGCTGACGGCAGCTTACTGGTCGTCGATACGGGTGGCTGGTTTTATCGCGGATGTCCAACGTCCCAGCATTCCAAACCTGATATCAAGGGAGCAATCTATCGCATTCGCCGTCACGACAGAAAACCGATCGACGATCCCTGGGGGAAAGATATTGCCTGGAACGATTTAAAATCAGCCCAGCTGGTTAGCTTGCTTCAAGACAACCGATTCAAGGTCCGTGAGCGGGCCATCGCAGAATGCGCACAGCGCGGCAGCAGTATCGTCCATATTCTCAAGCAACTCTTGCAGCGACCGGATATCCAGCAGCGTCGCAACGCCCTCTGGGCCCTGACCCGCATTGTCGGCAAGACACCCGACCCCCGGGCCCAGGCTACCATCCGACTGGCTCTCACTAATGATGCTACCAGCATCCGCCTGACGGCCTGCCGCAGTCTCGCTACCTACCCGGATCCCGCTGCACTCCCCGCGCTGCTCACCATCGTGAAACAGGACGAACCGGCCGTGCGCCGCGAGGCCGCCAAGGCCATTGGTCGCATCGGTGACGCCAGTGCTGTCCCCACGCTAGTCGCCAATCTGAGCCGCGACGTGGACCGCTCCGAGGAACACGCCCTGATCTACGCCCTGATCGAAATTAATGATGCGGTTACCACTTCCCGTTTGCTGGGCTTGAAAAACTTCACCAGGACGGGAACGCCATCGACACTGGCCAGCGAGGCTGCTCGCCGGGGCATGATTGCCATGCACCAAATCGACCCGGACCAGTTAACTGCCGAGGTGATGCTGCCGTTGCTGGATGCCGACCACAAGCCATTGCGACTGACAGCCTTGAAAATCGTTCGGCAACATCCTGGCTGGAGCAGACAGGCCCTTCCCTCGCTGGCCAAATGGCTAGAGTCCGAGGCTTCCCTTCAATCACGCAACGATGTGGCTCGCGGACTACTGACGGGTTTCCTGGCAGATCCGTCCTTCCAGGAACTCGTTGGCAAAAAGCTGGGCGAGGGGGCATCAAGCACCTGGTTGCTCGAAACGATTGCCAGTGGTCGGTCCTTACCACTAGCCGACAGCTGGCAAAAACCAATCGAGCAGTTACTGATCAGCAAGGATCCTGCCTCCCTGGCACTTGGCATTTCCGTGGTCCAGGCCATCAAGACCAATCACTTCAATGAGCAATTAACACGGCTGGCTTCCGACTCCGACACACCAGCCATCCTGAAAGTAGCTGCGCTGAGCGCTGCCTCGGGCAACAGTTCCCAGTTAAAAGATCCCGCCTTCCAGGTTCTCACGCAATTGATTGCCCGCCCGGCGTCTCCAGCCGAGGGCACCGAACGTGGTGGTCGCCTGTCCGCTGCAGACGCAGCGCAAGCAGCACAGATGATTGGCAACTCAACCTTGACCGCGGAACAACTACTGAAACTAGCGCCCCTGCTGGAACAAGCCGGTCCCCTGGAAATGCGAGATCTGATTCGTCCTTTCGCTCGCAATAACACCCTGGAGATCCGCGCTGCCTTCCTCACCTCGCTGGAGCAATCACGCTCTTTCCTGAGCCTGCCTCACCAGATCTTCTCTGACATCGTGAAGGGGTATCCCACCGAGTTACGCTCCCAGGCCAACGAACTCCTCGACAAGTTGAAAGCCAAGGATCAACAACAGGCGAACGAACTGGATAAACTGTTACCACTGCTGGCGACAGGGGATGCCAAACGAGGCGAGACGCTGTTCTCTAACGAGAAGACCAAGTGTGCCAGCTGCCACCAGGTCAACAACAAGGGTGGCAAGATCGGACCGGACCTTTCCAATATTGGCAGCAATCGTCATGGACGCGACCTGCTGGAATCAATCGTCTTTCCTTCAGCCAGCCTGGTTCGACAGTACGAGGCTTTCTCCGTGGTTACCAAGCAGGGCCGCGTGCTGACCGGACTGATTGCCCGCGAGACCCGGGACGCCATCTACGTCCAGCAACAAGCGGGGGATCCCGTCATGGTGCCACGCCAGGACATCGATGAACTCGTCCCCAGCACTGTCTCGATCATGCCCAATGACCTGGACAAGGCCCTCTCCCGACAGGACCTGGCCGACCTTATCGCGTACCTGAAAACGCTCAAACGGACGCCCTAAAATCGGTTTGTTCGGAGCGACCGACGCGCTTCATCCCATTGTAACGATGGTAGGGACACGAACCTCCACGGTCGAGTTGCCTCGCTTTACCGGAAGCAATTAGACTCATCTATATCAGGGTGGAAACGCGCCTCGACGATTCCTCGTCGGGCTCACCCTGCCGTCCATTTCCCGTCTCGATCTAGGTGAGAATCGGTCATCCGTGTCCAGTGAAATAGAACTTTCGTTTGTTATCCCCGTCTACAACGGCAGCCAGACTGTTGGCAACGTTGTACGGAAGATCCAGGAGTTGACTGGCGACCTGTCGGTCGAGGTCATCCTGGTCAATGATGGCTCCGCGGATACCAGCGAGGAGACCTGCGCCGAGCTCTGCGAAGAATTCTCGGATCGCGTTCAGTTCGTTCACCTGGCACGCAACTTCGGCGAGCACAATGCGGTCCTGGCCGGCCTGCACCAGACGCGGGGGGCTTATGTTGCCGTACTGGATGATGACGGCCAACATCCCCCGGAAGAAGTCCTGCGGATGTACGAGGAAATCAAGCACAGTGGTCGCGACGTGATCTACGGACGCTACACGGTCAAGCATCATAGCTGGTTCCGCAACCTCGGCAGTTGGTTCACCGACCGCATGGCCAACATCATGTTGAAAAAGCCTCGCGATCTGTACCTCTCCAGCTTCAAGGTCATGAATCGTTTCGTCGTTGACGAGATCACCGCTTATCGAGGCCCCTTTCCTTACATCGATGGCTTGATTTACCGCACCACGCATAACCTGGGACAGATCGATGTCCAACACCAGGATCGTGAGGCTGGTCAGTCTGGCTACACGGTACGCAAGCTGGTTGGCCTGTGGCTGAACATGTTCCTGAACTTTTCTATCAAGCCACTGCGCATTGCCGTTCTCTTCGGCTGCTTTCTTTCCCTGGTTAGTGTCCTGTTGATCATCATGACCATTGTCGACAAGATCTGGATAACCCAGGATCTGACCGTCGGGATTCCCACGGTCCTGGTCTGTGTCATCTTTTTTGCTGGCGTGCAAATGCTCATGCTCGGCTGCATGGGTGAGTACCTGGGGCGCATGTTCCTGGATAATTCCGGGACACCCCAATTCGTCGTCCGTTACGTAAAAAGGGGCAGTGCCGATCCATGCACGACGCGTACCGAGGTTTAAAGATACTCGTTACCGGGGGACTGGGCTTTATCGGCAGCAACCTTGCCATTCGCCTGGCCGAACTGGGGGCCGAGGTCCTGATCGTGGATTCCATGATCCCGGCCTACGGGGGAAATCCATTCAACGTGCAACCGGTTCGTAAGCAGCTGACGATTAACTTCTCGGACATTCGCGACCAGCACAGCCTACCTTTCCTGATTCGTGAACAGGACATGGTCTTTAGCCTGGCTGGCCAGGTCAGCCACCTGGACAGCATGACCAATCCCATGCCGGACCTGGAAATTAACTGCCAGAGCCAACTGGCACTACTGGAAGCCTGTCGCCATCACAATCCGGATGCTCGCATCATCTTTGCCAGCACGCGGCAGCTTTACGGTCGTCCCCAGTATCTTCCGGTAGACGAGCAACACCCGCTGGTTCCTGTTGACGTCAATGGAATCAACAAGCTGGCCAGTGAAATGTACTATTCCCTCTACCACCAGGTTTACGGGATCCACACGGTCAGTCTCCGTTTAACCAACACGTATGGACCACGCATGGATCTACGCAGTGATGGCAAGGGATTTGCCGGCGTGTTTCTTCGCCAGGCGCTGCAAGGGGAAACCATTCGGCTGTTTGGAACCGGTGAACAACGTCGTGATTTCAATTACGTGGACGATGTCGTGGAGGCACTGCTGATCGCCGGACATCAAACCGACCTCTCCGGTGAGGTCTTCAACCTCGGACACGAGGAACACCATAGCCTTTCGGAATTCGTTGAGACGCTCGCCCGCTTTACTGAGTTTTCACATGAGTGCGTCCCCTTTCCACCCGATCGCGAACGAATTGATATCGGTGACTACTACGGAAGCTACCAGAAATTCCACGATGCCACCGGCTGGCGTCCCCAGGTCAACCTGGCGACCGGACTGGAACGATCCATCGCTTTCTTCCAGGAACATCAAGAGCAATATCTCTAGAATCCATGATCCCGTTCTTTGACTACCGACCGTATTACCTCAAGCACCAGGCGGACATCAATGCCGCCATGGCACGGGTGCTGGCGTCCGGGCAACTGATCCTGGGATCGGAAGTCGACCAGTTCGAGCAAGCATTTGCCCAATACACCGGAGCTCATCACGGGATCGGTGTTAACTCCGGAACCGATGCCCTCGTGCTGGCACTGCGTGTCATGGGCATTGGCCCGGGAGACGAAGTCATCACGGTTGCCAATACAGCCGTTCCAACGGTGGCTGCCATACGTGCGGTCGGCGCTACCCCACGATTCACAGACATCCTGGAATCCTCATTCGTGATGGACCCGGAAAGTCTCTCCCGAACCATCAGCCCTAAAACGCGTGCCGTGATCCCGGTTCATCTCTTCGGACATCCGGCCCCGATGGATGCCATCATGGCCATGGCCCGGGAACATCAGCTGCGCGTGATTGAAGATTGTGCCCAGGCACATGGAGCCCGCTACCAGGGACAACACGTGGGCACCCTCGGCGACATAGGCTGTTTTTCCTTTTATCCCACCAAGAACCTGGGAGCGTTTGGCGATGGCGGCATCTGTATTACCAACGATGAAATAACTGCCCGGGAACTGCGCAGCCAACGCACCTATGGACTCGATGCTGAGGGTCACGCGCGTCACGAGGGGCTCAACAGTCGGCTGGACGAAATCCAGGCAGCCATTCTCAGCGTCAAGCTAACCACCCTCGATCATGATATCCAGCTGCGACGTCAGCTGGCTGCAACCTACACTTCCGCTCTACAAGATTCACCCTGCATCACACCTGCTGAAACTGCCGGCGTCGAACACGCTTATCATCTCTACGTTGTCCGCTGTTCGAATCGAGCCAGCATGATCCAAAAACTGGACCAGGCTGAAATCGGCTGGGGCATTCACTACCCGCTTCCAATACATCTCATGGAAGCCTACCTGTCGCTGGGCTACCAGCGTGGCGACCTACCGGTCACCGAGGCTGCTGCCAACCAGGTCCTCTCTCTGCCGATCTTCCCCGAGTTGGGTGAAGTGAACGTTCAGCAGATCATCCAGGCCCTCTGTGCCCAGACGTAAACCCGTTATCACAACCACAAGGAACGATGCATGAAGTCGGGCGAATATGAAATCATGTTTCGCGTCGAGGAACGGCACTGGTGGTACCGTGCTCTGCGCCGATTCCTGGTTCATCATCTGAACCGTTTCCTGCCGAGTTGGCCCGATCGTGACATCCTCGATGCCGGTTGTGGCACTGGCGGTAACCTGCAACACCTGGGCTCGCGGCCCAGTCATACTGGAGTTGACCTTGCCGACGAGGCGATCGATTACTGCCGTCAGCGTGGGTTACCCAACGTCCTCCAGGCCAACATCACCCAACTACCACTGGAAGACCAGTCGCAGGATGCCATCATCAGCACCAGTGTTCTTTACCATCAATGGATCGAGAACGTGGACGATGCCCTGCAAGAATTCCATCGTGTACTACGCCCCGGGGGATGGTTGTTTATCGATGTCCCCGCTTTCAAGTCCTTACACAGCCCACACGACGAGGCGGTTTTAACTGCGCGACGCTTCACCCGTGGCATGTTACGAGAACAATTGGACCGTAATGGTTTCACGATCCAGCGCATGACCTACTGGAACAGTTTCCTGTTCCCCCTGGTCTGGCTAGTGCGACGTTTTAAACTGGTCCGCTCCGGACGGGACTTTGGTTCCGAACGATCTCCTGGCGGCCTGGTCAACGGCTGTCTGAACGTGCTGCTGATACTGGAATTTCAACTCGCCAGGTTCCTCCGATTCCCCCTTGGTGTCTCCCTGGCAGTTGTCGCTCAGAAAAACCCTTCGTCACCATAAAGCCAGGACACGCTTACCCGTCAACAAGGAAATCCCCGTGCGTCGATTCATCGTAAGCATCACGATCGCAGTCATCCTGGCAGCACCGCTGGTCGCCTGTCGGTTCTGGTTTGCGGACCTGGGTGCCTACCCCCAGAACGACGACCCCTATTATGGACGTCCCACCAAGATCTGGATCGAGGAAAGCCGCATCCAGCGCATTAGCCAGTATGGGCAATTGAGCGCCAGTGGTTTCACCCATTTTGCCTGGGGGACCCTGGTCGGAAAAATCACCGGATACTCGTACCAGAACCTTCACCTGGCGGTGGCCATCATGGCCTGGTTCGGTGCCCTGGCCATGTACGGCGTGGGGCGAGAGGCAGGCGCCTCCCGGATCCTGGCCCTGCTTGTTGCCATGATGTTAATGCTAAACCCCTTTTATTTTGGGCATGCCTTTACCTTCATGACCGATACCACGGCAACTGCATTTCTCTGCATGGCCTGTTTTTGTTTTATCCGAGGCTTTCGACTCGAGTCCCATCCCTGGTGGTTGGCCGGCTCACTGGCCGTCAGCCTGGCCATGCTAACACGTCAAACGCACGTACTGATGATGGCCTTCCCGATGCTGGTCTGGATCAGCCGGGTTCGCCAACAGGATTCCTGGAAGCCCGCTGCAACCGAGTTCCTCTCCTTGATGCTACCCGTTTCCCTGGTGATCCTGGTACTGGAAAGCGGCCTGCTGATCCATGACACCAGTAGTCGCCTCGATACCGTGTTAAATTTCTTTTTCACGCGGCAACGCATTCATGAGATGGCCGTGGAAACCTATGGCGTCTGCCTACTGATCGGCCTGACGCTGCTGCCGGCCGCCCCCCTGCTCGCCAGCCAACTGGCTTGTTCCCGTCAGCAACTGGGAACGACCGCTCGTCGTTGGGCCAGCGGGACCGCACTCCTGGTGGTTTTCTTGTTACTGGCAGCTTTCACGATCACCCAGGGGCGTATCCACTTGACGAGTGCCACGGGTTATTTCCTGCAGAACGCCCATTTCGGTCCCATTTTTCTCAGTGACCTCGACTACAGTAACGTGGGACGCATGGATGGCGTGACCTGGCCTCTGATCCTCTGGCAAACGCTTACCGTACTCTCCATCATGAACACGGCGCACCTGGCCTGGTGGGTCGTTTACCTGGTCAACGCCCCTCGACTGGAACAATCCCAGGCGAAGCTTGCCAAAACGCTCGCCTGGTGTGGCGCCGGTCTACTGGGCATGACCGTGATCGTGCTGCTAATCTTCCTGGGGCTATTTTACGCCATCATGGATCGTTACTGGATGATCCTTTTCGCTTCCCTCTTCACCGGTTCGATCCTCCTGCTCACTCGTCCGCAGGTTACGATTCCACGCTGGGCCTGGACACTGGCCACGATCATCACCCTCACCGGTGGCACTATTTCAGTGATTTTCACTCATGACTTCCTGGCCTGGAACCAGACACGCTGGACCCAGTTGGAACGCTGGGTTGCGGAGGGCCGAGAGGGCGAGGAATTTGACGGCGGGCGAGACGTCAATGCCTGGTATCGCTCGGCCGAGGACCCCCGGACCATGGCTCGCCCTGGGGACACGTCCGCCTGGTGGTCAGGTCGGGCTCACTTGTCCCTGGCAATTGGTCCACGCAAGGGATGGCATGAAATCGATCGACTCAGCTGGCGTGCCTGGGCCACGGGATGCGAGCATCACATCCTGGTCCTGGAACGCGATCCACCGCCTCAACCCTAGATCAGTTCAGGCAGTGGTTTAACACCGGGATCAACCATGGGGTAGGGTCGCCCGCGGAAATCAAATAGTCGCTGGGAATCCAGGTTCACACCAAGGTTATGGTAGAGCGTTGCCATGACTTCCTGGAATGTGACCGGTCGATCAGCGGCTTCACCACCGGTACGATCCGTGGCCCCGATGACCTGCCCGGTGCGCATCCCACCACCGGCAAGCAGTGCTGAAGAAACTCGGGGCCAATGATCACGTCCACTATTCTTATTGATTTTCGGGGTGCGGCCAAATTCTCCCCAGGCGACTACGCTTACGTCCTTGTCCAGGCCACGAGCGTGAAGATCTTCCACGAGCGCCGTTAACGCTTTCTCGAAGACCGGGAATTCCTGCCTGGCATTACTGAAGTTGCCGCCATGCCAGTCCCAGAAACTATAATTAATCGTGACAACACGAACGCCTGCTTCGACCAGGCGACGGGCCACCAGGAAATTCTGGGGAGCACGCGGAGCTCCATCCCCCTTGGGCTTGGTTTCATCATCAGTACCATAACGCTCACGCGTTTCAGCATCTTCCTTGGACAGGTCCAGTGCATTGAACAACTCCGGAGATGTAAGAATCCCCATGGCCTGTTCCGTGAAGGAGTCCATCCCCTCCATCTTGCCCGTGGTATCGACGTCGCGTCGAAAACTGTCAAAGGACGTTAGCAATCTGCTGCGATCAGCAAGTCGATCAGCCGTGATTCCCTGCAAGATCAGGTCATCGCGCCCCGGTCCTTTCGGACGAAACGAAGATTGCCCCAGTCCGAGAAAGCCTGGCCCCGGTTCGTTATAGGGCTGATGTTTTGTCGTGTAGCAAAGGCTCACAAACGGCGGCGTGCCACGATTGACCGAACCTTGGTAATGACTAGCGACAGAACCAAAGTGAGGCCAGCCGCCAGCGGGCGTCTCGCGATTGTGATGTCCCGTCATACACTGGTGTGAATAATGGGCACCATTGGCTCCTACCATGGAACGGATCGGGACCAGCTTGTCCATGATCTTGGCCATCCGCGGCAGGTGCTCTGAAATCTGGATCCCGGGTACATTCGTAGAGATCGGCTGGAAAGGACCTCGCATTTCCTGTGGGGCATCTACCTTGATGTCATACATGTCCTGGTGCGGTGGACCACCACACATGTAAATCATGATGACAGCCTTATGCGATAGACGTTCGCCTGCCTGTGATTCCAGTTGCAACAACTGTGGCAATGTCAAACCACCCATGCCTAAGCCGCCAATGCGCAGTACGTCTCGGCGTGAGATACCATTGCATAGGCGTTGTCGACGATCCGGTTTACCCAAGATAGAAAGCATCTTTTCTTTCCTTACCAATCCTTGAAAACAACGCCCAAGTATATCAAGAACTACTGATCGGTCCAAATCCGATCCAGGTCATGAGCTAGCTGTCACGCTTTTGTTTAAGCTGTAATAACCCTATTTCCCTATACCTTTAAAATCGTCATTTACGCAATTCTTCCTTTAAAATTGCACACCAAATCGGCTAGAATAGCAACGATTCACACAAGATTACGTACCAATCCAGGATTTTCAACAATGTTTCAACTCATGCCCGGTGCCCGTACTGCCAAGGCCCGCCTGACGCGCCGGGACCTGATTCGCATGAGCGCCCTGGGGGCCTTTGGAATCGGCATGGGGCACCAGGTTGAAACCGGCCTGCAGGCGGCCACGATCGCCGGCAAGGCAACCGCCAAGAACTGTATCTATATTTTTCTTTGCGGGGGCCCCTCGCAACTGGATATGTGGGACCCCAAGCCCTCCGCGCCAGACAGTATCCGAGGCACCTTCAAACCCATCTCTACGAATGTACCCGGGATCCAGATTGGCGACCTGCTCCCTCGTGTCTCCCAGCATGTCGACAAGATGTCGATCGTGCGTTCCATGCACCACGATACCACCTCACACGACCTGGGAATCCTGCGTACCCTGCTGGCAGACAAGTCCGAACTTACCAAGGCCTATCCAGCCAAGCGATCGGATCGTCCCAGCCTGGGAGCACTGCTCAGTTACCTCTATGGGGCCCAGGGACAACTGCCGCCCTGGGTTGTCCTGCCTCGTTACTTCATGACCGGTGATCGTTTCTACCGTGGCCAAACCGCCGGACTCCTGGGAAACCGTTACGACGCGCTGGAACTGGGGGCCGAGAAAAAATCCTCGTTGAGCAGAACAGAATTCAGCCTCGAGCACCTGGACCTGACCAAGAGCGGGCAGGACATTCATCGGTTAACCGAGCGGAAGCAGTTACTGGGCAACCTGGCCCGTACCGATCTCGCCGAGGACCCGGCAGTCCGGGAACTCGATGGCCTCGTGAATCGTGCTTACGACCTTTTCACCTCCCAGAGTATTCGCCAGGTGTTTGATGTCACGCGAGAAACAAAACCCACGCGAGAACGCTATGGCATGAACGAATACGGCCAGAGTTTCCTACTGGCCCGTCGACTGGTCGAGGCCAACGTGCGCATGGTCAATCTTTTCTGGACTTTCTATGGAGATGATGGCTGCCAGTTCAATCTCTGGGACAACCACGGATCCGATAAGAAAGTCTGCGGAGGCAAGAACCGGGGCGAAGACATGATCCGTCATGATTATTGCTGCCCTTCTTTTGACAAGGCCTATTCGGCACTCCTGGAAGACCTGGACCAGAGAGGCCTGCTCGACTCCACGCTCGTGGTGGTCATTGGAGAATTCGGTCGCACGCCGAAAATCAACAAAAATGCAGGCCGTGATCACTGGTCCGGGTGCTACTCCAGCGTGCTGGCCGGCGGTGGTATCCAGGGCGGCTCCGTTTACGGTCGCAGTGATCCGCATGCCGCCTACGTGGCCGATCAACCTGTAACTCCCTTTGATATCCATGCCACCATCCTGCATGCATTCGGCGTATCCGAGGAGACCACCGTGAAAGATCCGCTGGGCCGTCCCCTGCGTATTACCGATGGAACCGCCATCACGGATCTCTTCTAGCAGGCTCTCGCCCGGCGCGTCGAAAATGCTACAATCGGCAGCCGTATCCTCCACCGTTCCCACAACTCATCCCCAGGGTCCTCGCAATCACCATGCCCGCTCTTCCCGCCCTCCAACTCGACCTGGACCAGTGCCGTATTCGACAACAGCGTTTTACCCAGGTCCTCCAGGAACTGGAACTGGATCGTGTCGTCATTACCGGTCGAGAGAACATCCAGTACCTGACTGGTTTCCGTTCTTTTTATCTCATGGCAGGAGCCCTTTGTCTCGATCACAACGGACGTTGTACGCTGGCCGCTCCCAACAGCATTCCTGAACACGTGCAGGCCGACGAAGTCGTTACCTTCGAAGCCCAGTGGCTGTCAACTCTCCGGCAAGAGCAGGTGGCTGCAGCTGCCCAGTCACTGACGGCTGCCATCGGCTCTACCAGCAGCACACGACTCGGTGCGGATTTTAGCACCAGCGGCCCTCACGAGTTGCAGGCCCTGGGCAATCCCGAGGTTTCCCTCGAGCAATTGACCGACGTGGAACCCCAGTTGTGCCAACTGCGACGCATCAAGGATACCGACGAACTGGCCATGATCGATCGAGCCATTGCCTGTACGGATGCCATGTACGCACGGGCCCGGGAGATCATCACGCCTGGCATTGGTGAACTGGAGGTCTTTAACCAGCTCCATGCAGCGGCCGTGGAAGTTGCCGGGGAACCTCTCACGGCGCTCGGTAATGATTACCAGTGCAACGCGCGGGGCGGGCCACCCCGACAACGCGATGCCCAGGCTGGTGAGTTGTTCATCCTGGACCTGGGACCAGCCTACCGAGGTTACTATGCGGATAATTGCCGTACTTTTTCCGTGGACCGGGATCCCACCGACGAGCAACTCGAAGCCTGGCAGGCAATCGTCAACACGCTCGACATGGTCGAAGCCACCGTCAAGCCAGGAGTCTCTTCCCGGGAGTTGTACCAGCAGGCTGCCGAGATACTGTCAGGTTGTCCACTGGGAGAATTCCCCCATCACCTGGGCCACGGTTTTGGCCTCTATCCCCACGAAGCTCCCCACCTGAATCCCAACTGGGATGACACCTTCCAACAGGGGGAAGTCTTCACCGCGGAACCAGGGCTCTACGGCGACACGCTACACGCTGGTATCAGGCTAGAACAGAATTACCTGGTCACCGCCGACGGCGTTCGGCGACTCACCTCGTATCCCCTGGAGCTCTGACGACATTCAGGCTCTGGCTGCTATTTCTCGACGCGGCAATCCTTGTAGCGAAACCCGCCATCGACTGCTAATACCGAACCGGTGATGTAATCCGCATCCTGGGAAGAAAGAAAGGCTGCCGCCCGTCCGATATCTGCGGGTGTCCCCAGCCTGCCCCAGGGCAGCAACTTACCTTCCTCTGCGATTTTCTCCGGGCCGAACGTGACATGTTCACCCGGCGTATCGATCCACCCCGGCTCGATGGCATTCACATTGATACGATGCTCAGCCAGTTCAACAGAAATCGTCCGCATCATGTGATTCAGTCCTGCCTTGGCAGCCCCGTAGGCCACGCACAAGCCGATCGGCATTTCTGCCTGGACACTCGAGATAAATACCATTTTACCGCCGTTGCCGGCAGCGACCATTTGTCGCGCTACCAACTGGGCCATGTGAAATCCACTCAGCAAGGTACCCTGGATCGTCTTCTCGAACACTTCTGGATCGTAGTCAAGGAAAGTCTCACGGCGGCTAAAAGCCGGGTTACTGACCAGGATATCCAACGGCCCGACTTCCGCCAGCAACTGCTCGCAGCCATCACGGGAAAACACGTCTGCCTCGATCGCCTGGCAATCTCGTCCCAGCGCACGAATGTCGTTGGCGGTAGTTTCCAGGTCCGGACTTCCTGGCCGATCGTTGATCAGCAAGTTAGCGCCATCACGAGCCAGTTCAAGCGCACAGCCACGTCCGATACCACGTCCCGCACCGGTTACCAGTGCTCTCTTACCTTCCAAGCGCAAAGCAACTCCCCTTTCAATAAGTCATCATTGGCAATTCATGTTCAAGAATTTTCCTCTTCTTCCTGAGGTCGCCCCAGTAGATGGATGGGCGAGCTGTTACCCAGGTAATTTCCGTCTTTATCCAGTGGCCGTCCGTTGCCGTTACTTCCCTTACTGGTCATGGTAATGGCAAGACGCTCTCCATCAGCATGCACACTAATCGCGTGACAATTGGAGAATCCGGAAGAAGTATAAAACGGTTTCTCATCCTCGAGTCGTTGGAAATGCAGCTTCCCGGCACCTGGATTACCACTCGTCGCCACCATCAGAAATCCACCTGGATGAAACTGCAGATCCTGGACATAGACATCGGACGTAGGGCCCATTTCCAGGGCCTGTATTTGCTTCATAGTTTTCCAGTCGAAAACCAGTACCAGGGGGGTTCCCTGGACATTCCCACCATTCTTAGGACGAGTACCACCGGCCAGCAGCAGCGTTCCATCAGGACTGAACGTCATGGCATGCACGCCACCTACATCCTGTAATCGCACGACCGAAAATAATTCTCCGGCGTTGAACTCACCTGCGGCCTCTCCGGTTTTCACATCCCATTTACGAATCATGCCATGGGCATCGGCAGAAACCAGGTACTGTCCGTCCGGATGAAAACCTACCCGGTAGACGTCATGCTGATGGTTGGACCATTGATGAATCTTCTGACCATCCGCCGTTGTCCACAGCCGGACTTGCTGGTCACGGCCGCAGGATGCTACCAAGCTTCCATCTGGAGACACGGCCAAATCTCGCAGCCAGCCATCGTGTGCTGTCTCCACCGCCCAGACCGGCTCCGGTGCCGGTTGCAGGTAGTCATGGCAAGCCAACCGCCCCCAGGAATCTCCACTGAACACACGTGGTTGTGACGGATGAAAATCGCAACCCTGGAGCCAACCATGGTGTCCGGTGATTGGCTCCTGCGTGACAATCTTTTCCTGGGTCAGGTCCCAGCGGTGCAACAACCCATCGTAACCTCCACTCACCATGCTTTTGCCACAGGGTGAAAATTTGGCCCCTACCATCTGGCGTTCGGACTCCACCACCTGAAGCGGCTGTGGGTCATATTTCTCTTTCAACTGTTCGGGAGTCAAATCCACCATGTTTTCACCTTATGAAACCAGCAGCTCTCGAATCGGCTCACAATCGTCATGTGCAATCGGCAAGGGTTGTCCATCATTGTCATATCCCACTTTCTTGGAATCGATCCCAAGGGCATGAAACCAGGTATGAAAGAAATCGCCGATGTCATGTTCTTCACTATCCACAAAGGTTCCCAGGTCATTTGTCTTCCCAATCACGGTCCCTTTCCGAATGCCGCGCCCGGTCATGGCAATGGACCAGGCTTCCGGCCAATGATCACGTCCAACATGACCGTTGATACGTGGAGTTCGACCAAATTCTGACATGGCAATCACCAGCACATGATCCAGCATGCCACGTTCCTGGAGATCCTCCACAACAGCCGAGAACGCCTGGTCAAAACGGGGCATCAGGCTGGCATGCCCGTTGAAGTTATCTCCATGTGTATCCCAGCCGTAGGAGTTGACTTTCACAAAGGTGACCCCGGCTTCCAGCATCTGCCGTCCCAACAACATGTCTCGTCCAAGCGGGGTTTCTCCGTAACGCGCAACGTCCCGCGGATCAGGGTCCTTGAACAAGTGCCGCTGGCGCATCAGGCTGCGAGCCGTGTCAAAGACATACTCATGGGCCTCATTTACCTGGGGACGACGCTGCTTGACATATCTCGCATTCGCAGCTCTTCGCAAGGCATTACGAGTATCATCTGCTGATGCCGAAATCGAATCGGGTAGCAACAGGTTTTCCGGCGCCTGGCCCTCACCAATTGCCAAGGCACCATACTTTGGACCCAGGAACCCGGAATCCTTGTACTGAAAACCACCACTGCCAGGTTTCACCCAGACATAGGCTGGCAAACCACTTTGCCCAGGTCCAATTAACCTGGAAACCGCGGATCCGAAATACGGGTACGTCACTCCACGATCCTTGGGATCGCCACGTTGGATCCGAGGCACTCCTGCCGAATGTGAATTGTCTTGCGTATGTACCCCGCGGTCGACCGCCAGCAAGTGCATGAGTTGAGATGTCTTTGGCATCAATTCGCTGACGTGGGTTCCCGGCAAGGAAGTCTGGATCGAGCGGAACGGACCACCAAACTGGGTACTCGGCTTCGGATCCCAGCTCTCCAGCTGGCTCATGCCACCGTCAATCCAGATAAACAAGACCTGGCGTTGTTTCTGCTGTAACTCCCTGGCAACCAGCGGCTGTACGAGACCACCCAGTGCCCCCATTCCCAGCCCGGCCGTGAAGGCCGTACCCGCACATCCCAGCAACTGACGCCGCGACAGATGATGTTCTCGAGGTTCACAGAGAGGATGTTGCATGATGGTTTACCTTGCCCGAGGGGAGATACCGACCGGCGCCCGCTTAGTGATTAACATTGAACTCCGTGGATGCTAACAGGGCCCAAACCAACTGGCCAACACGGGTCGGTCGGTCGAGGTTCAATGCCATGTTTCCCAGGTACTGCTTAACCTCCGCTTGTTCCGCGTCGGTTGGCAAACGTGACAACACCGACAGGTAAAGCAGTTGTGCTAATTCAGCAGGCGATTCCAAGCCCACCAATCGATCGACCAGGTTGCCATCCCTGGGTTTCAACCATTCCAGCACCGTATCATTATTTAAGACAAAAAGTGCAGCTCGTACTGATGGCGCAAACTCGCCTTCCGGCTCACGTGGAGGATTGGCATACGCCACCCTGAACTTCTCGTGAATTGCCTCCAGTTGCTGTTCCACCGTTTGCGGCTCTGCCGCTTCCGCGGCATCCCCATCCGAATCTTTC
>Ga0163108_10000569_pt1 | contig 27511 bp, 29 predicted proteins | sample Fk1155metaG_FD_109644 | JGI IMG/M metagenome (GOLD analysis project Ga0163108, IMG submission 109644) | Marine microbial communities from the Central Pacific Ocean - Fk160115 155m metaG | ecosystem: Environmental > Aquatic > Marine > Oceanic > Photic zone | place: The Central Pacific Ocean...
AAAAATTAGAAACATTTCCGCTGTCCATCTACCAATTCCCTTAATTTTTACCAAATCCTCAATTACTTTTTCATCTTCAATTCTTTTCCATTTTTTTTCTATATTTTTATTTTTTTTAAAGAAATTAGCTAGATTTAATAAATAATTTACTTTTTGTTTTGAGAAGCCACATTTTGCTATTTCATTCCTTTTTAATTTTAAAATATTATCTGGACTTGCTTCTTTTAATTTTTTTTCAAGTTTTTGCCATATAGAGTTTGCAGCTTTGATAGATATTTGTTGTCCTGTTATTGATTTTGCTAAAGTTAAAAAAGCATTCTTTTTACTTTGTAATTTTTCCGATCCATATCTATTGATTATTTTTTTTAAAATTATATCTTCTTTTTTAAGTGTATTTATTGCTAATAACCAATTTTTGTTCGTTAATTTAATGAGAGGTTTATGCATAATATAAATTTAAAATTTTCCAGTTATACAATTAATATTAAACTAAGGTCTACTAAAACTGCTAGTGCTATTAAAAATATTTTGCCTTTTAAATCAATAATTAAAACATGGGGGGAAGAAATATATTTTGAAATACCTATTGTAGAAATTTTAGATTTAGAAAGTGATGCAAAAGATATAATAAACGTTGGAGAAATAGCTTATTGGGTTGAAGGTAAATGCATAGCTATTGGTTACGGCCAAACACCTATTTCAAGGGATACTGAAATTAGACTTGCTGCTAAGACTAATATTTGGGGTGATGCGAAACTAAATGTTGAAAAATTAAAAAATATAAAGGATGGAGATGAGGTTATTATTTCTTAAAATTTTTTTTATTTTTTTAATATTTCAGCCAGTTTTTGCATTGCCAATTCCAGGTGAAAAATATTTTATTGATATAAACTCTCTTTCTGAACCTTATGCAACAAAAAGTGTAGCAAATAGTTATAATTTTGTTAGTGAAAATTCTTGTTCATTAAAAGCTCCCAAAAATTTTAAAGTTAATTTATTCGCAAAAAATCTTGACGGACCGAGAAATATAAAAGTAGCAAGCAATGGCGATGTGTTTATTGTTGAATCATATACGGGTAATATTAAAATTCTGAGAGATAATGATAAAGATGGTAAAAGTGATATGGAAAAAATTTTTGCCAAGGGTTTTAACAAACCTTTTGGCATAGATATAAATAATGATTTTCTTTATATTTCTGATACAGATTTTGTATGGAAAATTCCATATATACCGGGTCATTTAGTTCAAAAAAGTAAAGCAATAAAAGTAACAGAGTCAAATGCTCTTGGAGATAGCAGTGGTCATTGGACAAGAAATATAGCGATTAAAGAAAATAAAATGTATATTGCTATCGGAAGTAGGGGTAATATCGAAATTGAAGAATATCCAAGAGCAACAATTCAACAATTAGATTTAATTACTAATAAACAAATAAATTTTGCAACAGGTATAAGAAACCCTATTGGATTAGATTTTCATCCAATTACCAAAAAACTTTTTGCTGTTGTAAATGAAAGAGATGGAATGGGTGATAATTTAGTACCTGATTATTTTTCAAAAATTAATCAAGATAATTTTTTTGGTTGGCCTTACTTCTATCTGGGTAATAATATTCAACCAAAAATAAAGATTCCGAAAAATTTTAAGAAAATTTTAGTTAATGTTCCTGATGTTTTATTTAAATCACACTCAGGGCCAATAGATTTTATTTTTTATAATAAAAAACAATTTCCAAAAGAATATTACGGAAATGCCCTCGTTGCTTTGCACGGATCATGGAATTCGAGTCGACCAGCTGGTTATATGGTAGCCAGAATTCCTTTTAAAAATAATGAACCTATTGGTAACTATGAATCTTTTGTAACTGGTTTTTGGTTTTCCGGTGATAAACAAGCCAATGTTTGCGGACGACCAGCTGGCTTAGGTATAAGCAATGATGGATCTCTTTTAATTTCAGATGATGTTAGTAACACTATTTGGCGTGTACAATATAATGATAATTAATTTTTTTTTAAGAGGGTAAGAATATTTTTCCAATAGGTGATGAAAATCCAACTGTAATAAAACCTTTTATAACATATGGGATTCTTGGTTCATGTATTTTGATTTTTTTATGGCAAGTTTCACTGCCTGAAGATTTTTTTATGGGAATAAAAGATTTTGGTCTAGTTCCTTCAGAAATTTATATTTACAAAATTTTTTCTTCCATGTTTTTACATGGAAGTTGGATGCATTTAATCGGTAACATGGCATATCTTTGGATATTTGGAAATAATATCGAAGATTATTTAGGTCATATAAAGTTTCTAATCTTTTATTTATTTTGCGGAATATGCGCAACTCTTATCCATGTTTTTTCAGATGTTAATTCTACCATTCCTGTAGTTGGTGCAAGTGGAGCTATTTCAGGAATTTTAGGAGCGTATTTAATTCTTTATCCAAGAGCAAAAGTAAAATTATTAGTATGGTTTGGAATTGTTACAATTTTAAGAGTTAGGGCATCAATAGTTCTAATTTTTTGGTTTGTTTATCAATTTTTAAGCGTACTTAAGTCTACTGGAGAGGGTGGAGGAGTTGCATGGTGGGCCCACATAGGCGGATTTATTGCAGGAATATTAATAATATTTTTGTTAGGAAAGAAAAAACTAGTTGAAAAAGAAAAGGGACCTTGGGGATAGTGTTGACTTTTTTATTTTTTGTATTACTTATAAAAATATAAGATGAAAAAAATAGATAAAAAGAAAATTCAAAGATTAGTTAAAGATATTTTAGCTATAAAAAAAACTGGAAAATTATTGGGACACACAGGCCCACATGGTGCAAAGCCAAATAAAAGATAATTTTTGATAATTAAATAGTTTTTTTTTATTTTTTAAACTGAACAAAAAGAAATTTAAACTTTCTTTTTTAACACATCAAGCATAGTAGCCCCAAGTTCAGCAGGAGATTTTGATATATTAACTCCAGCCGATCTTAATGCTTCAATTTTCTCAGGAGCAGTTTCAGCTCCACTGGAAACAATTGCTCCCGCATGCCCCATTCTTTTTCCAGGTGGTGCAGTTGCTCCTGCGATGAAAGCAACTATAGGTTTTGAATTTTTTTCTTGTTTGATAAAATCAGCAGCATCAACTTCTGCTGTACCACCTATTTCTCCAATTAAAATAATTCCTTCTGTTTTTTCATCTTTCATAAATAGTTCGAGACACTCAACAAATCTTAAACCATTAATCGGGTCTCCTCCCATTCCAATTACAGTTGTTTGACCTAAACCCTCATCAGTTGTTTGTTTTCCTGCTTCATAAGATAAAGTTCCAGATCTTGAAATAATACCTATTTTTCCTGGTTTATAAACATATCCAGGCATGATGCCTAGTTTTGCTTCACCAGGTGTTATAATTCCAGGGCAATTTGGTCCAATTAACTTTGATTCTTTTCCTTCCATATGTTCTTTGACTTTCATCATATCATGAATAGGGATGCCATCAGTTATAGCTATAATTAATGGAATATTTGCATCAGCAGCTTCAACAATCGCACCTCCAGCAAACGGTGGAGGAACGTAAATTGTCGTTGCGTTTGCACCAGTTTTATCCATTGCTTCTTTAACTGATTCAAAAACAGGTAAACCAAGATGAGTTTGTCCACCTTTTCCTGGTGTAACACCTCCAACAAAATTAGTACCATAAGCAATGGATTGTTCTGAATGGAAAGTTCCTTGGGAACCTGTAAATCCCTGACATATAACTTTTGTATTTTTATCAGCTAAAACTGACATAATTTTTTATTTTTTTTCTTTATTAACAGCATCTACAATTTTTTTTGCTGTTTCTCCAAAGTTATCTGCGTTAATAAATGGAAGACCAGATGATTGAAGAATTTTTCTACCTAATTCAATATTTGTTCCTTCTAATCTTACAACAACAGGTTTTGCCATTTTAACTTCTTTAGCTGCAGTTACTAATCCTTCAGCAATTGAATTTGTTCTCATCATTCCGCCAAAAACATTACATAAAATTCCTTTTACATCTTCATCTGTATAAAGCAATTTAAATGCAGCAGCAATTCTTTCGGGAGTTGCAGCACCAGCTATATCCATAAAGTTAGCGGGTGAACCACCGTGTAATTTTATAAGATCCATCGTAGCCATTGCTAATCCAGCGCCATTAACCATGACACCAATATTGCCATCAAGTTTTACATAATTTAAATCATGTCGTTTTGCTTTTAATTCTAATGGATCTTCCTGATCTTCATCTCTAAGTTCTTCAATATTTTTTTGACGATAAAAAGCATTTTCATCAAAATCAATTTTTGCATCTAAAGCCAAAATCTCATCTTCCTTTGTTATTACCAAAGGATTAATTTCAATCATTAAACTATCAGTAGAAACCATTGCTTTATGTAAAGATAAAACAAGTTTTGTCATTTCATCAATTAAATTTTCTTTTAAACCAAAACTAGTTGCAACTTTTTTTGCATCGTTGATTTTCAACTCGGCGTTTGGTTTTAAAGATAATGTATAAATTTTTTCAGGGGTTTTTTCAGCAACTTCTTCTATTTCCATTCCGCCTTCAGTAGATGCTATAATAGTTATTCCACTAGTGACTCTATCTACAATCATTGAAATATAAAATTCTTTCTCAATATCCGAACCCTCTTCAATATAGATTTTTTTAACTATTTTCCCCTCTGGACCTGTTTGAGGCGTTACCAATGTAGAGTCAATTAATTTATCTACAGCAGACCCAACATCTTTTGGTGATTTAACTATTTTAATACCACCAGCTTTTCCTCTTCCACCAGCATGGATTTGAGCTTTTACAACAAATGTTTCACATTTTAAATCATGCGCTATTCTTAAAGCTTCAGATGGAGAATGAGCAAGTTTTCCATTAGGTACTTTAATGCCATATTTGGTTAATAATTCTTTTGCTTGATATTCGTGAATATTCAATTTTTTTCTATTCTAAATAAATTAAAAAAAAGTAACTATAGAAAATATAAAGGAAAATTCAAGAAAATTACTGAAATCTTTTCATATCTTCTCTTTTTCCGTACAAAAGAGTAATGTTAATTCTTCTATTTATATAATTATTTTTAAAATGACATTTATCAGATACATGAAATAAATTTGCATTAAATATCATTGCTCTATTTGATTTATATTTAATTCTTTTTATTTTTGAGCTTGTTTTTTTTAAATAGTTTTTTATTGCTTTATGATCATTGTTATATTTATCAAAATCCCAGTTTTTTGGCGCTTCTTTATCCCAAATTAATAAGCCTCCTGTATTTTTATTTAAATTTGCTTTATCTGGAGTTATCCAAAAATTTAAATTTATTGCGGAATAATCAGCGTGAATTTTGATACCTTTCTTTTGATTATTACATTTAAATCCCCAAGCTTTTGAAAGTTTAAAATTTTTAAAAATATTCGGATAGCGTTCTTTAATTTCTTCACTAATTTGCATTATTAAAGGAGAATTGAAGCCATTCTCAATAAAAGAACCTATATACCCATTTTTATAATCAAATTCATTCCAAATAGAATTTGTTAGACAGAAAGAATATAATTTATCTAACGCTTCTTTATTTAAAAAATTATCAAGAATAATATATTGAAATTTTTTTTTGTTAGATTTTGCAACAATATTTGCATCATCATTAATTGCTTTTTTTTCTAAAATGTCAGGCGGTTGATAATAAATTAGGTTATTAAATGTTGGTCCTAATTTATATGTAAATTCTTTAGATAAAGTATAAATATCAGTATCATCAGCTTTTTTTGGTAAAGCATTTAAGACTATTTTGTAATTTTTAATTATAACCTTATACTTTTTTAAAATTAATTTTTTTCTTAATAAATAATTTATTTGTCCTATATCGTGTTTTAATTTATTTTTTGAGACTTCATATCTTAAACCTTCATCAATTTTTTTTTTAAATTCTTCTTTATTTAAAATTTTTTTTGAATTTACAAAATTTTTCATATTGTTTGAAAATAACATTTTTTAATTTTACCTACCTTGATATGTGTTAATACCCGTAGGAGGTATATAGATATTTTTTGGTGGTTTTTTATTTTCATAAAATATATCGATAGGTATTCCTCCTCTTGGAAACCAATAACCTGAGATTCTAAGCCATTTAGGTTTTATAGATTTTATTAATTTTTCAGCTATATAAATTGTGCAGTTTTCATGAAAACATTGATGATTTCTAAATGAATGCATAAAAAATTTAAATGATTTACTTTCGACAAGAAATTTATTCGGCAAATAATCTATTACAAATTTTGCAAAATCAGGCTGATTGGTAATAGGACAGAGAGATGTAAATTCATTTACCGTTAATCTAACAAGATAGCTTTTATTGTAATTTTTATTTGGAATTGGATCTAAAGTACATTTATCCGGATTATTTAATAAATTTTTATTTTTGCCTAAGTAATTTAATTTAATTTTTTTCATTTTCTTTTTGCTTCATATTTAAAATAATCTTTACAAAATATATCAAATTTATTTTTTTTAATTGCCTCTCTAATTCTTAGCATAAAATTTTGATAATAAGAAATATTATGCCAAGTTAAAATCATCAATCCCAGTATTTCATTGCACTTAAATAAATGATGAATATAAGCTTTCGAATAATTGTTACTTGCTGGACAATTCAAATTTTTATCAAGAATATTTTCATCTTTTTTAAATTTAGAATTTTTTATATTTATAATTCCTAAAGTAGTAAAAGCTAAACCAGTTCTACCTAAACGCGTTGGCAATACACAGTCAAACATATCTATCCCACGCGCAATAGATTTTATAATATCACCAGGCATACCAACTCCCATTAAATATCTTGGTTTATCATCTGGTAAATATGGTATTGTTTTGTCTATAATTTTAAGCATTTCTTTCTGACCTTCTCCAACTGAAAGTCCGCCTATAGCATAACCATCAAAATTTATTTCTTGCAATTTTTTTGCGCATTTAATTCTTAAGTCTTCATATTTAGCGCCTTGGACAATTCCAAATAAACCAGAATCTTTTTTATTAAAGGCTTTTTTACAACGCTCTGCCCATCTTAAAGTTAATTCCATAGATTTTTCTGCCTTTTTTTTTTCAATGTTATAATTAACGCATTCGTCTAAAACCATAATAATGTTACTACCTATATTTTGCTGAAATTTAATACAATTTTCTGGCGTTAGATAAAGTAATTTGCCATCAATATGAGATCTAAATTTTATACCTTTTTCTTCTATTTTTTTTAATTTTGCTAATGACCAAATTTGATATCCTCCAGAGTCAGTTAAAATTGGTAGTCTACAATTCATAAATTTATGGATCCCTCCAAATTTTTTTATAATTTTTTCCCCTGGTCTAAGCATTAAATGATACGTATTACATAAAACAACTTGTGAGTTTGTTTGTATTACATTTTCAGGAAACATTGCTTTTACATTAGCAATCGTTCCAACTGGCATAAATGCTGGTGTATCTATACTTCCTTTAGCAGTTTTTATTTTACCAAGCCTGGCATTTCCAAATTCTTTAATTTTTTTAAAATTAAATTTTTTAGTACTCATAAGTTTTAATATTCAAAAATTATTATAATTTTGAAATAAGAAGATCTACTGGAAGATAAATTTTATATAACTTCCATTTAAAAGGAGTAAACTTTAAATCAACTTTTATTGGGTAACCATCGTGATTAAAATCTATTCTAAAAGTATTTAAATTAATGAAAAAAACATAATTAACTTTTTCTCTTATTCTTTTAATATTTGGTCCTTTCAATTTAAATTTTTCTTTTTTTATATTTTTTTTTTTCTTATTTATTTTTGGGTCATCTATCTTTTTTTTTAGCATTTCATTATATTTTTTTGGATCATTTAATAATAACACTATATTTTCAGGAGTTACGATTTCTTCTAAAATAATTTCAATTAAACTATTTCCTAGCAATGTTTTTAATATTTGTTTTTCTATATTTTTTTTTTTTCCAATTTTTTTATCAATTATAATCTCCAAATCATCTTTAAAACCTGATCGTAATGATTGCCAATTTATATTATTTGTAAAAAACTCTATATCTGTTTTTTTAACTGCGACATAAAATCTATATATGTTTATGAAAGGCCATAAAATATAAAGAAAAGATAAAATAAAAAAAATAATTAATATTTTTTTTTTCATTTTTTAGAAACTAAATTGTTCTTTTAATACTTTTTTATCAAAATTATGATCTGGGTCGAATAATAAAGATAATTTAATAGACCTATCTTCTTTAATTTCAACTTTTTTTATATCTTTAATTTCTTTAAAATCCGCACTCACATTAACCGATCTTTTTTTTTCATCTAAAATTATAAAAGTAACTTTACTCTTTGAGTTAATAAGCGCACCTCTCCAACTTCTTGGTCTAAAGGGGCTAATCGGTGTTAAAGCTAGTAAATTTGAAGTCATAGGTATGATTTGTCCTCTAGCAGATAGGTTATAAGCAGTGCTGCCAGCAGGTGTTGCTAGTAAAATTCCATCACAAACAAGTTCTTTAATTCTTACAACATTATCAATTTGTATTTTTATTTTTGCTGCATGTCTGGAATTTCTCAATAGTGACACTTCGTTAATAGCCATGGCCTCACTTTTTTTACCATCTTTTTTTGTTGCAAACATTTTTAATACATGCATTTCGGTTTTTTTTGCTTTTTGTAGTCTTTTAATTAAGTCTATTTTTTTATATGGATTAGTTAAAAAACCATAGTCTCCTCTATTAATACCAAAAATTGGTTTACAAAATTTCATAGAATTGTGGAGAGCTGATAATATTGTTCCATCACCTCCAAAAGCAACAATCACATCAGCGTTTTTTACTGGATGATCTTTATATTTCTTTTTAAAATTTTTTACAGCAACAATTGCTTTTCTATTTCTTGCTGGGAAAAAATTTATTTTTATTTTTTTGTGATTAAACATAAAAGATATATTTATCCTCCCGTAACATTCATGGTGCGTTCTAAATTTTTATTTGTACTTTCTTTATCTATTTCAAACTCATGTGACTTAGGTTTTAAATAAATTGATTTTAGAATTAAATCTTTTAGATATTTTTTACTTTTTAAAAGTGCTACTTTAAGATCAACAAATTTATTACGACCTAAACAAGAGTAAATTCTTCCAGTACATGTTAAACGAACCCTATTACAAGATTCACAAAAATTATTAGTAAGTGGGTTTATAAAACCAATTTTTTGATTTGAATTTTTTATTTTTACATATTTTGCTGGCCCCCCTGTATTTATATTAGTATTTTCTAGTGTGTATCGTTTTTCCAAAAAAGATCTAACTTTAGTCAAAGGATAATATTGTTCTAATCTTGTAGTATTTTCCATATCCATTGGCATAACTTCAATAAAAGTAATATTAAATTTTTTATTTATACACCAATCAACCATTTTACCTAACTCGTTAATATTAATATTTTTTAACGCAACAGTATTTATCTTTACTTTTAAACCAATTTTTTTTGCAATGTTTAATCCTTCTAAAACTTTTTCTAAGTTTCCGCCTCTAGTAATTTTTAAATATTTTTTTGAATCTAATGTATCTAGAGATACATTAATTCTTTTTACTCCATTTTTTTTAATTACTTCTGCGTATTTATATAACTGCGTCCCATTAGTTGTAAGTGTAAGCTCTTCTAGATTTGAGTTATTAATTTTCTTTCCTAGGTAATCTAAAATAGTCGGCATACCTTTTTTTATTAAAGGCTCACCTCCAGTAATTCTTATTTTTTTTATACCTAAATCTATAAAAGTAGAGCAAATATCATTTATCTCTTCTATTGAAAGTATTTCTGACTTAGGTAAAAATTCCATTTCTTCTTTCATGCAATAAATGCATCTTAAGTCACATCTATCAGTAACTGAAACACGCAAATAATTTATTTCTCTATCAAAAGTGTCTTTCATTTTTTAAATATATTTTTTTTTATTTTATCTAGTATAAATTAGATTTTAAAAACATATACTTTATAATAAATAAAAAAAAATGTTATTTAAATGATTGAATTAACTGAAATATTCAAGAATTCCTTTAATCTAATTTTTTCATTAAATCTTGATTTATTTGAAATAATTTTATTATCTTTAAAAATTTCTTTTTTCTCACTTTTATTCTCATGTATGTTTGGCTTACCTTTAGGCTCACTTTTAGCAGTTTCAAAATTTTTTGGCAGAGGATTTCTAATTTTATTTTTTAATTCAATGTTAGGTTTACCCCCGGTTTTTGTTGGTTTGGTTCTTTATATTATTTTATCTATTTCAGGACCTTTGGGTTCTTTAGAATTGCTTTATACACCAGTAGCAATGATTATTGCTCAATTTTGTTTGATAACCCCAATTATTGTTTCACTTACCAGACAGGTTATTGAACAAATGACTGAAGAATACGATGAACTTTTAAAATCTTTACGAGCAAATACAAGACAGAGAATAGCAACCATTTTGTGGGATTCTAGATATTCATTATTAACATGCATTCTTGCTGGTTTAGGAAGATCACTATCAGAAGTTGGGGCTATTATTATAGTTGGGGGCAATATTGCACACACAACAAGGGTAATGACAACCGCAATTGCATTGGAAACATCAAAAGGAAATTTGGAAATTGCAGTAGCCCTTGGATTTATATTAATTTTTATCTCAATATTTATAAATTTATTAGTTTCTATTTTAAAAGAATTTGCAGAAAGGGTTTCGTATGATTAAAAATATTTTTAAGCCACTTAATAATAATTTGAATTTGTTATTACCTATTAGATTTCACAACGTATCTTTGAAATTAGACAACAATTATTTTTTTAAAAAATTGTCATTTGAAATTAATACAAACGATATCTCAGTATTTATAGGAGCAAATGGCGCCGGCAAAACGTCTTGTATTAAATTATTAACTGGCTTAATCAAACCATATTCTGGTGAAGTATTATTTTCAAAAAATAAAAGAAATTTGAATTTAATTGGTTATGTTCCACAGAAAATAATTTTATTAAGAAGAAGCGTAGAAAAAAATTTATTACATACACTTTCAATATCTAATTATCCAACTAATAAAAAAAAACAAAGAGTTAAAGAGATCTTGAAATTTGCAAAATTAGAACACGTAGCAAAACAATCAGCACGTAATCTATCTATTGGACAACAACAATTAATTTCTATTATGAGAGCATTAGCAATTAGACCAAGTTTTTTATTTTTAGATGAACCTTGTGCTACTCTTGATCCTCAAACAACACAAATTATTGAAGATTTAATAAAAATAGTATCAAAATCCGGCGTAAAAATAATTATAGTTACACACGATGTATTTCAGGCAAAAAGATTAGCAAATGATATATTATTTTTTCACAATGGAAAAATAATTGAACATACAAAAACAAAAAGTTTTTTTAAAAACCCAAAAAGTAAAAAAGCAAAAGATTTTCAAAAAGGTTTATTATTAAAATAATAAATTTTTATGATGAATAAATTTAAAATTATTTTTTTAATATTTTCTCAATTAATATTTTTTAAAAACACTATTTCACAAGAAGATTCTTTAATAATTCAATCTACAACTTCAACCAGAGATTCAGGTTTTTATAATTTTATTTTACCAAAATATAAAATAGTTGATGATATTACAATTAAAGTAATCGCTTCTGGTACCGGGCATGCAATAATAAATGCGAAAAAATGTGATGCTGATATTATTCTTGTTCATGATAAAACCTCTGAAGAATTATTTGTAAGAAATGGATTCGGCCTATATAGAAAAGATTTAATGTATAATGATTTTATACTGGTGGGACCCAAATCATTAAACATTAATATTAATAATGAAAATGTTTATCAAGTATTACAAAAGGTTTATGATAATAAATTAACTTTTGTTTCTAGAGGAGATAATAGCGGTACTTATAAAAAAGAAATTAGTTTATGGAAAAATTTAGGTTTAAAAATAAATACAAGAAAAGATCTTTGGTATTTGGAAACTGGTTCTGGAATGGGAGCTTCTTTAAATATAGCAGTAAATAAAAATTCAATCACATTAACAGATAGAGCTACATGGATTTCATTCAATAATAAGAAAAATCACACCATTCTTGTTGAGGGTGATAAGGATTTATATAATTATTATGGTATTATACCAATCAATCCTAAAAAATGCCCAAAATCTAAAATTGAATCATCTGAAAAACTTATTAACTGGCTATTATCAGATAAAGGACAAGAATTAATAAACTCATTTAGAAAAAATGGGGAGCAATTATTTTTTGGAAATTCTGAAAGAAATTAATAATCTTTTTCTACTTCAAACTAGTTTAAAAGTATATTAAAATAAAACATTAGTGTTTAGGGGAGAATTATAATGGAAATACTATTAATAGGTGCAATTGCATGTATTACAGGGCTGCTTGTAACAGCTTGGCTAATGACATTTGCTAAGTGGTTTCCGATTAAGGGTGTTGATCCTTTAATAGTTGATTACAAAACAATGATTAGAGGCCATGTTGATTGGGCGTTAATGGCTGTGTTTGGTTTTGGGTTTTATGGTGTTGGAATAGGAAATATTGAGTATAGCATTTTTCCATGTTGGTGTGTAGCGATAGGAGGATTTACTAATCCGTCAATTTTTATTTATGCTTCATTCGATCCTAAGTTTTGGGAAAAAACATGGGTGAAAATTTATACAGCAATAAGTTTTATACTTACCACTGTCGGTTTTACTTGGTTATGTTATGAAATCATTATGTATGCTCTTGATAAAAACGCACTTGCAACTCCTTTTGGATTTTAATCATTTAGACTCACAAACTTAATTTTATAAAGCGGGAAACGAGACTCAAACTCGGACCACCGCTTTATTAAATTTTTTTTAATATTATTATGTTTTAGTAATGAATAAAAAAAAAAAAAATCTAGAAAGTTTTCTAAAACCTTTAGTAAATAATCCTAAGTTAACTAAAGAAATCATAGTTACAGACGAGAATAAAAAAAAAATTAAAATGCATTCTGTTGTTGAAAGACCTTTAACTTTATTTTTGAATGAACAAGAAATAGTTACAATGATGACAATTTGTGATTATCCAAAATATCTAGCAATAGGTTATTTGTTAAATCAAAATATGCTTAAAAAGAATGATAAAATTACGGGTGTTGATTATGATGAAGAAATTAGCACAGTAGTTGTTAGAACTAAATTAAAAACAAATTACGAAGAAAAACTAAAAAAAAAAACTCTTACATCAGGATGTGCCCAAGGCACGATTTTTGGCGATATCATGGAAGAATTTGAAAAAATTCAATTATCTAAAGCTGCAAAAATTAAAGCTTCATGGATAATAAAATTACTTAAAGAAATTAACACAACTCCTAGTTTATATTTAAAAGCAAGAGCTATACATGGCTGTGTTTTGTGTAAAAAAGATAAAATACAAGTTTATATGGAAGATGTTGGGAGACATAATGCAGTTGATAAAATTGCCGGATATATGTACAAACATTCTATTACTCCAGTTGATAAAATTTTTTATACAACTGGAAGGCTTACCAGTGAAATGATTATCAAAACAGTAAAAATGAGAATACCAATTTTATTATCAAGAAATGGTTTTACTTCTTGGGGTGTAGAATTAGCAAAGAAATCTAATCTTACACTTATTGGAAGAACAAAAGGAAAAAGATTTGTAGCTCTATCAGGATTAGAAAGAATTATTTATGACTCAAAATAATAATTTACTTGGCGTTGTATTAGCTGGAGGTTTATCTAAAAGAATGAATAAAGAAAATAAGTTTTTTAAAAAATTTAATCAAAAAACTTTGCTAGAAATAATTATAAATAAAGCTATTAAACAAGTTCCGAATATTATTATTAATGCAAACATAAATAAATCAAATTTTAAAAAAAATAAGTTAGAAGTTATTAAAGATAGTGTTGGAGGTTTTAAAGGACCTTTGGCAGGTATTTTAACAGGTATGGAGTACGGAAAAAAAAAAAACTTTAAATGGTTAATTACATTTCCTTGTGATGCTCCTTTTTTCCCAATTGATTTAGTAAAAAAATTTTTACTTAAAATAAAAAAAGAAAAATATAAAATTGTAATTGCTAAATCTAATAATAGGATACATCCTGTTTTTGGCATATGGTCTATTTCTTTAAAAGACTCATTAATTGATACAATTAAAAAAGATAATATAAGAAAAATTGATTTATTTATTAAAAAACACGATCACGCAATAGTAAATTTTAACTATAATAAGATTGATCCATTCTTTAATATTAATGATTTAAGTGATTTAAGGAAAGCTAAAGAATATTTTAAGTATCTGTAAATCATAAATTATGTAGAAAATACAATTAAATCACATAAGTATAACTATAAATGGAAAAAAACAGATCAACAGAATATAAATTAGCTTTTAAAAAATACATTAAAGACTTAAAAGAATCTAATTTTAAAATAACAGCATCAAAACTGAGATTGGAATTACAGTTTGAATCTCTAAATGATTGGTCGCAAGTTCATAAATTGGAATATATAAAAAAATGGTTTTTAAAAAAAAGAAGTAATCCGGGAATTAAAGTAAAAATAATACCGTTACATGAATGTAAAAAATGGAGTTATGAAAAAAAAAAAGGTAAATATTTTCATGATAGCAAAGAATTTTTCTTTGTTGAGGGACTTAGAATTAAAGAAACACAATCAAGAGAGGTCGATTACTGGGATCAACCAATTTTAACTCAAGTTGGCTATAAGGGTGGAATATTAGGTATTGTTAGGAAAAGATTTAATGGAATTCCACATTATTTAATAGAAGCAAAATTAGAACCTGGAAATTATAAATATGTTCAATTGAGCCCTACTCTACAAGCAACTTTCAGTAACTTAAGAAGAGCTCATAGGGGAAGAAAACCAAAATTCATGAATTATTTTGAGAGTAATAAAAATAAAAAGCACAAAATTCTTTTAAAAAAATGGGGAGCTGAAGACGGAGGTAGATTAAATCGAAAAAGAAATTTAAGTATGTTAGTAGAAGTTCCTGAAAGTGAAAAAATTAAAATAACAAATGAATTTATTTGGATGAGTATGTGGCAAATTAAAGAATGTTTAAAGTTTGATTCTTGGATTAATCCTCATATTCGTGGAATAATTTCCCATTTTTAGTTTTTTTATATGAAAATAAATCTAGTAGTTTGGGGTTTAGGAAAACATTCTGCAAATAAGGTTATTGATATAATAAAAAAAACAAAAAAAATAAATTTGTATGGAATTTATACTAGAAATCAAAAACTCTTAAAAAAAATATCAAAAAAATATAAATGTAATTCATGGAAAAGTTCTAATGAAATGTTAAATGACAAAAAAATAAATGTCATTTATCTCGCAACACCAATTGGTTTTCATTTTTCAGAAGGAAAAAGAATTTTATTATCTGGTAAACATTTTTGGTCTGAGAAATCATTAGCTTGTTCATATGAACAAGTAAAAAGTTTAGTAAGAATTGCAAAAAAAAGAAATTTAGCCATATGCGAGTCTTTTATGTTTTTGTATCATCCAATGTTTAAAAAAATAAAAGATTTATTAGTAAAAAAGATTATAGGATCTCCTTATTTTGTTAATTTTAATTTTTTTTGTCCTCATCTAGAAAGAACAAATTGGAGATATAAAAATAAATTAGGTGGAGGAGCTCTGCTTGATCTTGGTTGTTATCCAATTTCATCATATTTAAATTTGTTTAATTTAAATTTAAAAATTTTTTTTGCTTTATTGAAAAATGAATCTTCGTATAAAGTTGACACCTATGGTTTAGTTTTTATAAAAAATAAGGATACTTTTTTTAAGCTAAATTGGGGGTTCGGTTATTTATATGAAAATAAAATTAAGATTTTTGGTAGTAAAGGCATATTAGAAGCAACACCTTTTTATAGTAAACCGTTTAATCATCGACCAATTATAAAAATTTATAAGAATAATGTGACAAAAAAAATAATATTTTCTCAGACAAATCATTTTATAGAAATGTTAAATTCTTTTTCTGATATTATAAATGATAAAAAAAAAAGAAATGAACAATATAAAATATGCTTAAATCAAAGTAAATTAATAGATGAAGTAAGAAAAAGAAATTCATTCAATTTATTTAATAAATAATGAAACAAAAAAATAAAAAAAAAGTTTTAATATTTATGCTTGCCTATAATGCTGAAAAAACAATTTGTGATACAATTCGACGCTTGCCTATAGATAATAATAACAAATATGATTTAGAAGTTCTGATTGTTGATGATGCTTCAATAGATAGAACTTTTAATGTTGCAAAAGAATATAGAAAGAAATTAAATTTAGAAAAAAAAATCACAATTTTAAGAAACCCTGTAAATCAAGGTTTTGGTGGAAATGTTAAAATTGGCTTTATGTATGCTATCAAGCATAATTTTGATTTTATTGCTTTGACCCATGGTGACGGACAATATCCCCCTGAAGAAATTCCTAAACAGATTAAACCATTATTAAATAATAGTTGTGACGCTGTTTTTGGCTCAAGGATGATGGAAGGTTTTAAATCTTTAAAAGGTGGTATGCCGATATATAAATTTATAGGAAACAAAGTTACTACTTGGATCGAAAATTTTTTAATTGGCACATCTTTATCTGAGTTTCATACGGGGCAAAGACTATTTTCTGTAAAAGTTCTTAAAAAAATACCCTTCGAATTAAATTCTAATGATTATCATTTTGATACCCAATTAATCATTCAACTACATTTAATAAAAGCAAGATTTATTGAAATGCCAATAAAAACACATTATGGAGACGAAGTTTGTCATGTAAATGGTTGGAAATATTGTTGGAATGTTTGTAAAGAGGCTCTTTTTATTAAACTTCAAAAAACAGGAATTACTTATAAAAGAAAATATGATACAAAGGATAATTTTAACGAAAATTATCATTCATTTAAACCATTTGGTTATATGAAAATACATGAGATTGCTTTAGAAAATGTAAAAAATGGTTCTAAAGTTGTGGAATTTGGAAGTGGTAACGGGGCTATTTCAAAAATGCTTAAAAAAAAAAAATGTAAAGTTCTTGGTTTGGATAAAAATCCTCCAAAAGAAAAGATTTTAGACGGATTTTTAAGAGTTGATTTAGATAAAGATCTAAATGTTTTAAAAAAAATCAATTTAGAGGAATATAATTATATTTTTCTTTTAGATTTGATAAATCATTTAAAACATCCTGAAAAATTTGTGGAAGATATGAAAGATTTTTTTAATGATTATTCATCTTCAGAAATAATCATAACCACGCCTAATATTGGTTTTATCTTTAATAGGTTACAGCTTTTCTTTGGTTTTTTTAATTATGGAAGAAGAGGTGTTTTGCATCCAAATCATACTAGGCTATTTACTTTTCAAAGTTTTAAAACGCTTTTAAAGGAATCAGGTTATGAAATATTAAGTACTAAAGCATCACCAGCTCCATTTGAAAATGCATTTGGTAAGAATATTTTTTCTAGCTCATTAATACTGTTAAACAAAATCTTAATTTTATTTTCAAAAAATTTATTTGGTTATAGCATTTTAATAAAAGCTAAAATACCGCCTAACTTAAATGCTTTATTAAAATTTGCAAAAAAAGAATCTACAAAAAAAAGAAATTAAAGTTTTAATGTAATGCATTGTCCCTTAAATAAAAAAAATTGTAAAAAAATAAATCAGAAAATGTTTTTAAATCTAGGCAGGTTACCTAGAGTTGATGTACTTTTATCTAAGAAAGATTTAAAAAAAAAAGAACCTCTCAAACCGTTAAAAGTTTTTTTTTGTAAAAAATGTTTTTTAGTGCAACATCCAGCTTATACAGACCCCAAAGATATTTTTGTTAAAGATTATATATATTATTCATCAACAGTTAGTAGTTGGGTACAACATTGTAAAAAATTTGTTAATCAAAGCATAAAAAGATTTTCTTTAACAAAAGAATCTTTTGTAATTGAAGTTGCTTCAAATGACGGTTATTTACTACAACACTTTGTAAAAAGGGAAATTCCTTGTCTAGGCGTCGAACCTTCATCTGGCGTAATAAAAGAAGCAAAAAAAAAGGGGGTAGAATCTATAAATGATTTTTATAATTTAAAATCATCTAAAAAAATTATTAAATCATATCCAAAAGCAGACTTGATAATAGCCAACAATGTTTTGGCTCATATGCCAAATTTGAAAGAATTTATTAATTCATCTCTTTTATTGTTAAAAGATGATGGGGTAATTGCCATAGAAGTTCCACATCTTTTAAATTTAATAAAAGAAAAACAATTTGATACAATTTATGATGAACACTATTTTTATTTTTCTTTAACTTCTTTAAAAAATATTTTTGATTATTATGGGTTTATTTTATTTGATGTAAAAGAATTAAAAACACATGGAGGTTCGTTAAGAATTTTTTTTAAAAAAAAATTATCTAATAAAAATAAAATTACAAAAAAAATTAATTTGATACTAAATAAGGAAAAAAATAATAGATTAAATCATTTTTTTAGGTTCTCGAATTTTGAAAAAGAAATCCGCTTAATAAAGAAGGATTCTGTTAATTTTTTATTAGATCAAAAAAATAAAAGAAAAAAGATAGTTGCCTTTGGAGCCGCGCATAAAGCAAGTACTTTTTTAAACTATTGTAAAATTAATAAGTCTTTAATAAGCCATGTAATAGATGAAACAAAAATAAAAATTGGTAAATATATGCCGGTGAGCAGAATACCAATAGTTAACGAAAAATTTATACGAAAATTTAAACCTGATTTTGTTGTTATTTTAATTTGGAATTTAAAAAAAGAGGTTATAAAAAAATTAAAATATATAAAAAAGTGGAATGGAAAGTTTGTAGTTTTTATACCTAATTTAAAAATATATTAATTCTTTTTTGATTTATACATAATAAGATTTTATAATTTTTTTTTTATTTTTTAAAAAAATTTTATCCCATTTGGGCATTTTTTCTTTTAAAAAATTTTCTAATTTACTTATATTTAGTTTTGAATTTGAAGGTCTTTTCATTTTACTATAGTCTTTAACTAATTTATTTAAATTTTTTGTAGCAATTGGAATAATTTTACGATCTTTATATTTTTTTCCCATAGCACTTTTTATTTTTTTTGCAAAGTGATAATAACTTGTAGCTCCTTTAGCTGAAAGATTTAATATTTTAGGATTAGATTTTGGTTTTTTTAATATTTTCTTTAAAATTTCAATAGTAGTTAAAGCTATGAAGCTAGCATGGTTTGGTGTTCCAATTTGATCATTTACAACATTAATAATTTTTTCTTTTTTTATTCTTTTTATAATTTTTTTAGGAAAATTTTCACCTTTATTTGAGTATATCCAGTTTACTCTTAATATTAGATAAGGACATTTTGATTTAATTATATATTTTTCCCCATCTAGCTTGCTTTTACCATAAAAATTTATTGGTTTTGGCTTATCATTTTCCTTCCATGATTTCTTATTTAGTCCGCTAAAAATATAATCAGTAGAATAATAAATTAAAAAACATTGGTTTTTAAAGCACCAACTAGCTATTTTTTTTGTACTTAAAGCATTAATTTTATAACAAGTTCTTTTATTTTTTTCAGCGTCATCAACTTTAGTATACGCAGCAGCATTTATTATTATCTTAGGTTTAATTTTGTTTAGTTTTCTTTCTATGGATCTTAAATCTTCAAGATTTAATTCTTTTCTGGATAAACTTATTATATTATTACTTAATATTTTAAGTTTATCTTTAATAATTGATCCAACTTGGCCTTTTTTTCCTATCAAAAGAATTTTCATTTTATTTATTTTTAATAAATTTTTTTTCTCTCCACTCGAAGTATTTATCTATTTTTTCCTTGTTAATATAAAAATCTTTTGATTTTATATAATTTTCCCCAGAATAATTTATATTTTCACCATAAAAAAAGTAATTATTTAGACGGAGATCAACTTTTTCAACTATTTTATAATAAAATCCTTTGAAATATATTATTGAATTTTTGCCAATCCCTTCATAATAATCTTGATCGTCAAAAATAAAAACTTTATCAGCTGCTTCTTTATTTACTCCTCCATAAAAAGTTCTATACCCAAACAACGCTATCAATTTATTATTTGGAAAAAGATCTTTATATGGCTTGTTTGTCAAAACATAATCATCATTGTTTAAATATTTGTTTATTTTATTTCTTGCATTCTCAAAGTAATTGTCATGATTTGGATAAATTGTTTTACTATTTACATAGTTCCCATAGGTTAAATTTAAAACACTAAAAATTGATGAACTTTTTAAATAAAATACTTTAAATAATAAAAAGATACTGATTGCGTATAAGAAAAAATTTAAATATTTTTTTTCTTTAAAAATTATTTTTTTTACTTTAAAAAAATTTTTATAAAAAATAAATATAATTAATACTGTTATAATTATTCCAGCTGGTACAGATAGAATGTATAAATTATAATTTTTAAGCAATACAACTGTAATTATTTGTAAAATAAATATAAAAATTGAGAAATATATAAAAAAATTCAGCACTAACTTATCTTTTAAATTTACAAAAAATAAATTAATAAATAAGCAGATAAATAAAGGATTTAAGATTGACATTCTCGGAGCATATGCATGGGAACTAAATGGTATAGCTATTATAAGCCAACTAATAACAAATATTGATAGTAGCCTTATAAAAATTTTTAAATTTTCAGGAAAATTTTTAAAATAAATTAAATGAATAATTAAAGTTAAAATAAAAATTGGTAAAAAACTTACTTTTACATAAGAGGTAACAAATAAAGATGAAATAAAATATCCGTATTTGATTATAAAATTATATAAAGAAAAAGGCGATACTTCGTTTCCATAAGCAAAAATTAGTTTAAAAAGATTTTGAATGTCCTGACTATTTCCATAGTTTTTTATATATATGAAAGAAAATATTAATGGCGTAATAGTTCCAGTAAGAAAATATAAACAATTAATAATTTTTTTTTTGATACTTAATTTGTTAATTATAAAATTATGAATTAAGAAATTAAATTGAATGCCAACAAATACAGGCAGTCCCATGCTAACAAATGATAATGGTGTAAGTGATGAAAAGAATCCACAGGCAAAGTTATTTGTATTGTTGTTTTTTTTTTTATATAAAATATTTATTAGAAAATTAATAGATATTAGAGTAAAAATAAAACACCACCTATACGTTGATTTCCCTCCAATAAAATATTGATTAAAAAGAGGTGATAAAAAAACTAATGAGAAAAAAATAAAAATTATTTTTTTGTTATTGCTCCATTTAAAAATTTTTAATAATTTAATTGAAATAAAAAATAATAGAAAAATTGATACTAAATACTCTAATGTAATTAAAAAATAAAATTGGTATAAGTTTGTAAACAAGTTTGTAAACAGCGAGTATATAAAAGGTGGGAATATATATGGCCAGAAAAGAATATCTATTCCCAATGAACTATTTGGAAAGAAATTTATACTTCCTAATTCTTTTTTAGAAATTTCATTTGATGCGGAAATTATTTGATATAAGTCGAGATCAAATGAAAAGTTTAAGAAACCTGTTAAAAAAGAAGATATAGTTCCTAAGATCGAAATACTAATTATTAAAATAAGAAAAGAATTAGACTGCAGTATGTTTCTAGTAAACATAAGATTTATTAAATCAAATTTTAATATAAGATTTTTTAAAGTTTATAAAAAACAATACAAAAATTATAAGTGACATTAGAAAAAAAACAGCATTTATATCATGTACTCCAAACATTATTAGAAGAAAAATAAAACCTAGTTTAGATAGAAAATTATTAGATGAATTATAAAATTTTGTAGATAAATAAAATATTGTCGGAACTATTATGTATAGTTCATAAAATGCTACTCTTGGCAAACACATTGTTACAATTAAAATACTAAATGCAAAAAAAATTTTCTTTTTTGATAATACCCAATATTTTTTTATTGAGAACAAGTACATTGTTCCAATTAAAATTATAGAGGTGGTGAAGAGCCAAAATAAAGATGAAAACATAGAAGGACCTGATGGAAAATATATATTAAGTATAGATAAAAATTTTGTAGGAAGTTGTTCATTAATAGATATAATTCCTAAGCCTCCACCAAAAGAAAAAAACCAAAGGTCGCTCTTCATTGTTTTCATACTATTTAAAAAATCTAAGAAAATTTCTTTGTTAAAAAAGAAATCCATAGAATATATTAATAAAAGAATAATTGAAGAGAGAATAAATGTTTTAAAAAAAACTTTCCCTTTATAAATACAAGCAATAAGCATGTAAAAAAAGAAATGAGGCTTTATTAATGAAGCAATTAATACAAATAATGCAAAATTTTTTATATTATTTTTATAAAGCGATATCAAAGAGAAAGAAATTAATGTAAAACCTATAATCGCAATATTACCATTTAATAAGCTTTGAAAAAAAACACCTCCAAAGGAAAAAAATAATATGGCTAAAAATAGTACATTGTTTTTATTTTGACCAAATAAAATTTTCGTATTTTTAAAAATGTAAAAAGTGCAAATGCAAATTATTAGAAACCATATTTTTTTAAGTTCTGAAAAATTAATAAATGAAAATAAAGAAAAAAGTTTTACCAGTGGTATTGTGTAATTATATGCAAATGCTTCGTTTAAACCTGCAAATTCATTGATGCATTTAGAAATTGGGTTGTTTGCTAAAAATCCATAAGGTGTGTTTCCAATTGAATAGATTTTTCCTGCGCAATAATTTACAGCAAGATCCCAAAAGACTTCTCTTGAACCTATAATATATTTTTTATAAAACCAAATTAAGATATTTATAGATGATAAAAAAAGAACTAAATGTAATAAATTTTCTTTTGTAATAAATTTTTTCATAGATATTTATTACTATTATATTTAAAAAAAAAACAAATATGCATAGTAATTATTACCCTATTCTTTTAACAGGCGGAAAAGGTCTTTTTGGTAGTACCTTTATGAAAAAAAATAAAAAAATTAAAAAACAAATACTTTCACCTTCTAGTTCTAGATTAGATATAACAAAAAAAAAGAAAACATCCGATTATTTAAAGAAATATATGCCTAAACTTATAATTCACGCTGCAGCTTTAGTAGGGATTAAACCTTGTGAAGAAAATGAATTGTTGTGTAAAAAAGTAAATATTGATGCTACAAGAAATCTTTGTACGTATGCAAAAAAAAATAATGTAAGATTTATATACATTTCAACCGACTATGTTTTTGATGGGAATAAAGGTAATTATAGTGAAAATGATAAGCCAAATCCAAGATCTACTTATGGGAAGTCAAAATTGTCAGCTGAAAATATTGTAAAAACTCTTAATAATTATTTAATTATTAGAACATCTTTCTTTTCAAAAAAGAAATGGAAATATAAAGAGGCTTTTATAGATCAATATACATCGAGAATTCAAATAGAAGAATTAATATCAAAAATTAACAAAATCATTTTTACAAAATTTAACGGATTAATTCATATAGCAGGAAAAAGACAAAGTCTTTATAATATTGCAAAAAAAATTGATAAAAGTACAAAACCTATTAGTTTAAAAGATCGCAAAGATCTTAACATTCCAAATGATATAAGTTTAAATACAAATAAATGGAACAAATTATTGAAAAAATTAAATAACAATTAAAATTATGAAAAAAAAATTATTAATATTTATACCTGCGTACAACGTAGAAAACTTAATTTTAAATGTTTTAAAGGATATACCAATAAAAAAACTAGATTCTTATGAAGCAGAGATTTTATTAATAAATGATTGTTCAAATGATGGAACATTAAAAAAAGTTCTAGAATTCAAAAAAAAAGAAAAAAAAATCAAAGTTTCTGTCTTAACAAATAAAACAAATTTAGGATATGGAGCTGTTCAAAAACTTGCATATTTTTATGCTATAAAAAATAATTTTGATTTTGTTGTGATGTTACATGGTGATGGTCAGTATGATCCTAAAGTTTTACTTAACTTAATAAAACCAATAGAAAACAAAGAGGCTGATGCAGTTTTTGGCGGAAGAATGCATTCTTATTTAAAAGCTTTTAAAGGAAAAATGCCTTTTCATAGACTTCTTGGCAATATATTTGTTACAAAAATTCAGAATTTTCTTTTGAACACCAATATAAATGAATATCACACTGGATATAGAGCATACTCAGTTAATGCATTAAAATGTTTACCTTTTCATCTTAATTCTAATTATTATCATTTTGATACAGAAATAATTATTCAATTATTGTTCTCAAAATTAGTTATTAAAGAGATACCCATCGAAACAATTTATGGAATTGAAAAGTCATATTTAAATGTAATAAGGTATGGTTTTAATGTTTTAAACACAACATTTATAGCCAAACTACAAAAATTTGGGATTTTTTATGAAAGAAAATTTGATATTGAAAGGCATCAAAAAGGTAAAGTTGATTACAGTAATAAAAAAAATTTTATAAGCTCTCATAGCAAAGCCATTAAATTAATAAAATCAAATAGTAAAATATTGGATTTGAGTTTAAGTCACAAATTTTTTAAAAAAGAATTAAAAGAAAAAAAATGCAAAGTTTATCCGATTGATATTCACTCTATTTTAAATGAATTAACTTATCAAAATTTAATTAATTCTAATTTAGAAAAATATAACTTACCTATTAGTGAGGAAGTTTTTGATACAGTTGTCATTTTAAATGAATTACAAAGATTTAACGAACCTGAAGCATTTATAGAAGTGTTATCTAAGTGGTTAGAAAAATCCCCTAATGCTGAAATTATAGTTTCAACTACTAATATTAGTTTTTTTATGATTAGATTTATGCTGCTTCTTGGTTTTTATAATCATGGGATTAAAGGAGTATTAGATTTAAGTCATAAAAGAAATTATACCTTTTCATCTTTGAAAAAACTTTTTGAACAAAGCGGTTCTTTTAAAATAAAAAAATTAATTGGGATTCCTGCGCCATTTCCTTTAGCTATTAAAAATAAAGTTGTAAGTAAAAGTTTGTTATTTATAAATAATTTATTAATAAAGATTTTTCGCGGTTTTTTTTCTTATGAGATTTTAGCAATTATTAAACCAAAAAAAACAATAGAAAACTTATTTAATTCTGCTGAAAAAAAATAAAGGTATTTATGAGAATTTTTATATCAGGAATCGCTGGTTTTTTAGGTAGTCATCTAGCAGATAGAATGATTTCTCTTGGTCACAATGTTTCGGGATGTGATAATTTAATTGGTGGATATTTAGACAATGTTCCTAAGAAAGCCAAATTTTATCAAGCCGATTGTAATGATTTTAACTTAATGAAAAATATTACAAAAAATATAGATATAGTTATTCATTGTGCCGCAACTGCTTATGAAGGACTAAGTGTTTTTAGTCCAAATGTTGTAACAAAGAATATTGTAGGTTCTTCTGTATCATTAATTACAGCTTCTATTTGTAATAAAGTAAAAAGAATTGTTTATTGTTCTTCTATGGCTAGATATGGAAGCAATAAAGTTCCTTTTACTGAAGATATGAAAACTAAACCCCAAGATCCCTATGGAATTGGTAAGGTTGCAGGAGAAGAATTTCTTAAAAATTTGTGCGATGTGCATAATGTTGAATGGGTTATTGTTGTACCTCACAATATTATTGGTCCTAGGCAAAAATACGATGATCCATATAGAAATGTTGCAAGTATAATGATAAATTTAATGTTACAAAAAAGGAATCCTATCATTTACGGAGATGGAAAACAAAAAAGGTGTTTTTCTTTTATAAAAGATGACATAGATATCTTAGCTGAACTTGCATTTAGTAGAAAAGCTAGAAGTGAAATTATTAATATTGGACCTGACGATGAATTTGTAACTATTAATGAATTAGCTAATACAATTTCAAATCTGTTAACTTTTAATATTAATCCAATTTATAAAAAAGGTAGACCACAGGAAGTTTTTTTAGCAAATTGTTCTGCGGACAAAGCAAGAAAAATGTTTAATTACAAAACAAAATATTCCTTAAAGCAAGGGCTTAAAGAAATGATTGCTTATATAAAGAATAGAGGCGTTAGACCATTTAAATATCATTTAGATTTAGAAATAATAAATGAATTCACACCAGAAACATGGAAAAATAAACTTTTTTAATTAAAATTAAAATTAAATAAAAAAAATGAAATTAGGAATTTTTGACAAATATAAGACCACATTAGGTCAAATAAATCATGTTAAAAAAACCTTGAGTAAAAAAAGGCCAACGGCAATTAATTTTGAAATTGATTTAACTAACGGTTGTAATCACAGATGTTCTTTTTGCCAATGGGGTAGCTATATACAAACAAATAGAGCAACACTTAAAAGTAAAATAGTAATTCAAACATTACCAGAGTTAATTCATTATGGTACAAAAGCAATTACATGGACTGGAGGAGGCGAGCCAACAGTTCATAAAGATTTTTTTAAGTTATTAGATATTGCTTGGAGTTTAGGATTAGATAATGGATTGTTGACTAATGGATCGCTTTTAAAAGAAGAATATGATAGACAACTTTTAAAACAACTAGTTTTTTTAAGAATTTCTATGGCTGGTGGCAATAGAGAAGCTTATAAAAAAGTACAAGGTAGAGATGATTTTGATTTAGTTATAGATAATCTAAAAAGAATAGGAGAATTAAAAAAAAAAATAAAATCAAAGACAACTTTGGGTGTTGCTTTTTTAGCTAATAAAAAAAACGCTGATAGTTTAGATGATTTTGTAGAAACACTTATTAAAGCTAATTGTAATTATTTACAAGTAAGAAGAGACAATTATATTAAAGAAGACGAAAAAAAATGGTGGGATAAAAATATTGGAAAAAAATGTGAGGAATTAGCAAAGTATACTAGAAAAAAAGGAATGGATATACTAACAGAGGGTTATGTTTCTTTTCAAAAGTATGTAAAATACCCAAAAAAATGTTTTGCACATAATTTTGTTATGGCAATTAACGCTGAAGGTTATGTAACTTTTTGTAAAAATACTAAAGATAATCCAAAATTTTATATTGGCGATTTAAATAAAAAAAGGTTTTCTCAAATATGGGAAAATTCTAAAATAAATAAAGATTTAGAGAAAAACATAAAACCATCTAACTGCGCAACATATTGTAAAAACATGCAAATAAATAAAGCAATTGAAGATTTAATAAACAAAAAAGTATCATTAGAAGATTATAAAAACCTTGATTTAGAGCATAAGAACTTTCCGTAATAATGAAAAAAGAAAAATTATTAATTTTTATAGTTGCTTACAATCATGAAAAAACTATAGAAAAAGTTGTCAATAGAATTCCAAAAAAATTATTTAATTTATATGATTTAGAAATATTAATTATAGATGACGCATCAAAAGATAGAACGTTTGTAATTAGCAAG
>Ga0163108_10000570_pt1 | contig 27498 bp, 33 predicted proteins | sample Fk1155metaG_FD_109644 | JGI IMG/M metagenome (GOLD analysis project Ga0163108, IMG submission 109644) | Marine microbial communities from the Central Pacific Ocean - Fk160115 155m metaG | ecosystem: Environmental > Aquatic > Marine > Oceanic > Photic zone | place: The Central Pacific Ocean...
CTTTTTTCTTACCAAGGTAAATGATTGTGGAAGCAGCATACTTAAGACCTGTTCCTCCACCCATTTCTTTCATCGGAACATAAGAACCGATAACATCGTATGTATGGTTGGTAACAATCATAGGAACGGATGCCTGTCCCAGTTTGAGGGTAAGCACACGAAAAGCACCCTTGATCAACTGACTCTTAGTCATGTCTCTGACCTGCTTATCATTAGCAACGTCTTCTATCTCCTTTGTAGTTGAAAGCATACCAAGAGAGTCTAACACAAACAGCATAGGAACTCTTTCGTCTTTAGGTTCTTTCATATACTTGTCCAAGATACGACAAGCTTGTGTCCTGAACTCTTCAATAGTTGCAACAGGCATGATGATCATACGATCAGAATCAATACCCCGAGTCTCAATCATATCACGCGAGATAGCAGATTCAGACTCAAAATAAATGACTCCACCCGTAGGATTATCAGCAAGGAAATTACTAACGACGCTGAGAGCAAAAAAAGTCTTGCCAGTGCTTGATTCTCCAGCCAAGGCAATAACTTTATTGGAGGGTAAACCTCCAAACAAAGAACCACTAACCAAGGCATTAAAGATGTAAGACCCAGTATCAACGTAAGATGTAATGTCGCCAGCAGCAACCCCTTCGCTAACACGACTAGCAAACTCATTGCCACTATCCTTAATTACTGTATCTAGGAATCCCATTGATTTACATTCTCCTCGTAAAAGTTTACATAATTATATTTCTGCTTCATGAGTTTAGAAAACCCAATAGCAGTTTGGTAGTCTTCAAAGCACTTGATGTCCTCTGGTCCTACTTGACCGACAAGATGGTTAGTCCATGTCACAACAAAGATTCTTTTACTCATTCAAAGAAACTCGTAATAGTAATGGTTTTCTCATGTTGCCATCCAACACATTCTAGCACCTTTTTGAGTGGTTCAAGAAAAGATTTTTCAAATTGTATCTGGTAATCCACATATTTTTCAATGCCAAACTCCTTAGGCAACTTGCCAAAGAAACTGATTACATTCTCATGCAACGGGTTTGGTGTCTTGAGATACATGAACTTGATTTTTTCACCTTCTTGAATGAGAGGATGCTTGTGTTCTACCTTATGTTTTTTGACATAGTGATTATAGAGTAGAGCACCTCTTACTGCAATGGGTGTTCCTTTCTGGTAAATTTCAATTGGGTGGCGATATTTTGCCAAGTTGTTAACGCCTCTGGGGAAGGCAACTTCTTCGTAAGGTCGCAGTCTGGTCTCTGCTCGCACAACATTGATAAAATTGATAAGTTCATCATTTGTCTTGCCGATAATAATCTTAAGCGCTGCATACAATTTATCCCTGAAATAAGCTGGAGTAGAAGAACGAGCAGTCTCCAGACCCATAATTTTTATCTTTGGTTCTTTATATCTAACGCCTTCACTGTCCCATACGTTGAGAATGTAACGCTTCTTCGCAGTCCAGATACCACGATCAGCGATGTTCTCTCGCTTCATGCTCATCTTTTGATCATACGCCGAAACGTAGTTCGCAAGTTCCTGATAAGAGGATTCGATGAATGATTCCAACTTTTCTTCACAGATCTTGTCAAGTATAGAAACAATTGCTGCTTTGTCGTTAGACTTAGCACCAAAAAATTTATCAACAAGAGGTCCGAGATTAAGATAAATTGAGTCGGTGTCAGATGCGATGACATAATCAACCGAATCTGTAGAGAGCAGTTTATTTAGGTATCCGTTCATACGGTTTTCAATCCACCGAATGGATACCTGACCAGACAATGTAATTGCCTCAGCATTAGCAAGACGATAGTATCTAAAGTGTTCGTTACCGATAGCACCATAAGCAGAGTTCAAAGAAATCTTCTTTGCCATCTGGATGTTATTGCATCGGGCGATCTCTTTCATGAGTTCAACAGTAGGAGTCTTCTCATACTGTTGTTTTGCTTTGATCATTCTCTTCTTGAATATAACACGAGAGTCATACATCTTCTTCATCATTTGTGGCAAAAACCCGTGCTTATCTTTACGATACTGAGCTCCATTAGCACACACAGCATACTCACCATCAATCTCTAGTTCTTTATCAAGGATTTTATCAACAGTTGCTGTCGAATGTCTCTTGTCAAGAAGGGTTTCGGGCGAGATGTTGTACTGCATAATAAGATGAGGATACAGAGAGTTGAGATCAAAAGACACCACCCAATCATAGAATCCAGGTTTTGGTTCTTTAACATATGCCCCCGCATACTTCTCTGTTTTAGTTGCACTTTCTTTCTTAGGAGGAATAGCAATCTTACGCCTAAGAAGTTCACAATATATGTAGTTGTCCCACATACGAACCTGTGAGAATACATCCCCATAGTTTACCTTAGCATCATATGCCATGGTATATGCAAGTTCAATCAACTTCATCTTATCATCTAGTTGATCTACCAGACGAACGTCATGAATGTTGTATTCAATAAACTTCTGCCAGTCTCTCTCATAGAACTCTTTGAATGTGTCAAACTCTGAGTGATCTAGTTTCTTAGATCCAAGTTCAACAAAAGCAATATGGTCTAGACGATATGATTCTTGGTTGGTGTAAGTAAATTTCTTATACAGTTCTAGGTAATCAAGTTGCGAGATGCCAAGCATATCGATAGAGAAGTTCTTGCGACCTTTGATAAAGATCTCACGTTGTGACACTAGTTTCCAAGGCGACAACAACTTCACAAATTTCTCACCCATAATACGATTCACACGGTTATGGATGTATGGCATATCGAACAGCTGACAGTTCCACCCTGTGACAACATCAGGATAGTTCTCCTGCCAGAAGTCAAGGAAAGCACCCATCATAGTCTCCTCAGACCTGAAGTGCATGTAGTCAACCATACTATCCTGGTTGTTAAAAGGACGAGCACCAAAGACCGTTATACGCCCCGTGAAGGAGTCCTTGATACTGATAGCAAGGATCTCTTGGTCAGCACTCTCTATGTCAGGGAAACCGTTCTCAGCAGCAGTTTCAATGTCAATAGTAAAGACACGGATTTTACTGCTGTCAAACTTTAGTTCTTCTTCAGGATGTTGCTCGGCAATGTATTGATACAAGAAACGAGAGTTTCCATAGATGTCAAAGTCATCAACTTCTTTATACTGTTTGATAAATTCGCGAGCATCATTGATAGAACCAAACTTATGTGGTTCTACACAATCACCTTCTAGTGTTTTCCACTCAGAATAATTTTTACTAGGCAAGTACATCGTGGGATTAAAAGGTACTCTCACGCTATAGCGATTGCCATTCTCATAACCACGTACAAGCAGACGATTGCCTGCTTGCTCAACACTAGTGTAAAACTTCATTCAAGAGATTCGATATAACGAGCAAGGAGTGCCTTGCTTGGATTAGTCACAACAGTAATGTCAGAAGATCTGACATTAAACTCACGTTCTGAAGCGTGAGTTGCCCATGGGACGATCTGACCTTCACAGTCTATCACATAGGGTTCAATCAACCACACATCAGGGTCACCTGGTAAAGTGTCTCCCTCAGCAGGTTCTACCTGAGCGATGATCCACTCATTCTGCAGCTTGATCAGGTTCGCTGTTATCTCCATTGTCAAGTTCCTCTTCGGGGATAAAAATTTGATCTTCAGTTATACCAATTTCTCCAAGTCTTTTAACAAAACTATCAAGAATATTACTGTCAGGATAAACTGCACTAATAATATGGTCTCCGCTTAAACGATGTTCTTCTACTGGTGAAAAAGGACACCAACGTTCATAATTAATTGGAATTGTTTTATCTTCATTCACAGTTCCAAGTTTTAATCTGAAAGGATATACCATTCTATATCCAATAATTTGCTGTTCGTTATCGGGATCGGTCATTTGACCAAAAATACAAATAACATTATCGCCAGTCACAAGATTCACAATTCTCACGTTGTGATTTGTTTTAATTTGAACAGTAGTCATAGAAATAAGTAGTTTACAAGTTAGTTTATCATTAAAAAAGAGGACCGTCAAGTCCCCCTTCATGTTTATTTAGAACCAAGTTTTTAGTTTCTGTTTCTCTGGTAGGTTTTTGACAAGAAGAACTTTAAGAAGACCATCTTCAAATTTCACATCTTCGACTTCTACATCATCTGCCATTTGCCAGTTGCGTGAAAATGTTCTGTAGGAGATACCCTTATGAGAATATTTACGTTCTTTATCTGGTGGTGCTTTCTTAGCAGATACTGTTAGAACATTCCGTTCTGTTGTGACTTCAATATCTCCACCTGAAAATCCTGCAAGAGCGACTTCCAGCAGGGTTCTGCCATCATGTCCGTCCACCACATCGTAAGGTGGGTAATTTGATCCACCTCCTGCAATAGCTTCAAGTCTACTGAATGTTTCATCAAATCCGATTGAGTAGGGAGTATAAGTTTCCCAGTTGATATTTACCATGTCCTTTAATAAGCGACGTTAATTTTAAGACCCCGAAGGCATCTCGCGTAAAAGGGGGATGTTTCCATCCCAATCCCCTCACAGTATTATTTAACGATAACCGTTTAAACTTTAATAACGGTTTTCCTTATTAAAGATTGCGGTTTACTCTACCGTAGTTTTTTTACGACCGATATTATACTTTGACTCAAGTGTCCACTCACCTTTCTCCCTGAAAGACAAGACTTTAATTTGATTCAAAGGAGCAAGGTCAGCAATTGCTTCTATGTTAACAACAGAGATAAGTCCCCAGTCGCTAAGAAGTTGAACGATACGATTACGACGTTGAACATCGTTTAATGAAAGGTTAGTATTCTTGCCATCAAGAGCAAACAATTCTTTGAAGTGAACGATATAATACGTACCTTGCTTATGTAAAATATGGCAGGACTGATAGATCTTTTTTTCTTTACGAGATGCTACTCCAATACGTGTTAGAGTTTCTCGCACTTTAAGAAAATCATCTGGTTCTCCAAGAACCACTTCCACCATATCAGTTTGTTTCCACTGGATTATAGTTTCATCATTCATGTTCTTCCACCTTTATTCAATACCTTGGTAATATGATCTAATTGATCCTTGGTAAGAATCCTGAGAGCTTGGAGTGCTTTATCGTCATTATAACCATAATACTCTTTAACTACTTCAAGATAATCAATAGAATCTTTTCGTGCCCAAGGAGAGAAACGCTTCCTCGGTTTCACACTATTTAGTAAAAAGTCATATTGCATCTTCTTGTCAAGGTGAGAGTTTTTATTCATCTCATTGACATATAGAATAGTATCAGTGAAAGAAGACAAGCACCTATTAACAATATAAGGAGGATACCCTCGCTCACCATCAGCGTCATCATTTAGGATACTTTTTTTCGATTGATTGATTGAGTACAGATAATCTTTCAGTTGATACATTATTTAAATACAGCGTTAACAGAAACAATTTTAGCACCAGGATTACGAGCAAGGGCAACCTCGCGAGCATCCTGATAGTTGCGAGCAATCACTTCCTCAGTAAAGACAGTGCCTGCTTTGTAGAGTTTGACTTCACATTTCATAGTTTGCTAGGACGAGTTCCTTACGAGACGCTTGATCTGTATTATAACTCCCCACGCTCCTCATGGTGTAAGTGTGTGCAAATTCAGCAGCTGTCCACCCCTTCTTAAAGCGATCCCGGATCAGTTGCGTTGAATTGTATGACACAAGTTGAGGACCGATAAAGCGATCACAGATAGCAGCAAACCCATCATGATCAAATCCTTTATGCATATTTCCTTTCTTACCATAGAGATTAGAACCAATCTCATAAGGAGGATCTAGATAAGTAAAAACATCTTTACTATCGGTAAGTAGTTCTTGATATCGAAGATTTGTAATCTTCCACTTCTTAATCATCAAGGAGTAGTCTGGAAGTTTATCAATGCCTCGCATCGAGAAATTGCTCTCTGACGCTTGCTTGCTGAAGGAACTGGATTCAGTGAGACCAGAAAAAGAGCACTTATTAACAACGTAAAAACTAACAGCACGAAATACATCGGATATCTGATCATCGTTCACTTTCTCCTTGGCGTCTAAAAATAATAATTTTGCTGATACTGGTTCTGGATGACGTTGCTTAAGTTGAACCAACTCATCATGAAGTTCTTGTCCTTGATCCTGAAGCACTCGCCAGAAATTATAGAGGGGTTCATAAAGATCATTCACCCAGATGTCTAGGTGTGGATATCGTTTACCAATTTCCAATGCCACAGAACCACCACCAACAAATGGTTCACGATACTCAGTATAATCTTTCAGATTAGGGATATACTGAAAGAGTTTACTCAGGGCACGACTCTTCCCGCCTGGGTACCTCAATGGTGTCTTCAATGACTTCAATGTCTGGGGCATGGTATTTAAGGTATTCACGAAAGATCATTTTCATTTCACGCTCTGTCATTCCACAATGATCAGCAGCATGGGGTAGGTTCATTGTAGCATGAAACAATGCTTCATTTGCTTCCTGAACATTCTCGGGTGTAGTTTTGACTTTTGATGTACTCCCATTGTCTCTCTGGTTCTTTTTCGAGTCGCTCATACATTTCCTCCATCATAATAAATTTAGGTTCTTTCTCAATGAATTTGAGTAAGGACATTAAAAACCTCCCCCCTTAGTTTTTTTATTTTGCTTAGGTAGTAAATTTTTTAATTCTTCCTCTGAGTATTGATAGCACAACTCAATCATGCGATCTAAAGCATATTGAAATTGAGAACCTTTACTCATCTTACTAAGAAGATGATGTGCTACATCATATCTAAGTTCTTCTAGTTCGTTCTCAGTCATTACTTAGTCAAACCAAAATTAATAGTCCTGTAACGAATGATTTCCTCAAAGCATTCACCAATTGAATCACCGAATCCAGTGATATGGCATTCTTCTTCAACGTAGTTCCAGATGAATTCACCCAACTTTTCTTTTGGATAATCTACATCCTTAGAAAACTCAATTTCAATCTTCACTTGAACTCACACTCCATTAAGAAATAAATTTACGATAACAACCAGTAAGAGTTTTTGGATTCAACTTACTGGGAGTAACATTAAGAGCAATTGATCCATCGGATTTCTTTTGCAATCTGTCCATAGAAACACAAAGTAACATATAAAGGACTTTAAGTTTACCCTCATTACTTTCATTCCATGTGTGTTCTTTCCAATACTCAACAAAATCAGAAGTCAATCGACAGGTAGAATCTCCTAAGAGTTCTGCTTTAAGCAAATCCAAAAATGCCTCTGCTTCATCACCAAGTTTAGCATTAACACAAAGAGTTACGAAAGCACCAATGGTTTTCTTTTGCGTAGAAAAATCCTCAGTATCAGTTAAAAATGAATTGCAGATTTTCTCTGCTTTTTTAATATCATCCTTCCAATCAAACCATTGTTTAATAGCATTGTTGATTGTTAGTTTTGGTTTTCCTCCCTTACGAATCAATAGATCTCCAAGAATAGCAGTTTGAGATGCCTGTGCTGTATTGTCCTTTCTATAAATTTCATCATGAGCACGACGAGGTTTAGCAATAGCAGCGTTAGAAAAAGAATCTGGTTGTGCTCCGAGAGTAACTGATGTTTCATACTCACCAGCATCTTGACTAACAATAAAAGTTAATCTATGTTGACTTTCATTGATGTCACCATTTGTATTAAAAATAACAGCATCACCAGTAAACAACCATCCAAAAGTAGCAACAGATTGTGCAATTTTATTTACTTGAGAGGGACATATTTTTCGGTTGTCTTTGTTGTGATGTGCAAGAATATACTTTGCCATTTCAGGTGTCAATTTTATCACCATTGAATCTCTCACCTGTGAATTTGGATCAAAGGGAAGAGGAGATATTTGTCTAGTAATTTCGTTCATTTGAATTCACAACTCATCATAATCTCGGTTAAACAAGCAAGCAGGTTGATCTCTTGATCAGGAACAATAGTAATGTCTTTCATATACTTGGCAATGATAAGAACAGCTTCAGGAATAGAAGCAGGTTTCAATACACCATACAAACTGTCATAGATCTTACGCATCACCATACTGGGATCGTTATCCAGATGCTGAACTACCCAGTTCTTTACAGTAGTAAAGTCTTTCTTCTTTAGAGATGTAAGTAGAGAGTCCAGATTAACATCTGCAACATCAACCAAGATAGCAGAAGTAATACTCCCTGTGGCAGCATAACGCTGACACTCGTTAATAAGACGACGCCAATCAGGATAATAACGTTTAGTAAGTTTCGCGAGAACTTTGTCTTCATACTCAATATTCTCATTTGTTAGAATAGTTTTGAGACGAGTAAAGAATTCTCCCTGAAGTTGAGTAGACTGCTCAGGTTTGATTCTAAAATCAACCACCGTACAACGTGAGTGCAACGGTTCAATAATTTTATTGATGAAGTTGCAGGTGAAGATGAAACGGCAGTTGCTGTGGAACTCCTCCACAGCAGTCCTCAGAGACAGTTGCACGTCGTTAGTGGTGTTGTCTGCTTCATCGATGATGACGACCTTGTGGGATGCTCCAGACGTGAGAGAGACAGTCGTAGCAAACTGACGGACACGGTTCCTGATAGTGTCTAGGAAACGTCCCTCGTCAGACCCGTTGATGACGATGTAAGAAGCACCAATCTCCTCACACAATGCCTTAGCAACAGTGGTCTTACCAACGCCTGCTGCGCCTGTCAGCATCAGGTTAGGGAGCTCTCCTTGATCGACAAAACCCTGAAACACTTGTTTGGTGCTAGCAGGAAGGATGCAGTCTTCAACAATGCTCGGTCTATAAATTTCGGTCCAGAGAAATGGTTTTTTCTTGACATCATTCATTGCGACTGGTATAGAATTAGAGAAAAGAGAATTTGCTTTACTCATTGAGGTTCAAGGGCGATGTAGTAAGTCAGGTCAGTGTTTACGTTGGTCCACTCTGAAATAAGATGCTGAGAGACTTTGACAGTGTAATCGCCAGGGAGAAGACGAATGTTTTCAATCTTAAGATCAAGAGCATAAGTGCCAGTAGTAGAACCTGCCACGGTGATATCGTAAGTATTACTGGTATCATTCTCTTTGTCACGAAGAATAAGTTTAATCTCATCATGACCTTCAATTGATTGGAAGGTAAGATCAGGCAGACTGTAGACAGCAGATGCTTTCTGTAAGGCAATCAAATCTTCACCAGTCAAATTAAACTGAAGATCAGAACCAGGAAAGTTTACATTTTTCTCTGGCGCAGACTTAAGCGTAATCTCTGGATCAGAAAAGAAATACTTAGCAGACTGACGACCGCCACGAATGTTGACAAAATTTTCGTTGTCAAACTCAAGCTGAGGATCGCTAAACAAAGAGATCCCAGAAAGGAACTGACTAAGATCATAGATAGCGAAGTCAACTGGAAAGACTTCCTCGCCAGTAAACTTTGCGAGGATGTTCTCTGCATTAGAGATAGTTCTAACCGTGGATCCTTTACGGAAGACAATAGAGGAATTGATAGTGCTAAAGTTTTTGAGAACATCTAGGGTTTTTCTAGAAAGAATAACTTTACTCATTGAGGATATGATTCGGTAGTGTTTGATTTATCAGAGAAATGAAGAAGGAGTAGACCGTAGTGAAGGATCTTAATGATATCACGGCGAGCAGTGCCTTTACGATCATAGCGTGAAGCATACTTGAGAATGTTGCTGCGACAGAATGCCTCAGCGTCTCCACATGCTTCAATTAGATCTAACGTTTGAATGCTGTCGTTTCCAGCAGAGTAGTGTTGTCCATAAGTTCCAGCAATGTAATCACTCAGCTCTTTTAACAGAGCATCTTCATTGTATTTTTTTGCCATTCAATTATCCCAAATTAAACGTAGACTACTATGGTAGCATTCTTCAACGTTGCCGTCAAGGTCTTTGACAAACAACTTTAAACCATCGCCACCCATAATTTTGACAGTCTTGCCGGTGTCAAGCATAACAAGACAATTCACATATCCGTGAAATTTTTCAGAACGAAAGATTGACATCTTTTTCCTCCTCCTCGGTTTGAACGTCAGCATCAATTTTATCATACAGTTCAATGAAAGACTGCTTGGTCTCATCATCGAAACGATTCACACAAACCTTGATCGCCTTCATACGATCACCCCAGATAGCATATGCTCGCATGATGTGGACCAGACGACGGGTAGAAATAACCTCATCGATACCACCATCAGCAAATGTCTTACGGATAATGTCAGCCCAATTAGCAAGATTCTTGCAGAAGTCTTCGTCATGCTTACCTACAGATGCAGCAATACGAACAAGAATATTAGTTTCTACTGCAACAGTAGGATACTCCTGCTCAAAGGTCAGGGCAAAACGCTCAAGGAATGCTTCGTTAAGAACGTTAGTGCCAATGAAGCGACCATCGTCAGAACCTTTACCCTTAGTGTTGGCAGTAGCAATGACATTAAAACCTGTTTTGGGTTGGACATAGCGACCAGTCTTCTTCAAGAAGACACCCTTGCCTTCAAGAACAGATTGCAAACACAGGATCTTGTTTGATGCCAGGTCAACTTCATCTAGAAGAAGTACTGCTCCACGTTCCAAAGCTTCGATGACTGGACCATTATGCCAAGCAGTGTTACCGTCAACCAAACGGAAACCACCAATAAGATCATCCTCGTCGGTTTCAATTGTGATGTTCACACGAATGATCTCTCTATTTAGAGCAGCACACGCTTGTTCGACACCAAGAGTCTTACCATTACCAGACATACCAGTGATGAACACAGGGTAGAACATCTTGGAACTGATGATCTTCTTTACATCAGTGAAGTTACCGAAGGGAACAAAGGTAGTGTCTTTTTCGGGAACAAGATTCTGTTCAACAGCAGGCATTGCTGCTGGTGCTTCGTAAGTTTGCTCAAGACGTTCTTGTACTGTCAAGTTCCAAGTGCCACGCTTGACATAGAAATCACGCAGACGCTTGACAGCAGTAGGATAGGTGATGCCAAAGTTATCACAGGCAGAACGAACATGCTCGGCATTGATGTCATTGCCGTAGGTATCAGACAGATAAGAAGTAAGTTGTGTGGTGGTAAGATCGGACTTAGCGGGCATGGTGCGTTTCGTTGATGTAGTTATTATAGGGCAGGGTGAGGCAGAGTCAGGGGCAGAGTAGACAGTGCCTCAACTGACATACTCAATAAAGGAACTCAGGAGTTTCTTATTGGTAGATTTTGAACTAAGCATTTTCTTAAATGCTTTACTGATTTCACTCTTCTTAGCGCCAGAATCTAGTTCTGTCATATCAGAATCATTTTCTCCACCTAGAGCATTATTAGAAATAGCATATAATGCAGTGTATCCTTTAGGCATAGGAATAATAGCAGACTTTAGTTTCCTCCATTGTTTCTGAACCTCGCCGTAGTAAGCAAGGTCTCCATAAGAACCAACAAAATTAGAGAGTTGACTACCAGACATAATACGAAACCCAATAACGTTTACTCCAGAATTACGATCGCGAACTTGTTTGATGAAAGTGTTAGTAGATTCTTCCCATCCACTCATAGAAGAATACATACGACCAGTTTGACGATCACGAAGTATAGTGGAATATTCTAAACGATGTGGGCGAACATAGTGCTCGTCTTTATGATCGTTATAATATCTACGACCATAAGATGCCTGACAACTCTCACCATCAGTAAGAATACAAACATTTACTTTTTGTAGGTTGTTCTGTTTCTTAAACTCAGGAATGATGTAGTTCAACATAATGACACTCTCATTTAAAGGAGTTCCAGAAAGACCAACTCCAACAGTGCTACGATATGAAACATAGTGCTTGAAGGGGTATGCTTCTCTAAACAAATTAAGACACATACGTTCGTAGTTTTTTGAATTAGATCGTGAAGATACAACATTCATCAAATGGAACATACCTTTATGAAGATAGATCTCTCCGTCTATACAACCAAGACTCTCAAAGTATTCTTCATTGGATGCGTATTCATTCTTACCTTGTTTGGCACGACGGACAGCATACCACTCATTAGTGAAAGCATATACTTCAAATGGGATCTGAACTTTCTTACAAAAGGCAGTCAAGTTAAGTAGTTGTTTTACCGTAGCTAACAACACATTCTGCATAGAACCAGACCAATCAAGAATAAAAATTAGACCATGGTTTTTACCATCAGGAACAACAGTTACTTTCTTAAATAGGTCTTCATTATACCTATAAGTATGAAGCTTTGAAGTATCAAGAACACCAGTTTTAGATTGGCTAGCACGAGCATAGGCATCAGCAGACTTACGACATTCAAATTCTTTTACTAGGTAGTTTACTTCTTTCTGAGATTGTTTACGAAATGTATCAAAAGCAGTATCAACTTCTATGTATCGGTCATAACGATTGTCAGTAGCATCAGGATCATTAACAAATACATCGCGTTGTTCGTCAATCCAGTCATGAACTTCAGTCCAGTCAGCAATATAATCTGACAAGTTAACAGAAGAAGGGATCTCAACATACTTAGAATTATCACCAAAACGATCTGTTAATTTCTTAGCAGCATCGTTGAAAGAATCCTGTGTCTTAGAACCTTCTATCTCCTCTTCGTCATTATAGTCTTCTCCAACATGTGGTTGTGATTGACTAGTAGAACTACTGTTATTTTCTTCGCGACGTTGTGCTTCTTCTAGCATTTCCTCATGCGTCATCTCACCTTCTTTACCTTCAGAAGATTGATTGGCAGGCATTTCTGCCTCTGGTGTTTGCTCTTGTTCCTGTTCTTTCTTACTAAATTCATATACATCAACAGCAATCTGACAAACCTCATCAAAGGTTTCAGCAACATTTATGCGAGCTACAAATACTTTTTCTTCAATAGAAAAAGGAATCATAGCACCTGCACCAATCTTAGAGTGAAGATTGATACGATCAATAAGACTGAATGTATTGAGATCTTCGTCAGCAATACCAAAGAAGTCTTGATCGTTTAGTTCTTTATAACCACCAGCAAAAGACTTGCGAAGACCAGGATACTTTTGCTTCATTAACTTCTCAATACGAGCATCCTCAATCACGTTAACGAAATCTTTAGGACAGTCAAACATACTAGTCCAGTCTTCATTGGGAGTGAAGAGAGCATGACCGCATTCGTGAGCGACTAGCATATCATACACTACCTTGGAAGCACGATCCCAGTTAGGCAGAGTAAGAATACGACGGTCAACATCAAACGACGCCGTAGCGACTCTACGGTGCTCTACAATAAGATTTTCAGTAGCAAGCAAACGGGCAAGATTTCCACGAATTTCTTGACTTGACATGGTGGGGCGTCTCGGTTGATGCTACTAGTATACACACAAAAAAGAGACCCGAAGGTCTCCTAATCCAGTTCAGAAACTGTCTCCTGTATGACAGAGAAATTCTTTTCTTTCACAGCAGTCAAAGTTCTTTCAAATTTTCCTTCTAAATTATCTCTATGACTAATAACGTATACGTTTGAGTTATCATCAAAATTACGTAAGATCCACCCTAAATCAGAACCTCCTTGCTGATCTAATGAACTGTCAAAGATCTCATCTAAGATAAGGAGGTTAGTATCCACACTATTCTTAAGCTTAGCAATAGAGCGCCAAGTAAGCAACAGAGCAATATCAATACGAGATTTTTCTCCTTCACTGAACGAATCATAAGAAAACACATCTCTATACCTGGACTTAATTATCTCCTCAAAGTTCTCATTCAGTGTAAAGTTGACATAAAAGTCCATACTCTGAAGATACTGATTGATGAGTTGGTTCATCGCTGGAAGATAGGTCTTGATGATTCTAGTCTTGATACCATTGTCTTTCAACAGTTGCGATGCTACTAATAGTGTATCACGGTCCTTACGGTTCTCTGCGAGTGTGCCACCCAATTGTTTCTTATTCCTAACAAGACCCTCAAGTTTTACGAACTCTGCTTTCTTGTCTGGGTTGCTACCCTCCAGTTCTTTAATCTCAGATTCAATATCAGAAATAGTTTTTCTGACTGATGTAATCTGGAAGTTAGATTGACTGATAGAGTTGTTGATAGACATGACCTGACTTGACAACTCAAGAAACTTTTGATTACGTTCAGTCTCATCATCAATAGCTTTAAGAAGATCAGTATAACCCAAAGACATTTCATCAACTTTTTGCTTACCAGTCTCTAGTTTTTCGTTACGAAATTCTTCTGATAAGTCCTGAGTGCAAGTAGGACACACATGATTTTTCTCAAAAAACTCATGTTCTTTACGGCAGGTATTTAATTTACCTTGCAGTTTAATAAGAAAAGTGTTTAACTTCTTCAGTTTTGAGGTGCTGCTAGACACCGCTTCCATTTCTTTAGAATGTTTTTCAACTTCAGACGATAGTCGCGCAATTTCTTGGTGTTGATTATTTTCATCTCCCAACAATTCAGCGATCTTATTCTCCTTACGAGTGATCTCTTCCTTAGTTTTCTTTTCCAGTTCCAGCATATACTTCTTCTGGAGATCTATCTTCTCTGACACAAGGTAGATTTCATAGTCAAGTGTCTTAATGTCTTCGTTATTTTCTCTGACTTTATCACGGAGAAGAACATTCATCGTAGAGAATACTTGGATGTCTAGAATGTCTTCGATGATCTCACGACGTTGTGCCAGAGGCAGACGCATGAATGGAACAAACGTAGAAGAACCAAGCACCACAATCTGTGTGAATGACTTGTAGTTCATCTTGAGAACATTATTTTCAAGGTTCTTCTGCTGTTCTACTAAGGAGCTCTCCTGATTCCACAGTTCATCATTACAGTAAATCTCAAATACATTTGGTTTGACTCCCCGAATTAATTTGTATTCTTTCTTACCAATACTAAATTCAATTTCAGTAAGACAGTTTTTTTCATTGATACTGTTTACCAGCATCGGTTTGTTAATCTTACGGAATGGTTTCCCAAACAAAGAAAAGGTAAGAGCATCTAGAATGGTACTCTTACCTGCGCCGTTTGATCCTATAATCAGATTAGTTTTGGATGCTCGTAAATCAACTTCACTAAAGGTATTCCCTGTCGAGAGGAAATTGCGCCACCTAATCTTTTTAAAAATAATCATTCTCGGTCATCAGGGGGAATCAAAAAATCGTCAGCAGTAATAATAGAAAATTTATGACCGCGTTCTTGACATGCCATTATTATAGCACGGTCGTCAATCTCTAATATCTGCATAGGTGGATAATCTTCATCATGTTCTAACATAAAAAGATATCTGTCAGCATCTTCTTCTTCTTGAAATATAGGTATTACTCTATCTTCAGCATCATCGAAGATAGAGTATACGCCATCAGGTTGATCTTCTAAAGTTACAATAAACATAACTATGCAACGTTACAACTTTCAATATATAGAGATCTCATTAAACTCTTGAGATCAGATTTATCTACGGTCATTTCCACTTCATCAATATACTCGTTAAGAAGAGTGAGTGTATCTTTAGTAGAAACTTCAAGGTCTATCTGATCTTCAATATCAACTAAGGTCTCTACAATTTTTACATCGTGGACTCCTACATTGTAAAGACGATCGACCAATGTTTCAAACATTTGGTAGTCTCGTTTCTCTTCAACTACAAGTTTAATAAACTGGTTTTTATAACCAGATACATCTTGTTTGTTATAATCTACACGAGTATCGTCATAGAAAATTTTATCGAAGATCTCGTAGGGATTTGCAACAAACTTAAGTCGATCACTTTCAGTATCGTAGATATGAAATCCACGACGGTCTTTATAATCCTTCCAAAACATCTGATAAGGGTTGCCGAGGTATTGAATATTACCTTTCTTTGATTTGTGATGATAATGTCCAGACCACACTCGTTTGAAACGATGGAACAATTTAGAATCCATACCATGATCCATAACCATTCCTGCATTCATTTCAAAACCAGCAAGTTCTAAATGTCCGCAGCAAATATCTGCTTCACTAGTATTAAGAAGGTTTGTTATATCTTCTATGTTTTCTTTATTGATCCATGGCAACATCAAAAACTTTTTATTCCCAAGTTTTAAATGCTTAGGTTCAGAATAGATTGTGATGTTGTGATATTTTTCAAGTAAAAGTTCTGGTGAGTTAACGCGGTTGGTATTCTTGTAGTAAGTGCAATGATTACCAAGCAACATATGCACGTTATACTTTTCTAATTTCTCGAAGTAGTTTTCACGAACACGATAATAGGTATTAAAGTCCATAGACTTTCGATTATCAAATGTGTCACCAAGATCAATGACGGTATCGATACCTTCTTTTTCAAGAGTTGGAAAAAAGATATTGTCATAGAATTGTTGCCAGTAGTTCCAAAACGCTAGAGAACCTTTGCGTCCATCAAGATGACAATCTGTAATGAGTGCAATTTTCATTTAGGTTTATGATCTTTCATACGGAATTTTCCATAGGGTGTTTCATACCATTCATAATTCATCGGTTCATTCTTGTCTCAATTTTTTCTTTGATACTACCCATGTCAGAGTAAGAAGCGTTCATACCAGACATTGTACCATCATACGAATCAGTATGCATCACTTCGTCATGTCCAGATCTCTCTAGGATCTTACCCTTGATCTCTAGTTGCTTTTTCTCTTTCTGGATACGACGCAAGAAAGCGTAGTAGATAATCTGAGTGAAGTAAGCAAACGGGTTCTGGGATTTCTCTGGATTGAAGTTGTCAATATACTGTAGGCAGTTCTCAATACCATCACAGATCATATCCTCACGGAACATGTAGTTGACAAAGTTTGGTTTGTATGATAGATGTGTAGCGATCTTAAGGAAACACCCACCAATGTAATTAGTGACCCGTGGTCGAGGTTTATCTTGTTCTTTTGCTTTAATAACCTTGTCTCGATACTCAGTGATAGCAGCGAGAAACTCTTTGTTATTAACGTAATATTCGGTTTGCTTTCTTTTTGCCATTACTATGTATGCCACGGTTTGCCTTACATTATCATAATATTAAGTATACCACTCTATTCCATTCTTGTCAAAGCTTGACAAATCCCCATAAACTCAGTAGAATAACTATGTCAGAGTTCAGAAGGGTTGTAGCTCTTAGCTTTTATTAAATAGATCTTCTAAAGATTTTTTCATTTCCTTTACTGAACCTAGGTATCCAGAATCTCTAGGTAATTTATTTCCTCTTCCTGCTAGAGACTTTCCATTCTCCATGCGGAGAAGAGTTTTTTCATAGAAGTCAACAATCTCTCCTTTAATTTCAACCATAGTTAATACATGATCTTTTTTAATTACAAACATATTATCAAATGTAGCGGAGATCCATTCTTTCAAAGCAAAGCCTGCTACTTCTAATTGACCTTTTCTTTGTTTAGAATTTTCAACTATGAGAGGTTTTTCTAACATAATTTTATCTTCTTCAGTAAGATAACATACTTTAGATACTAACTCTTCACCGGATACTAATTTGATAGTTGCATAGAATTCTTCTTCCATATTTAATTTGCTCTAAGGTTTACTTTTATAACCTCATACTTAAAGTTCTCTTCATTGTAAATGTTAACTCTTTCATTCAAATGTCTAAGGGTATAGTTCTGACCGCCAATGTCATCAGCTATATCGTATAAGGTTGCTATATCTTTTCCTTCGCCTTTCCTGAGGACACGTCCGATTGACTGGAGGTTGCGAATGCGCGACTTACTTGGGGAAGCAAAAATAATGTTGTGTAATCGTTTGATGTTAATCCCTGTAGAGAATGTGCCGTAAGAAGCAATGATTACAGCATTGTTCTCAGTTTCAGTAAGTTGTCGGACTTGTTCTCTATCTTCTACATCAGTACCACCATGAACAAAAAATACTTTTCGCTCGGGGTCTATGGTGCTATTTATCAATTCTAGAAGTGGTTCACCGTGTTTCTCGATATAGTTAAATAACACAAGAGTGTTTCCTTCAATATCTTTTACTAAATTTTTAATCAAATTATTTCTACCACGATGCTCTACTAGGTAATCAATCTCCTCGTGATATGATTCAAAGTGTTGCGGAGCATGTTTGCAAAGTAGGATTTTGATCCTAAATTTAGAAAGATAACCTTCCTTAATTAAACTGTCTGTTTTAGTAACTTGTTCGCAATCACCAAACAATCCTTCCAACACCCACTTGTGAGTTTTACTCCCATCAAGTGTTCCAGTAAAACCAAACCTATACTTGGCATTGTGTAGTTTAGTCATGATTCCCGTGAGGGACTTTGATTTAAATAGGTGTGCTTCATCACCGATAATACAATCAATATCATCAAAGTATCTTTTTGGGAACTTGTAGATGGATTGCCAGGTTGATATAATAATTGGTTTATCTGTATTTTTATCCTTGCCGAAATATATCTTATGCACATGATCGTCAGCATTCCACCCGTAGTCGTTAAAGTCATTAACCATCTGTTCTACCAAGGACGTAGTAGGAACGATGATGAGCGTTTTCTTGTTGGTAGCAGTATAGTATCTCACGAGGGAATAGATCATCAAAGATTTACCAGACCCCGTAGGAGAAAGTAAAAGTTTTCTATTATTTTTAATTGCTTCATAAACTGCACGATACTGATACACCCTTGGTTTGATTTCAGATCGTGTAATTTTATTCATAAATGTTTCAATGCCTGCGTATGAAACAAAGTCGTTAGTTTCTCTGACTTCTCCAAACCAGTCATTCATTTCATATTCAACTTTATATTGTCGTTCGTCAGCCCACACTTGCAGGTGCTTCATTAGACCACCATAAAGGTCTCCTGTACCAGGAGAGTACAGGCGAATAGTTCCATCCCAGTATTTGTATCTGGGATTCTTCTTCAAGAACTTTGCTTCAGGAACTTCAAACGAAAAATAATCTAAGAGTTCCTGGTGTACATGTGGATCAGCAGATTGAATGGTAACGTATACTTCGTTTTTCTTTTTAATACTGAGGGTGGTCATCATTGTCCATTAACGAATTTCTCCCACTCAATGGCACTCTTGACCTGAAAACCTCTATTAGAAATTTGACGCATGACTTGATCCAACCAGTATAACATCTGGTCTAAGTATTTGATCTTTGCCTCAAGGTTGATGATCTCCTCATCTGCCTCAAGGTAAGTTCTCATTTTCTCTGAAGTCTTAATGCTTGATCCGAATGGTTTAGCAGCGTAGGTCTTAGCATCTGCTTCGCCTGAGTAATACTCACGCTTATTCTTTACCAGTTTGCGGGTCTCAAATTCCAGCGAGGTCTTGATCTGCTGAATGTCAGTGTAGTGGTTTAAGTATTTATTATGTTGGAAAGGGATAGATAATGCGAGTTGCCCTAGATCTGTGGTATACTGTTTGTTCTTGAATTGAAAGTCAACTGCACTATCTTCTGTCCAGTCCTCTCTTAATTTTTCAAATTTATTACGAAGGGTTTCAAAATTCATAGAGTTCTAAATTGATTATCACGAATAAAAAATTGTTGATGTTTAAATGTAACTTCAGCAGTAATGTATTCTACATCTGTCATTGTAGCATCAAACTGTAAACCCGACAAATTGATAGGGAAGATATCTCTATAGTCTATAACAAATGCTGGATTGTATTGTGAGGTGACAATGTTAAGTTGTCCGTTGGTATAAATCTCTGACTCTTTTGTTGTACGCTGCATTTGATCTGCGTTGCCATTGTCTCTAATCCATTTGTAAATGTTATTATAATTTACAAGATCTTCATCAACAATAAAACGCACAGAAAAATCCCCGAACGTTACACCACCGCTAGGAATGATAGGCAAGTTTCTGAAAGGACTTGCTACTTCCGTAGTTGGCATTGAAACGTCGGGGATATTTGCTGTCTGACAGAAAAAATCTACACCTTCAAATTTTTCTAATTTAAGGAGATAACCAATAGGGTTCAGGAAATTCCTGTTAGTAGGTTGTTCCTTATACCAATTAGCAGACATGTCAACTTCCTAAGCTGATACTATTTATCCTCGTTATACCAGAAGTCATCCCAGTCTTTTTGTGAGTCGGTTACATCCTCCCACGCGGGTTTCTTTTTACCAGTTATCTGTTTCTTCATCTTCATAATCCCAGATTAATCTGGGTCCATGTTGCATCTTTTTTAGTTCTTCTGTTTTGGAACGAAACGATGATGTTTCTGTTATCCAAATAGCAAGTTTCATTACAATAAAAATTGTTGCTAGTGGAGACAAACATAACAATAATACTAATGATTGATTCATTGACTATATTCGTTTATTATATCTAATATCTTATCTAGCGAATCATGAGCACCGTCATACCACTGACCTGTCATACCAGAGTCCGTTTCTTTATCATATAATTCCGTTTTTAATTTATATACTTTGGCAAGCATATCTGTTTTATGTAAACGACCACGAGGCATAACAATACGGAATAACTAGTTCTATTTAAGCACAAAAAAAGGGACGCGTCCCTTTAAAGGGACGCCGCAGCGTCCCTGTGTTGATATCGTAACTATATCAGGCGAGGTTCGCAACGCGAACACGTCTGTAGTACTGGTTCTTAGAAGCAGTAAGTGCTTCAGCATCAGGAGTTCCTGCAGAAGACTCAACGAAAGGATTGCTGACCATGCCGTAGCGGGTCTTGAAACCAATCTTAGGTTGGAAGGTCTGAGGATCAATGCTGCGTAGCATTTGGAGGGGAACGTAGGGGCAGTAGAATAGTCCTGCGTCATAAGGGGAAGAACCCTTATAACCAACTACGTAGTAGTGGGTGTTGGAAACGTTAGCAGAGTAAGGATCAACATAGACCTTAATGCGACCGTTCATAGTACCGACTAGAAGGTTTCCGGTGTCATCAACTTCACCGATGGAAGGACCACCAGAACCAGTTAGACCTGAGGAATAGTCGAGTGTGCCAGACATGGCAAGAGCAGAAGCAACGTCAGCAGAAGTGACGATGAAGTTGCCCTTTCCACGACGAGTTTGCTGCGCGATAGCGTTAGCATCTCTTTCAATCTGGAACATAAGTCCCTTAAATTTCTCAACTGACCATCTACCGTTACTGTCAACGTCTAGGTCGAATACGCCAGCGTTAGCAACGTTGTTCTGAGCACCAGGCTTAGCAACTGTATATACAGTTCTAACAACTTCACGGTTGATTTCAGCAAGGATCTCACTAGACAATAGGTTAGCGAGTTCTTGCTCTGCATCAAGACCATGAATTGCTTTCAAGTCCTGAGCAAGTTCGAGAGTGTATTCAGCACGAAGAGCTCTGGTCTTAGCAGTGACCGCAGTCTTCTCGATGCTGAAGTCCATTTCGTTGAATAGGGTCGCACCCGATCCAAGAACTTCTGCTGTTTCTCTAGCGATGTTGCCTGCTTGGCGCTCGTAGTTAGCAGCAGTTGTGCCGCCGCCAGCGGCGTCGTTAAGCAGACCAGGGTTAGCATCAGTCGTGCCGCCATCGCCAAGAGGAGATACGGGATCGTTGTATGCTGCAGGACCCTGTGTGTTTCCAGATAAGTTGGTGTCAGGCTCATTGAAGAGTGCCTCAGCGCCAGCTCTGGTGTTGTAGTGGCTCTTCATTGCGAAGATAAGTCCAGTAGGACCGCTCATGGGTTGAACGCCACAGATGTCGTATGCAACCAAGTTAGGTGCTGCACGACGGATAAGGTTGATCATTACAGGATCGAAACCTGCAAGTCCACCAGTCTTGGTGGTTAGACCAGAACCACCTAGTGCTTGTCCACCATCTGCGCTGATAGCTCCAACAGTACTAGCTTCGTTCATCATACCACGCTCTTCGCGTAGTTGATTTTCTGTGTTTTCTAACAGAACAGCGGTAACAGCCTTTCTATAGTTGTCTTTGATGGCACCAGCGCCTTCATGACTTAGAACAGGAGACCACTTTTCGGTTAGAGCTTTTGAATTAAACATTTGTTTGCTCTTGTTTGAAAAATGTAAAGTTTATTATTAGGACCAGCGGTCAAGTGCTTTCAGATACTGCGCCATTACTGGGTTAGAATCATCTACACCTTCGACTGGGGATTCATCAACAACTTCCGTTGGGGTAGTGATTGACTCTTTGAAGTAAGACTCCTTGATGGTCGTAACCTTCTTGGAGAATGACTCTTCAGAGACAAACTCTAGACCCTCAGCAAGTGCTGCGAGTTTTTCTTTCTGAGTATCTGCAAGTCCTTCTGACACGGTGGAAAGAATATTGAGTTTGGCAGACTCGTTAAGACGATTTTGTAATTTCACGTTTGCTTTGACCTGTTCGTCAAGGCGTGTTTCCATTTCACGAATAGATTCAGCCATACCTTCTACAACATCGACTTTCTCGTCGGGAATAGAAATGTAGTGCTCTTCAAAGAGACCCTTCAAACCTGCGATGAAGTCTGTAGTGATCTCATTTCTGATTCCACGGTCAATAGCAACTTGGTTTTGCTCCATCCATTGACCGATGGCATAGGACACTGTGCCGTCTACTTCCTCGGAAAGTTCTGCCTTAGCAGATGATACGTGCTTATCGAGTTCAGCAGCAAAGTGCTCTACAAGTTTGTCATACTCCTCAGAGATTTTCGCTTTGACAGCAGCCTCAAAAATGGTTTTTGCTTTCTCAGCGAACTCTGCAGAGAGTTCTGTGCCTTCTACTAGAGCGGCAACATCAGCGGAAACATCAAGTTCTTCAAAGGAAGGCTTGATGGGGTAAGTAACAGCAGGTCCAGTACTAGTTGCATATGCAACATCAGCACCAACGGTAGGCATAGGATCAGCACTACCGGCACGCTGTTGGGGATCGCCAGATACTTGTGAAATAGGTGCTGCCGCTTTAGCGCCAGGATTCTCTTCACCATCATCATCATCCTCATTAGGAGCGGTGGAAGTTCCACCTAAATCTGCAGCAGCAGATTGTCCAGGTGCAACACCTGGTTGAACTGAAGGCATAGGATCCTTGCCGCCAGAACCAGTCTGCGCGTCAGAAACCTGAGAGGGTTCACTACCAGCACCGGGGATAATGTTAGCAGAAACTGTTGGCATTGGATCGCCAGCTTCTACAATCACCTTTTGCTCGGTAACGAACTCCTCAAATTTTTCATTTAACATATCTGACATTTGAGATTACCTCGTAATTTTCCGTAAATAATTAATCTAAGTTTATTTATAAATCAAAGTTTTCCGAGGAAATCCTCAAACACCTTGAGTGTTCTCTCTTCTAACTCACGACGCGGAGCGTCATTGATATAACGTTGGTATTTATCAACTTTTGATTCCTTTAGAATACCATTGTCCCATACCCATTCTTTACCTTCCATAATGCCATTAACAAATGCATCAGGAGCAGAAGGATCTGCTACAATATCAGCAGCAGTTGTAAGCATGAAGTCATCACGAACTACTGAAGTATCTTCGCGTTTTTCAATACTTCCCATACCACGGGATGACACACCTAACTGAACTCCATCACCAAGTAAAGACTTAGCGATCTGTCCCATTGGTGTATCTAGAATCTGTGCTTTGCCAATAAAGTTATTACCTTCAGCGCGGAGACTTGTGATCCTGTGAGATACTCTATCAAGATTGATAGTGGGTCCATCGGGATGTCCGAGTTCACCTAGAGCACGCTTTGATTTTACATACTCTTCGTTGTATCTCTTAACTTCATTGTTGAGAACATCGAAAGGATACATGCGACCATTACGGTTCTTTAGTTCTGATTGAAGAAAGACTCCTTCAATATAAAGAAGTTTCTTTCCGTCTCTTTCCTCAGTAAGGATTTTAACGTTTTCAATCGTTTCCGTTATCAGTTTCATCGGTTTCTGTTTCGGTGGGTTCGTCAAAGAATGTATTCGCGGCAACCTGCTTGTATGTTGCCATAGCATCAGATGCCTTAGCAAAAAGTAGATCATGAATAGCATCAATAGCAGATGCCCTGTCGTTGTCGCTGATCTTATCAACGATATTTACCACGCCAGGTTCAGGGTTATGTTGTTCCATAATAAGTATTCTGTATAATTTATTTATTATTTGTAGAAGGTGAAGGCATTTGTTTTGCTTTTTTTACTTCTCTTTCTGCCGCAGCATCAGCAGAAATTGCCTCTCTTTCTGCTGCATCTTGTGCTTGCTGATCTTGAATTTCAGGAGCAAGAGCAGTATTTGCTGCTGTCATTTGAGCTATAGCATTTGTTTCTGTTGGATCAATAGAGAGACCAGAAGAAATTTCTGCTTTCATCTGTTTATCAATATCCTTATATTCTGTATCTTTTTGATTTAGAACATGACGGCGGATGTATTCAACAGAGAAATATTTACCAACAAAGGGATCCATCTGAGTGACAGTCATCATCCTCTGGTTCATCATTTCAATTTCTTTTAGTTCATTGAAATGATTATCAAAGAGATAGTCATACTGGATATGCTCCTTCATATCATCCCAGTCTTCAGGAGAAATTACTCCTTTGAGAATGAGTTGAGTCTTGAGCATGTCGTGGAACATCTCAGAGAATCTCTTGCGGAGACGACCAATGAACTTCGTGAACTTAAGTTCATCACGTAGGACTTCAGTGGTTTTACCAAGGTTAAATCCTTTGTTATCGTCTGTGAGACGAGAAGGGGGAAGATTGAGAGAGTTATAGAGTTTCTTTTTAAAATACTCAACGTCCTTAAGTTCACCTAAGTTTTGACCACCCGGAAGAGTTGTAATTTCAGTTCCTCTACCGCCTTCGCGACGTGGCAACCAGAAATCTTCAAGCATACTCATATGCTTTTTGTCATCACGCATCTCACCAGTGTTTGCGTCATACACTAGCTTATTACGATAGCGACTCATAACATCACGCAAGTATTGCTCTGCCTTAACCTTAGGTAGATTGCCTACATCGATGTAGAAAATTCTACGTTCAGGAGCACGGGACAATCTATAGATAACAAGCGAATCTTCAATCATTCTAAGTTGATTGAGTGCCTTGATTGCCTTATGCAGGAAACCAAGAGTCATTCTTTTGTTTAAATCTTGTAGTCCAGAAGGACAGAATGTAATTGAATCGGTTGCCATCTTGACACCCTGAGACAAAGACATATCTCCAATCGGTCCTAGGACACCGCCTTTATAGAAACCTTTTGGATTGTAAAGATAGTAATCGACAAACGTTCCATATTCATACTCAAGCGCCGTGCCTTTGATTGCTGCTTTCGCTAGAGAATCTTTTGGAGTATTGTCAATTTTTTGACGAACTTTCTTGATCTTCATCGGATCAATATAACGAAGTTCTGTAATACCTTTTTTGGGATTATCTAAATCGATAACCTTATGATAAAATAAACGTCCATCAATATACCAAGTTCGGACAATCTCATGTGCGCGATTGTCAAAGTTTAAAAGTCTTTTGAGATACTCAAACTCATTACGAATTTTAGTTTTTACTCCAGCACCAACACCTAGATTATCTAAGTTAATTTCTACAGGAGAATCGTAAGCATCACTTACGATAAACTCGTTCACAACTTCATCTACAGCACTATCCACTTCTGGGTGAATTGCCATATCACGATAACGACGGATCATCTCAAACTCATTACGAGCTTGGTTATCCGTATCTACATACGTTCCATAATATCCACCAGCGGCTACTGCAACTGGATCTTCAGCAGAAGGAGGGACAGGAGATTGACCTCGCTGCCCCTCTTTTCTGTTAATTTGGAAACCAAATAACTGACTCATGATTATCTATTCAACTTGTGCGCTTCCAACTATTTATCAGACTACGCCAATACCAGAAACTCCATCTCTGGAGCCTGCTTGGGCAGTGAAGTAAGAATACTGCCACTCAACAGTGAATTCTTCAATTTGATCATTGCTATCATAAGCAAGATCGATAGGAGAAACATTAGTTGGGAAGCAATTCTTCAGAGTGTATTCTCTGAGAATTGATCCTTCTTCGCTCGCATCTTTTTCAAGTTGCTTGACAGAAAGATCTGCCATGTAACCAGAAGTGGTTGATGGAGTGAAGAGAGGTGAAGTATTTGCTTCGTGGGTGTTGATGTTGTTTGCCCACTCTTCAAAGAACCCGCGAAGTTTGAAGTCCTTATCGTTGAAGAAAGTAGCAGACCATGTATCGAAGGTGCGATCACCAGCGATTTTGACTGTTCTTCCTCTGAAAGGAACTTCAATCACACCTAGATTTGAACCTGGTAGAGCAGCAGACTTACAAAGAATATTTGTAAGGTTTAAATCCTCGCCACCTTTTGAAAGGGAATCGGGGAATTGAACATCCACCAAGAACATGTTGGGCTTAACGCCCTGACCGATAGTTTGTAAGAAACTAGAAACGTTTGACAGTGCCATTGTTGTTTATCTCGTAATTTTTTCTCTATAATTAATTATCATCTACCGATGACTTCAGCAAACGAAACGCCCGTCTTAGTAGCAGTTACTGTAACTGTTACATAATTGATGGAGCGTGTAGGCTTGAGGTAGAGTTCAGCGACAAACTCATTTCTGTCGATGACTTCTGGAGTATTGTTTGTGTCGTCACAAACAACCAAGAAATCTGTAACACCTCTACGTGCTTGAACTTCAGCAAGATATGAAGTCATTGAAGCAGCAAATGCTCCACGAGTTGTGCTGTCATTTTGCTCAAAGAGTACGCCTTCTGCGAGTCCTTTTGCTCTCTTCTCAACGTTGAGGAATAAACGACGGACGTTGATTCTATCAAATGCGGAAGGTGAAGCAAGAGCAGTTTTATCTCCAAATAGAACAGGACCAGAACCAACCATTGAGACGATTGGGTTTACTCTATTTGTGTAAAGATCATCACGTTGTGCTTTGTTTGGATTGAAAGCAAGTTTTACAACATTCTGAATACCACCACGATTTAGACCAGCAGGAGAGAACCAGTCATCAAGGATAGAAGAAGTTGAAACACATACACCAGCAACATCACCGTTACAACCTACGTAACGATACTTGTCATTGAAACGATCGTATGTATACTTAACACCACTGTCTAGAACAACATATGAAGAAGAACTGATGTTATCAAAGAATGCTATTGTGTTTGATAGTTGTAGTGCTGGAGTCAAAGCACTGCCACCAGAAGTAGCTACTTGAGTACCAGTCCAAGGAGAAAGGAATGCGACACAATCTTTTCTGCTGTTAGCAATAGCAGCAACAGAAGCTGCTTTAGCAATTGTATCTGTTTCGTCAGCAGCATCGCCACCCATCAAAACGAAGTCAACAGTTGTTTGCTCTGTATCTAGGAACTCATCATATGCTGCTTGGATTTCGCCAGCAGTATATGCATAGTCATCAGTACCGCCAGTTAAAGCACCACCTGCCGTAGGTAAGATTATTGACAGTGCTAGTGGGGAAGCATTAGTAGCACCATAAGATGCTGCCGTTGCACCAGGATCTTCTCCACCAGTTGTTGTATCATTTGCTGCTAGTGAAGCACCAGCATAGATGTAACGAGAATACTGATTTACATAATCCTTCCAATAAGATGAAGCACCTTCTGGAGTTTTGC
>Ga0163108_10000571_pt1 | contig 27491 bp, 23 predicted proteins | sample Fk1155metaG_FD_109644 | JGI IMG/M metagenome (GOLD analysis project Ga0163108, IMG submission 109644) | Marine microbial communities from the Central Pacific Ocean - Fk160115 155m metaG | ecosystem: Environmental > Aquatic > Marine > Oceanic > Photic zone | place: The Central Pacific Ocean...
CCTGTTGACTTTGGCTGAAAACAGATTGACAACAACCGCTTTGGATATACCGGTTGCTTTCATCTGGGCCTGTAACTCGTCAACGGTCCCAACACAGTCGGTCTCGTGAACATCGGTCTGATCGCCGTATTCCCAGACTTGATAGCCCGTTTTCTCGGTATATCCCTCTTCTGGTGTCCGGTAGAGATGGACGTGAGCGTCAACTCGAATGAAGTCCGTCATAAGCAATCAGTCTATCTTTTGCCAGGTCAGCCAAAGAGAGATGATATCTTAAACTGACAATTCTTCCAGGGTCTTTTATTCGAAGAGGATCTTCCGTTTATTCAACATTGTATTTATTGTTGTGCGCTTTCCACCCTTTTGAAATAAACGCCAGACTGGATATCGCTCACGCTTTGTGACTAAACTGTGTTGAGGATTTCTCTATCAGGAGACTTCGATTAATGGACACTGCAGCTCCGACTCCACAAGCCATTCTCAAGGATATCTGTACACCATCAGATTGTCTGGCAGTCAATTCTGCTGGCGAACTTCTAATCGAGGGTTGCCCAGCGCCTGATCTGATTGCACGATTTGGTTCACCGCTGTTCGTGCTTTCGGACAGCACTCTTCGACAGAATGTGCGACGGATACAGCGAGCTTTCGAACGAAATTGGGCTGCCAGTGTCAACGTCATGTACGCGATCAAATGCAACCCGAACTTCGCTGTTCGGGCGGTTGTTCATGAGGAAGGTGCTGGTGGCGACTGCTTTGGAATAGGGGAGCTCGAGGCAACATTTGCCGGTGGGGCCGATCCAGACAAGATAGCGTTGAACGGCTCCAATAAGAACGATGAACTTATAGCTCGTGCAATTGAACTAGGCATCACCATCAATATGGATTCTGAATCTGAAGCGGCCCAGATTGAGTCTATCGCAGCATCTCTGGCTAAAACTATCCGCGTTAACATCCGTTTGAAGATCGTCCCGCCGGAATATCGAAATTATCAAAGCGATCTGATGAACTTCAAGGGTGATTTTCGAGAGGAGTTGAAGCGTCTTAAGTGGGGTGTGAATGAGGAGACAGCTCAGGGAATGATTCGGGACCGCACTAGCTATCCACATCTGGAATTCACGGGTTATCACACCCATCTGGGAAGGCTCTCGCAGAAGGTGGAGGACCGCGTGGATTATGACCGAGAGTTTGGGCGTGTAGTTAGTAACATATTTTCACAAACCGGGTTTGCACCCCAGGTGATCGACCTTGGGGGCGGATGGCCACGAGAACGCGACCCGGAGTCAGGGCGCCTGGAGCGAAACCCTCACTCCATAGAAGATTATGCCGAGGGTACGTGCAGTGTTCTTGTGGGTGAATTCGATAAGGTCGGGATGCCGCTACCCGCCTTGTGGCTCGAACCTGGCCGGTACATTGCAGGCAACGCGGGCGTTTTGTTGACAACGATTGAATCCATCAAAACGGAAGATGGCCATAACTGGTTTTACGTTGATGCGAGCACAAATATTATGCCATTGCTTGGAGCAGTCATCGAAGGTACCCACAATCACATCCTGGCAGCGAACCGGATGCACGAGCCTATGGGGATCAGGGCTGATATCGTCGGACCGCTTTGTATTCCGAGTGTACTTCGAACTGACTGCCCACTTCCCGGTCTCGTTATCGGAGAAGTGATCGCGATCCTTGACGCCGGAATGTATGCAGAATCGGACTCGCATCAACTTAACTGGATGCCCCGTCCAGCAACTGTGATGGTAAAAGATCAAGAGTTCGGACTGGTTCGAGCTGCCGAGACCCTCGAGAGTATCTTCGCCACTCAGAGGCTACCAAAATGGCTTCAAGGTGAAACGGTATTCTCATCCCGCTTCAGAGCGAGGGCTATCGCCGGCGATCGGGAACCGCGTGGGCTTTGATCCGATAGTTGTTTTAACGAGGGTTATTGATGAGCATGTACTGGTTCTTTCAGATGTAGGATGAAGTTGAGTTGGTGAAAAGGATTTCAAGCGAGCGGAAGCTCTCGAGATTAGATCAAGATAGGGTAGAGTGGTGAAGGTGGGTGCTTAAGTTAAACCCCCGGGTCTGACGCAGGCCGTGCCGCTGCGCGCGGCCTAGATGAATGGTTATCAGGTAAATAAAGAGAAATTGAATGAGTGCACAACTAAAAGATAAGGACCTCCAGGCGTTTCTTCACGGCTTCTCAAGCTTGAGTCAGATTCGCGAGCACGGCCCCCAGGTCATGGTCAAGGGCCAAGGAGTCTATGTTTTCGATTCCGAAGGCCAGCGTTACCTGGAGGCAAATTCTGGTCTCTGGAACGCTGTTCTTGGTTTCGACGATGAAGTCGTGCTTGCTGCAGCACGGGATCAGTTCAATGAACTTTCGGCCTACCACACATTCTTTGGGCGCAACTCTATAGCGGGTATAGAGCTCGCCGATCTCCTGGTTGGTACATCGCCTCTGGACGGGGGGAGGGTCTTTTTTACGAACTCCGGATCGGAGGCCAATGATACGGCTATCAAGATGGCTTGGATGACCCAGCGAAGTCGTGGACAGGCGGGGCGGCGAAAGATTATTGCCCGCCGTGGGGGATATCACGGCACCACGGTGATGGGTGCTAACCTGACTGGTAGAGACTACAACCGGGTCTTTGGCATGCCCTTCGGGGACGTGCGGTTTACCGATTGTCCACACTACTGGCGCTACGGTGTGCCTGGCGAGAGCGAAGGCCAGTTTGTTGATCGAATTACAGGTAACCTGCAGCAGTTGGTGGAATTGGAAGGCCCGGACACTATTGCCGCGTTCATTGCCGAGCCGATGCTCGGTGCGGGTGGTGTTATCCTGCCCCCCGAAGGTTATTTTCCAAGGATTCAGTCAATTCTTGACGACTACGGGATACTTCTGATCGTCGACGAGGTCATTACGGGACTTGGTCGAACCGGTCATCTGTGGGGTTCGCAAACATTCGACATTGCCCCAGACATAATCACAACGTCGAAGTGTGTAACAGCGGGGTACTACCCGGTGGGTGCGGTTCTACCATCCGGTAGCATCACTTCAGAGTTGGACTTCGCATCTAATGCGATGGATGAGTTCCCCCATGGTTTTACGACAGCGGGCAATCCGGTCGGCTGCGCCATCGGTATCGCGGCCGTAAATCGAATCGTTAACGATGGTGTGTTCGAAAATCTAGTTGCAGTAGCCCCGCAGTTCCAGGAACGTCTGCGGGCTTTTGCTGAGCATGACCACGTTGGTGAGGTGCGTGGTATCGGGCTGGCTGGTGCTATCGAGATAGTCGCGGACAAGCAGCAAAAGTCAGCATTTGATCCGAAACTCGAAGTCTCGGAGCGAATTGCGAGGCAGGGTTACCGAGAAGGTATCATTATACGACCCATTGGAAGCGCTGTAATTTTTGCACCACCTTTTATCATCACTGCGGGTGAAATCGATGAGTTGTTTGATGCCTTTGATAGAACTTTGATGAGCGTTATGGGCGAATTATCTCAAGGTAAGGCTTCTGTCAGTTAAGGGAACCGTTGACCCACAACTGGTGTGTTCGAAAGTTGCGCTTTAGCCCTACCAATGATCGATTTCACTCAAACATCATTTTTCTGTCATGATGGTTTGTTAACTGATACCGGTCAAAGGACCATTCAGCCTCTAGGGAAGGGCAGCCTTGAATACTAGCGATAATCCTGAAACGAAAGGGGGCATGCGAAACTACACAGCGCCCCTGCCGGAGTTGTTTCCGCCACCCGATTCTCTCCGACCGACACTAGTTGGTGAAAAGTACATGGTTGTCGCTGGCCATCCGCTGGTGACTCAGGTCGCATCTAAAGTACTCGACGCGGGTGGTAACGCTATTGATGCTGGTGTTGCGGCGGGTCTTGCCAGCAATGTCATTCAATCCGACATGTGTAATCTGGGTGGGGTCGCACCAATTGTATTGCGTACCACAGGGACCAACGCCGTATGGAGTATAGGAGGAGTTGGTGTTTGGGGTGGGGACGTCACTGTCGAGAAATACCGGCAGCGCTATTTGAATGACATGCCGGAAGGGGCGCCCTGCAGTGTGGTTCCGGCGGCCCTGGACGCTTGGATTACAGCGTTGCATCGTTTCGGTACGTGGTCGCTTGCAGAAGTCGCTTCTGAAGCGATTGATTATGCCGACAACGGCTTCGTGCTCGATAGCAGAACAGCGCTGGCCTATGAACTGATGGGAACTGGATTCGGGGCCTGGCCGACCTCACGTGAGATCTACTGGCCGCATGGCAGACCGCCACGAGAAGGAGACCGACTCCGTCAGAGGGATCTCGCCGACACGCTCAAGAAAGTGGTGATGTCAGAAAAAGGATCGAGTCGGGAGGATGCACTAGAGAGTGCCAGAGCAGCCTTCTATGAAGGAGAAATCGCCAGGAAAGTTGTCGACTGGGTTGCAGCTGGCGGGGGCTGGATGACGCTTGAGGATATGAAGAACTTTCGTAACGAGGTGGTAGTTGCTCAAACGTGTCGTTACCGGAATTGGGATGTTTACACTGGTGATGTTTACTGCCAGGGTCCGGTGCTGTTGCAGGCCTTGTCTATTCTCTCTGGGTTCGACTTATCGCAAATGGATCATAATGGAGCAGACTATCTGCACCTGGTGATCGAATCGTTGAAACTCGCGTTTTCGGATCGCGAGAAATTTTACGGTGATCCAAATTTCACAGGTCTCTCTGCAGAACAGCTCCTGGTCCCAGAACATACTGATGAGTTAAGGCGTCTGATTCAAATGGGCACCGTACTTCCGGATCTTGTGACCCTGCGGACTTCTGATGAAAGCCCCCAAGCTGTCAGGGCGAAGAGAAGAGACACCACTAATTTCTGCATCATAGATCAAGAAGGCAACGCATTCAGCTGCGCTCCCAGTGACACGATCGATGGTAACCCGATCGTGCCAGGACTTGGGATCATGGTCTCACCCAGAGGAATACAGTCCCGTACCATACCCGGCCACCCGGCCTGTCTTGCAGCAGGTAAACGACCGCGGTTGACCCCTGCTCCAGCTCTGGCGTTGCGGTTTCAAGAGAATGAGGAGCCTGAGATCATGGCGCTTTCGGCCTGTGGTGGAGACGTGATTCCACAAGGTATCCTGCAGATATTTCTGAACGTTGTGGACGCCGGATTATCGCTGCAACAGTCCGTTGAGGCACCCCGTATTGCAACATTGAGTTTCCCGGACTCGTTCTTCCCCCATGTTCACGATCGGGGACGTCTGCACGTCGAATCGAGAATTCCGCAAGAGGTTAGAAATTCGCTGACCGAGCGGGGGCACAAGGTCAGCGTTTGGCCCGAATACGAATTCGATGCAAGCGGTGCCGCGTTGGTCTCGGACCTAAAACCCCCGGTGTCGACCACTCGCGTTCTAGGGGGTGCGGCTGATCCCCGGCGAACGCTTTATGCGCTGGGAAGGTAATGAGTAAGTAAGAGAAATGCACTGGTCAGAATGCAGGATAACCGATCGCCTAGGATTACCGGTCACCGGAAAGGGTTCGAACATACGAGGGCTTTCCTTTACTGGTTGACAGTTTTTGTGATTGGCTCATATATTACCGGTCGATGTAAGAACTTGTGCAACGAATCGTTGAACAAAACAAAACCCGAGGGAGCAATGATGAGCAGACTTTCAAGGTGGTTGTTGGTGGTGGTCCTAGGCATCGGATTGGTATCCGTCTCGGTAGCGGACAAGCTAAAGATCGCGACAGAGGCATTCTATGAACCGTTTGCGTACAAGGCTGCAGACGGCACGTTAGTCGGTTTTGACATTGATATCACCTATGCTCTTTGCGATGTCATGGGCGCTGAATGCGAGATTATCGAACAGGACTGGGACGGGTTAATCCCGGGACTGTTGGCGAAGAAGTACGATGCCATCATTGCCTCAATGAGTATTACGCCGAAGCGGCAGAAAGTGGTGGATTTCGCCGGCCCCTATTACAAGGAACCCTCAAAATTTTATGCCAAGAAAGGTGCCGGGTTGGTCGATACACCTGCGGGGCTTTCCGGTAAGAAGATTGGAATCTTGCGTGCGACGACCTTTGAGGATTACCTCGTAAAACATTTTCCCAATGCTGTCATCAAGGGCTATCCTACTCAGGATGAAGTCTATCTTGATCTGACAGCAGGCCGGGTTGAGATAGGACTGGGCGCGGGTTCGGCTATTGAAAAGGGATTTCTCTCAAAAGAGGCTGGTAAGGATTTTGAATTCTTTGGCGGAACCCACTGGGACGATGAAATCAATGGTACCGGAACAGGTATTCCTGTTCGAAAGGAGGATACTGCACTACGGGATCGTTTCAACGCGGCTATCAAAACGTTGAGAGAAAACGGTACGTACAAGAAGATTAATGACAAGTACTTTTCTTTCGATATATGGGGACTGGACTGAGTCTCGAAAGATCACGCGTTTGGTCACTGTTCCGCGCGACCTGACATCACTTGGAGACCGGCCCGAGCTATAGCTTGGGCCGGTTTTTCGTTGAGGATAACTTCCGATCGCTATGAGTGAAACCTTGTCTTATGTGCCTTATGTCCTGGCAGGGGTTAAGCTGACTATCATTCTGAGTCTTGGCAGCGTAACGCTAGCCTGTCTGTTCGGTGTTTTCACCGCTGCTGCACGTCTCTCGCCGAATTGGTTTTTGTCAATGTTGGCTCAGACCTACGTTAGTATTATCAGGGGCGTTCCTGAACTGGTGCTCATGCTCCTTATATTCTTTGGTGGCCAAATGTTACTCAATGATTTGGCTGAATTGACTGGGTGGCTAGATCACATCGACGTAGATGCACTGTCTTCCGCAATATTCGCTATCGGCTTTATCTTTGGTGCCTATATGTCCGAGGCATTCCGAGGTGCCTACCTGGCAATCCCTAAAGGTCAGCTGGATGCTGCAAAGTCAATAGGACTGAGTCAGTGGGTGTATTTGCGAATAATCGTGTGGCCGCAGTTCTTGGTGCATGTGCTCCCGGCATTTCGCAACAACTGGCTGGTGATACTTAAGACCACGGCGTTTGCTTCAGTTGTCGGGGTGCATGATTTGGTCTGGCGGGCTAAGGGTGCTGCGAGCGCCACACATAAACCCTTCTATTTTCTGATGCTCGCAGCGCTTGTGTATTTGGGGTTTACTTTGGTCTCAGAGCGGTTCTTCTCGGCTACTCTCCGCAGGGTCCAGCGCGGCTGGACTTCTATCTGACCGTGCAGTTCGATCTGATCTTCCAGCATTGGGTCCTGTTTCTGAATGGGTTCAAGGTTACGGTGATACTGTTGATTGTAGTATTTGCCATTAGCCTGGTTCTGGCCCTGGCACTTGCAGTTTTTCGATCCTCGGATACTTCGGTTTTGCGGCATCCGATCAAAGGGTATACCTACTTTATGCGAGGAACCCCACTTCTGCTGCAGGTCTATATCATCTATTACGGTCTGGGCCAGTTCGAACTGATTCGATCGAGCATTCTGTGGCCTTTTCTCAGTGAAGCCTCTTTGTGCATCGCGCTGGGACTGATTCTTAACAATACGGCTTATCTCACTGAAATAATCCAGGGGGCGCTGCGGGAGATCCCACGGTCCACAATTGAGGCGTCTCGCTCTCTGGGACTCAGCAGGTCCAAGACATTATTCTTGGTGGAGTGTCCGATTGCGCTACGACGTTCCCTTCCGGCACTCTCAAACGAGTTTATTTTCGTTATGCACAGTACCGCCGTTGCCAGCACGATTACTGTGATCGATATACTTGGTGCAGGCCGGAAGCTTAATGCTTCATACTACCTGGCGTACGAAGGCTTTGTAACTGCAGCGGTTCTCTACATAGCGATTGCCGTTACGGCAAGCCAGATCTTCCGTATGCTGGAAAGGCGTTACCTAGCGCCGTTGTCATTTCGTTGATATAGGTAGATGTCTATTTGTCGGAATGAACCGACCATGGGTACGGTCTGATCGGAGCAACAGATGGGGTTTACCCGAGTACAGGATGTAATTGTTCGGGAATTTCTAGATCGGTATGATATCCCGGGCGCAGCGGTCGCGATTGTCCGTGACAACACGATTATTGCAGAAGGTGGTTTTGGTTTTGCCGATGTGGCTAATGCTGCACCGGCGACGGCGCACACCGTTTGGCCGATCTGTTCCCTGACCAAGTCGTTCACAGCTGTATCCGCGATGCAGTTGGTCGAATCCGGAAAACTTTTTCTGGACGAGCCTGTACAGACCTACCTGTCTGGGTTCCAGGTAAATGATGCTGTAGCGAGCCAGCGCATGACCAGCCGTCTTTTTCTGACGCACAACAGTGGATTGGGCCGAACCGGTCACCAGGACCGTACCCGGGAGGAGACGGTCAACCCGTATCCGACACGCAAGGCGCTGGTCGATGCCCTCGATTCCGCCGAACTCCAGTCAACTCCGGGAGAGGCTTTCTCGTATTGCAACGAGGGGTTTGCCACAGTGGGGCATGCAATAGAGACCATCGCTGGTGTTCCTTTGGAGGAGTATTTCACCGGCAAGATCTTCGATCCAGTTGGAATGCTGGATTCTTCAGTTCATTTCATGGACTGGAAGAACGCCGCAGACCGCACTTATGCGTACTCCAGGACGGATGGGGATCCATTCGACAGTGGCGAGCGGCACGGAGAGTACACCGTGATGCGGCTTAATGACGACTACCAGACGTTTCTCTCTACAGGAGGGATCGTCAGTTCAGCCCATGATCTTGCTCTTTACCAGATTGCTTCGATGGCTTATGACTGCTCGCCCTTGGGCCTGACGGCGGGTTCGTTGGACCACATGCAGAGTGTGCAGTGTCCGTTCGGAGACACAGGCTGGGGATATGGCCTGGGGTACTGGGTGTTCTGGTCTGGCCACGTCAAGGTCGTCGGCCACTCCGGCGGTCTGCCGGGTATCTCGAGCTACTCGATGATGATTCCATCCGAGAAGACCGCTGTCGTGGTTCTCACTAATCGTGGAGACCGCCGGGCATTTTTCCTTGCTGAACGTTTGATGAACAGCACCCGCGGCACAGTGTGGCGTGATTCGATTGACCAACTGCTGCCGTTCACAACACGGTACCCCAAGCGAACTAGGGACGAGCTTGCGGAATACGAAGGTAAATATGTTTTTCGGTCGGGAACGGCTGAAGTTGAATCAGTCGATGGTGGTCTTCTTATTAACACACCGTCCAGGCTGGAAGGGCGACCGGTGTCGATTCTCACCAGCCAGGTTGGCACTGACTCGTTCATGAGTCGGGATGAAGGCATGTCGATCGCTTTTGTACGGGATAAATCTGCGAATATCGTACGTTTTCTCAATGGCGGTTATGCTTATGAGCGTCAATAGCCGAGCCGGCGCTGAATCAAGGTAAGTGGTCAATACAATCAATTTATCGACCCACGAAGCACAGCCATAAGCGAACAAAGAAAGAATATCTTAGCGCGGGTTCTCAGATTTCTGGCCGCATATCTGTACAGCGGCCACACACCTGTTTGCGCCTGGGTTGCTCCTCTTGATCAGTAGTTTGAGTGGCAACCGCTTCATCGCTATTACTGGTTCAAGTGGTGGCTATCCTTGGCTGCAGAATCTTTGGCCGTTCCGGTTCGCACGAAAAGGCATTGACAAATTTGGGATACGGCTAATATATTAGTTTCAACAGTTCTCAGGAACCGGTAATCTATCTTATCCGGCTGTTAGCTAATAAAAGGTTCGATAACCCCTGCCATAGGAGAATTCAATGTTAATCTGGAAAAACGCTATTTTTAGGGTACTTGCTCTGGCAATGTTCGCCATTGCAATACCCGCGACGCATGCTGCGACACCTGTCAAAGGCGGTACTGTCGTTTATCTGTCGAGTAAGATTCCCAGTCTGAATCCTCTTCATTCAGCTTATGAAGTGGGCTTGGTGACATCCCAGATTTTTGCCAGCCTGACCAGGATGAACGAGAACAATGAAATATCCCCGTATATAGCTGAATCCTGGGAGATTTCCAACGGTGGCAAGACTTATACCTTCCATATTGCACCAAACGCCAATTTTCATGACGGAAAGCCAGTGACTTCTGAGGACCTTGCGTTTTCGTTCGACATTGTTAAGAAACACCATCGATTCGGACCACAGATGTTTGGGCCCATTTCGAGTTATGAGTATCCAGACGCGAAGACACTGATCGTTCATCTTTCAGAGCCGCATGGTCCACTACTCCTAGCGGCAACGACACCGAGACAGTTGCCCGTCATGCCAAAGCATGTTTATGGTTCTGCCGACGATTTTATGAAGCAGGATGCACACAAGAATCCAGTGGGTTCGGGGCCATTTGTAATAGGCGATAGAAAAACAGATGAATATGTCAGCATCGACAGGAACGAAGACCATTTTGTCGCTGGGTTGCCGTATCTCGACAAAATCATCTACCAGAACGTTCAGGATAAGACAGCAAAAAGAATAGGTCTGAGGAAAAATCAATTCCAATTGGCACGAACCGATTCGGTGATGCGATTCAGTGACATTAAAGAATTCAAAAAAGTTGAGCATCTACAATTCACTGAATATAAGGGTATCTCTGGTGGTGCGATTGTTCTGGAATTTAATAACCGCAGAGAGCCTCTAAACAACAAGAAAGTTCGCCAAGCGATTGCCTATGCAGTCAATAGATCTCAACTGTCTGGCGTCTTGCATGGCGGGTATACAAAACAATCACGATCTCCTTTTCCGGCAACCAATGTCTTTTTTAATAAGAAACTTCAGGGTTATCCCTTAGATCTAGATAAAGCTAACAAGCTTCTTGATGAAGCTGGATACCCTGAAAAAGATGGCGTTCGATTTGAACTAGGTCTTATTTTTATCGCGCCGCCATTCATGCCCGATTTTCAACAACTACCAGCCGAATTTGTTGCGGCACAATTGAAAAAAGTGGGTATTAAGGTGCGCCTAGAACCACAACAAGGTTTTGCCGGTTGGGCGAAAACGAGCGCGGCTTGGGATTTTGATATGTCAATCAACTGGCCGGGTGACAAAACAGACCCAGCCATTGGCATTAGCCGACTTTACGTCTGTGACAACATCAAGAATCAAGCATATACAAATACTTCTGGGTATTGCGACAAAGAGGTTGACAGGATTTTTGCAGAGGCAGCTCAGGAATCAAACTATGAAAAACGGACGGCACTCTATCACGAGGTTCAGGATCTTCTGTTAGAGGAGATGCCGATGCTCTGGTTATTTGATACGCCAAGTATGTTTTTTCATCACAAGGAACTCTTTTTCCCGGCTTACGGTACGGCTGAAAACTGGGATGTCATGTACTGGACGAAAGCACAAAACTGATAATTTACGACGTTCTTAAGACAGAGGTGATAAATTGGGCCCATTTTCTGATGGGCCCAATTTAATTGTGGAGATGCTGTCTGCCAAATCAATTGTCAGGGCTTGAAGTCGCTCGTCCGACATAGGACAGTTTCCTTGAACTGATACCCGCCAGACTATCGATGCCTTCAGTGCACATTACAACGAGAACCGGCCACACGCTTCACTTAATTACCCGCCCCCGGCCGTGTTCACCAGAAAGGTGGCCTGATATGATCTTATTCCCTAACCGAAACTGGACCGACTACGGGGGAAAGGTCATGCAGTCGATGAGTTAAAAAGTTTACAGCAGGATGTAAATCTATTTGTAATAAATAATGGTTAAATAGTAAGAATTTTATAGGATATGAAGACAGCGATAATCCAGCGCATCGTTTTAGGATTTGTTTTATTAATCGCGGTTATCGTCTTAAATTTTCTTCTACTGCAGTTGGCGCCTGGTGATGTCGTTGACGCCATGTTGGCAGAAGGGGGTGGCGGGGACCCCGCTCTCGCAGCCAAACTTCGCGCGTCATACGGGCTGGATCAGCCAGTTTATATTCAGTTATTTAAGTATTTGGGCCAGGTGCTCTCAGGTGATTTAGGGTATTCCTTTTATTACGATGACTCAGTATCGGACCTTATTTTGGGGCATTTGCCAACTACTTTGATGTTGACGTTGTCAGCTTTGGTTCTAGCGGTAGCCGTTGGAACATTATTTGGGGTTTACGCGGCGATTAAACCGAGGGGGATATTTAGTAATTTCGTTACAGTTTTCTCCCTATTAGGGTACGCAACGCCCGTTTTTTGGTTGGGTATGATTATTTTATTGGTTTTCGCACTCTATCTACCCATCTTTCCGGCATTTGGAATCCGGTCCATTCCGGAGCCGGAGAATTCTTTGGATCGGATCCTAGATGTAATTAACCACCTGGTTTTGCCGATATTTACACTTGCCATACTTTATCTTGCCAACTACAGCCGTATATCCCGTGCGTCAATGCTTGATGTCTTGGGTGCGGACTATATTCGCACGGCGAGGACGAAAGGTCTGTCTGAGTTTAAAGTTATCTTCAAACATGCTTTAAGAAATGCTGCTTTGCCGGTTGTGACATTGGCCGGTCTGCAGCTTGGTCATATATTTTCTGGCGCAGTATTGGTCGAGACGGTTTTCAGTCTTCCGGGTCTTGGCCCGTTGTTATATGAATCAATCATGCGTCGTGACTATCCTGTCATTCTCGGCGTACTTTTCGGTGCTGCTGCAACCACTATTGTCGCCAACATCATTACCGATTTGGTGTACAAACGGATGGATCCTCGAATTCAATCAATTACCTGATGAAAAATGACATCGCACATAATGCTTCTCCATTCAGTTTTGAAGAAGCAGTCCCAGAACCTGAAGTCAAGTGGCGAGAAACGCTGCGGGTATTTTGTCAAAACAGAATGGCGTTGTTGGGCCTTATTATGGTCTCAATATTTATCTTTGTTGGCTTATTAGGACCAATAATCTTTCCAGCAGATCCATTTGAAATGGTTGCGGCTCCGTTAAGTGAGCCCGGAGCTGGCGCACTTTTTGGTTCAGACTACATGGGCCGTGACGTGTTTATAGGCATTATCTATGGTACTCGACCGACTTTGGTGATCGCCACCACAGCAACTTTAATGACGGTCTTGATTGGTATTACGCTGGGAGCGGTGGCCGGCTTTTACGGTGGGATGATCGACAATGTTTTGATGCGAATTACAGAATTTTTTCAGGTGCTGCCACCATTGGTGTTTGCGATGGTGATTGTGGCTGTGTTTTCTACAGATATCGTGGTGGTGATCCTGGCGATAGCCGTCACGACGTGGACGGCTGAGGCTCGGTTAACCCGCGCCGAGTTCTTAAAGATCAAGGAACGAGAATATGTGATGTCTGCTCGTGCTATTGGAGCTAGAAATTTCAGATTGATCGCCAGAGTGATACTTCCAAACGCCATGCCACCTCTGGTCATTGCTATAACTTTAAGAGTTGGTATCACCATCATTTACGAAGCAGCTTTGAGTTTCTTAGGACTAACTGACCCAGATGTAATGACCTGGGGGAAAATGATCGGCTTGTCGAGAGATTTCTTTTTTGATGCGTGGTGGTCAGTAACATTTCCAGGAGTCGCCATATTACTGATTGTCTTATGTATAGCCTTGATCGGGGATGGCTTGAACGATGCCTTTAATCCTAAATTGCGTGGAAGATGACTAGAACGATATGAGCGCCGTGTTGGATAGGCAAGAGATTAGCGTCTTAAGTGTCGAAGGCCTGACAGTCGACTTCGATGTTAAGGGTAGGTCGGTGAATATTTTATCGGAGGTAAGCTTCGATCTAAAAAGTGGCGAAACCCTAGGAATTATCGGCGAGAGTGGTTGTGGAAAAAGTATGACGGCGTTAGCGCTCTTACGCATGATTCCTTCACCACCTGGCCGTATCACCGGCGGCAAAGTTCTTTTAAATGACGAAGATTTGCTGAAAGCAACAAAGAACAGAATTAGTAGTATTCGTGGGAAAGAAATCTCAATGATATTTCAGGAGCCCATGACTTCATTGAACCCGGTCTATACCGTAGGTAACCAGATAGTTGAGACGATCCGTCGTCATAAACTCATAAGCCGCTCTAAAGCGCTTGAAGAGGCTGTTGAGCTTCTTCGTATGGTCCAAATACCTGCGCCCGATAGACGCATTAGCGAATACCCTCACCAGTTGTCAGGAGGAATGCGCCAAAGAGTGATGATAGCGATGGCATTGGCCTGCAGTCCTCAAGTCCTGATAGCGGATGAACCAACGACGGCTCTGGATGTCACCGTACAGGCGCAAATATTTGATTTGCTCAAAGAAATTCAAGAACAAAACGGGACAAGTATCATTCTTATCACGCATGATTTCAGTGCAGTGACTGAAATGGCAGACCGCGTTCTGGTTATGTATGCGGGTCACAAAATTGAGGAAGGAACACTCGGGCAGATAACCGATGAAGCGAAGCATCCTTATACCCGTGGCCTGTTACGGTCCATGCCAGAGATTAAGTCGGATCCGAATGAGTATCGAGAACCGTTACCCGAAATACCCGGTGCGGTACCTGATCTGATCAATCGTCAAGAGGGGTGTCCTTTCGGTCCGCGATGTTCATTCGCGATGGCCAAATGCCTGCAAATGCCGCAAAGCTATGCATTGGGCGAAAACCGATCCGTCAAGTGTTGGCTTACTCAGCAAGAGAATGCCGCGTGAGTGAGAGTGGACATAATTCGGCTTTGCTTGAAGTCGAAGATTTGAAAGTTCAATTCAAGTTGAAACGTGAAAGCCTGCTGAGTGCTCAGCCGATTCTGCATGCTGTGGACGGGGTCAGCTTTATTATCGATAGGGGGAAAACTCTCGGACTCGTGGGTGAGAGTGGGTGTGGAAAATCCACCTCTGGTTTGGCATTGCTAGGCCTTGTAACACCAAGTCATGGAAAGCTCTTATTCGATGGGATCGATCTATCTTCCTTAAAAGCTGAACAAATGTTTCCAATACGCAAAAGGATGCAGATCATATTTCAGGATCCCTATTCTTCTCTCAATCCAAGACAAACCGCTGGCGATATAGTGTCTGAACCACTGACTATTCACCAGGTGGGTATGCTAGGCGAACGGAAAGAGCGGGTTTCCGAACTGTTTGCGATGGTCGGATTACGCCAAAATCAGAAAGAACTTTACCCTCACCAGTTTTCAGGCGGACAAAGACAAAGGATTTGTATTGCTCGAGCACTGGCATTGAATCCTGAGTTTATTGTTTGTGATGAACCGGTCTCTGCTTTAGACGTAGCGATACAGGCTCAGGTATTGAATTTGCTTTGTAAGTTGCAGGACGAGCTGGATTTGACTTATCTATTCATATCCCACGACCTGGCTGTTATTCAGCACGTTTGTGATGAAATTGCTGTAATGTATTTAGGGACGATAGTAGAGAAGACAACTCGCCGGCAATTATTCAACGAACCGCGTCATCCATACACTAAAGCGTTGCTGTCGGCTGTACTACAGAATCAAGAGAGCAAGAGAACGGAGCGCATTCGATTGGTAGGGGATATACCTAATCCGATTAATAAACCTACTGGATGCCGTTTTCATACTCGGTGTCGTTACGCGGAGGACGTTTGCAGGAGTGTAGAACCTAAGCTTGCCGAAAAATATCCAGGACATTGGGAAGCCTGCCATTTTGAAACTGAATAGGTGGAAGAAGAGGATACATTAATGAGCAAGAACTCATTCGATACAATTTTAGAAAATGGCACTGTGTATGATGGGACAGGTCGACCTGGGCTAGTTGCTGATGTTGGTATCGTTGACGACAGGATAAAGCATATTGGTAACCTAGAAGATGCCGACAGCGTGCAGAGAATCAATGTGCAAGGTCTGGCTGTATCACCAGGATTTATTGATCTGCACACCCATTCGGATTTCACACTGGTGGTTGATGGGAGCGCGGAGAGCCAGGTTCACCAGGGTGTTACGACAGAGGTGATCGGGCAGTGTGGACACAGCGTGGCACCAGTGTGTCATCATGATGAAATTGCTAAAAGAGCTATTGGGTTTGTTGCCGGTTCCAAGATAAAAGGCTGGAAGAGTTTTGGAGAGTATCTCGAGACACTGGAGGCTCAGGAATTAGGTGTCAATGTGGCGGCCTTTGTTGGGCACGGTACGGTTCACCACGCTGTTATGGGAGACGACCTTCGGTTGCCGGAGCCAGAAGAAGTCGACCAGATGGCATTACTGGTCGAGCAGTCTATTGAAGAGGGTGCGGCCGGATTCTCGACCGGGCTGGAATACTGGCCAGGTAGCCAATCGACTCCCGATCATGTTGAGCCGTTGTGTCAGGTCGCTGCCAGGCATGATCGACTTTACGCGACTCATGTACGCAATCGTGATCGATATTACGATTTGGGTTTTGGTGAGGCGATGGCGACTGCCCGGTCGGCTGGTTGCCGGCTGCAAATCTCGCATATTCAACCTAAATATGGTGCTCCCGACTATGCTATGGAGCACACCCTCGAATTGGTTCATACCAACCGAGGGTATAGCCTTGACGTGGCATTCGATGTCATTCCCCATGACTGGAACCATACTTTGATTATGGCAATCCTGCCTAAATGGGCGCTGGAAGGCGGGGTTGAGAAGATCATTGACCGATTGAAGGATAAGGCCTGTCGGGAACGAATTAAGAAGAACAGAAATCCGATGTGGCTACTTGTGGCGGATCGCATTTGGGACAAGATAGTCCTGCTGAATTCGATTGAAAATGTCGATCTAATCGGGGAAAAGTTCTCCGATATAGCGCGAATGCGAGGCGTGGATCCCTACGATTTAGTGTTTGATCTTCTGCTGGAAGAAGGTGCAGCCATGCACCAGCTCTTATGGACTTCAAATGCATTCAGTCAGTCAGATCTAGATCTTTGCCTGGAACAGGAAGAGTGTGCTGTGATATCGGATACGTTAGCGTTAGCACCGTATGGTCCGCTTGAGAAGAAAGTCGGTTCACTGAGTGGGTACGGATGGACGTCGGAATTCCTAAGTAAGTACATCAATGAGAAAAAGATCATCTCTATTGAAGAAGGTATTCGTCGAATGACGAGCCTTCCAGCTGAACGGTTAGGTGTAAAAGACAGGGGTACACTGAAAGAAAATATGAAAGCAGATATTGTTGTATTTGATACTGGTTCTATTAGAAGTACCTGGACTGTTAAAGAACCACGAAGCTATCCGAAAGGTATCGAGCATGTCTTTGTCAATGGCTGCCAAACCATTTCCGCCGGAGAGCGTACGAGCGTTAACAACGGAGCGGTCCTGAGGGCGCCATTTGCCTGATCGGCGAACTTACAGATGAAGGTTTTCAAGGGAAAATTCACCCAACAGGAGGCGATCCCCGAGCCTGCTATAGAGCAGGCAGTCGAGGTGATGCGATCCGGTCGACTGCACCGCTACAACGTGGTGGATGGTGAGGCTTCTGAAACCAGTCTTCTGGAAACCGAGTTCGCCCAATACCAGGGTGCAAAATATTGCCTGGCTTGTGCTTCGGGGGGTTACGCCATGCAGGTTGCATTGGCGAGTTCTGGCATCAAGCACGGTCAGCCTGTGTTGACCAATGCGTTCACTTTGTCACCGGTGCCGGGCGCGATTCACAATGTGGGTGGTCGGCCGGTTCTGGTCGAGACGACCGATCAGTTGGTCATTGATCTTGATGATCTGGAAGGCAAGATCGATAGCAGCGGCGCGCGACTGCTTCTCCTATCGCATATGCGCGGCCACATCGCTGATATGGGTCGGTTATGCGATCTTCTGCGGGCAAAGGAAGTCAGCCTGATCGAAGATTGCGCCCACACCATGGGCGCTAAGTGGAATGGGCAGCGGAGTGGCAGCTTTGGGCTGGCAGCCTGTTTCAGCAGCCAAACCTATAAGCACATCAATTCGGGTGAAGGTGGGTTCCTGACGACCGACGACCCAGATCTCATAGCCCGTGCAGTAATCCGCTCAGGGTCATACATGTTGTATGACCAGCACGATGCAGCACCTGATCACGACGTTTTTGTGGACATTCGTTTGGACAATCCGAACTGCAGCGGTCGAATGGACAACCTGCGTGCTGCAATCCTGAGACCCCAGTTGAAAATACTAGAAGACAATCGAATTCGATGGAATGAACGCTACCGGCTGCTTGAGGCGCAGCTTTCAACGGTGGCAGGTGTCACGCTTCCGGACAGACCGAATGCGGAGGAGTATGTCGGCAGCTCGATCCAGTTCTTTCTTAATCAAATGACAACGAGCCAGATCCAGGCAGTGATTGCCAGCTGTCGGGAACGCGGCGTGGAATTGAAGTGGTTTGGAGCCGAAGAGCCCACAGGGTACACCAGCCGTCATGACAGCTGGCGCTACATGGATCGTCAGTCGCTACCCAACAGCGACGCAATTCTTTCAAAGCTCCTGGATATGCGCGTACCGCTCACATTCACTCTGGACGACTGTCGTCTTATTGGAGAAATTATTGCTGAGTCGGTCAGTGATGTGGTCGCAGGAGAAGACAGTCCGGAGTATCTAGAGTCTGTTATTCAGGCCTGAGTACGGGTTTTTGATCTCAAGTGTGCTGTCAGAATTGTCGGGAGTGTTCGTGACCATTCGCTTATCTCGATGGAAATCAGTGTGGTGGGGTAAACCTGACAGGTAGTACGTGATGATTGAATATCTGAAGACGGCCAGAAAAACGCCGAGTAGCGACCAAGAAGATACACGCATAGTCGTCGGTGAGATACTCCACGAAATCGAGGCCAATGGCGAGGAGAAAGTACGGTATTACGCTGAAACACTCGATGGGTGGACGGGCGCTATCGTTATGACTCCGGATACCATCGAAAAGGCAACAGCACAGCTGTCGCAACAGGCGAAAGATGACATCCAGTTTGCTCACGAAAGGATACGGCGGTTTGCTGAAGCGCAACTTGCGAGCTTGAGTGAGTTCGAGACCGAACTTTCGCCGGGGCTGGTGGCTGGCCAGAGGCTGGTGCCCGTCCAGACTGCCGGTTGTTACATTCCCGGGGGACGCTACGCCCACATTGCTTCTGCGCTGATGAGTGTCACAACAGCGAAAGTAGCGGGTGTCAAAAACGTAATTGTGTGCTCACCGACGCGAGGATCTGATGGTATCCACGCTTCTATTCTCTATGCAGCCAGTCTGGCTGGCGCCGACACCATACTGGCGCTTGGTGGGGTGCAGGGCGTTGCAGCGCTGGCCTTTGGCTTATTCACCGGGCATCCAGCAGACATCCTTGTGGGGCCCGGCAATCGTTTTGTTGCTGAAGCGAAGCAAATTCTCTATGGGCGAGTTGGAATTGATCTTTTTGCAGGGCCCACTGAAATCGCGATCATCGCCGATGAAAAGGCTGACCCTGATCTTGTTGCCTCCGATCTCGCTGGGCAGGTCGAACACGGACCCGACTCGCCTGCCTGGTTGATCACGACCTCGCGTGAGCTGGCAGAAGCGGTGATCGCGCGTATTCCTGATTGCATCAGCCGTCTCCAGGAACCGAACAGATCAGCCGCGGAATCGGCATGGCAGGACTATGGTGAGGTGGTTCTGGTTGACAGCCGGGAAGCTGCTGTTGCTCAGAGCGATCGGTATGCGCCGGAACATCTGGAAGTTCATGCACAAGCGCTGGATTGGTGGCTGGAAAATCTGAGCAACTACGGATCTCTCTTTCTGGGCGAAGAGACGACGGTCACCTACGGTGACAAGGCATCCGGGCCCAATCATATCCTACCGACCAAGGGGGCGGCGCGTTACACGGGCGGCCTGAGTGTTGCCAAGTTCATCAAGACCGTCACCTGGCAGCGAATGACCCGCGAGGCAAACCGCGATGTGGGCGCGGTAAGTGCCCGGATTTCACGGGCTGAAGGTATGGAGGGCCATGCTTTATCCGGTGACGATCGTCTGAAGAAATACTTTCCAGAAGAAACATTCAATCTGTCAGGTCATTGAGTGGGCACGCAGAGAGCAGATAAGTCTTCTTTGGAACTACTCACAGTAGACTGGCTCCGACATCGGTTCATTGTGTGCCAAGTCTGATCACTTTATGCAAAATGACCTCGCTACGTTAGACAACATTCCAAGACAGTCGTGTAATTGTGAGGAGATGTCCGATGCCAGATCGCCAACAGGTGCGCAGCAAACTCGAACTGCAGGGCGATCGAGTCACTATCGCGGTCCAAGAAGCAGTAAGTATCGTAGACGGGATATTCAGACGCATCGGATGTTCGACAGATATCGCTCAGACCGTCGCCGCACACCTGGCCAATTCGAACCTCTGTGGAATGGAATCCCATGGACTCATGCGAACCCTTCAGTATGCGGAACAATTCGAAACCGGCCAAATGCGTCCCGATGTAAAGCCACGGCTAAGAACAACTCCCCGGGGCGTCACCGAAGTCGACGGTTGCCATGGTATTGGCATCCCGGCGATGAAGATGGCGGTCGAGCATGGCTGTGAAGTCGCTCGAAAACAGAGTATGTCGGCACTCGCCATTCGGAATGTCGGACACACCGGCAGGCTCGGAGAATTCACCGAGATGGCAGCGCAAAGCGGCTGTTTATGTATTGTGATCGGTGGTGGCGGGCGGCAGAGGTGGCGTCAGGTCGCACCTTACGGTGGCCGATGCGCTATGCTGCCGACAAATCCCTATAGCATCGGCATTCCCGGAGGTGACAGAGGGCCGGTGGTGCTCGATTTTGCAACATCGAAAATCGCGGGCGGGTGGATCTATGCTGCAAGAAGTGCGGGCGCACTTTTGCCTGACAACGCTCTGATGGACGCCGATGGTAATGTCACACGCGATCCAGAAGACTATTTTCGCGGTGGTGCGATCATGCCGGCCGGGGGTGCCAAGGGCTACGCGCTTGCACTTGTCGCAGAGATGATCGCCGAGGCCATGCTGGGTCCGGTCACCACCGAGGGCAACTGGCTGATGATCACGCTCGATGCAAGCAGGTTTCGCGAACCGTCTGCCATGCAGACAGCGGCAGAAGAACTGCTCCAAGAACTGCGTCACTGCCCGCCCGCACCGGGCTTTGATAAGGTGGAAGTGCCCGGAGAACGAGAGCGGGAGCATCGTCAACGCACTGAAGAATCCGGTATTTCGTTGCCGGAGAAAACCTGGCAGCAGATCGTCAGTCTCTCAGACCGCAAGCCAGGGGTGGGGTCGCAGTCTTCATGAGTGAATCGATGGGTACGTATGGCCTGTAGGCCAGCTGAGGGTCGATTGAAGATAGACCCACGTTCTTTTGGATCCTGCTGCCGAATTCTGGTCTCTTCTCCTGCATTCAAAGAGTCCTTGAAGACCGGTATTGTTGTCGCCCTCTAAGTTACTATCAGCCAGGTTAACCTCTTGAGTGGTGGAATCTCATGTACTGGCGGGTTATCCTTTGAATTTCCAACTTACAACGTGAGGAGACAACCATGAGTGATCAAAAAGTCGACAACGGAGTGAATGTCCAGGCGCTACTGGATGCGCGTGAAGCGCTGACCGAGGCACCCGCAGCCGCCCAGTTTACCTGGCGTGCAAAATGCGATTGGGTCAACGGTACCCATAGCAGGACTAGTGTTGAAGGGTTTTTCGGGCTCGGTGAGGAGCAGAAACATAGAACTGAGTTCAGCTTTGATGCCGACCACCCTGAAATCTTTGCGTCAGAAGACAATGGTGCGACACCCGTCGAACTCGTGCTCGCCGGACTGGCCAGTTGTCTGACCGCCGGTGTTGCAGCCGTTGCCCAGAATCGCGAGATACAGCTGAATTCCGTGTCGGCGACACTTGAAGGTGGTATGGATGTCCAGGGCATCCTCGGCATCGACAGTGATGTCCGCAACGGGTTTGATGGCATCAAGGTGACCTACAACATCGATGCCGATGCGTCCAAGGAAGACATTGAAGCGCTGGTTGCCCAGTCCCAGAAGCGCTCTGCTGTTTATGACATCGTTACAAACCCGACCAACATAACAGTAGAGGTCAGCTGAACCGGCGAACTGTGTTGCAGCGAGGCCCAAGGCATGTCGACACCGTGGTCATCGGTGCTGGCCATACCGGCCTCGCCGTAAGCCGCTGTCTTCGTGATCGGGCTGTTGATCATGTCGTTCTGGAACGGGCAGATGTAGCCAATTCCTGGAAGACTGAGCGGTGGGATTCGCTGCGCCTGCTCACGCCCAATTGGCAGAGCCGCTTACCCGGCCTGGCCTATGAAGGTGATGATCCAGATGGGTTTATGACTGTGCCGGAAGTGGTCGACTTCGTCGAGCGCTATGCCGATGTGGTTTCAGCACCGATCGAGATCCGGACAGCTGTGACTTCTCTGTCTAGTGTCGGTCATGGTTACCAGGTCGACACCAATCGGGGCTCATGGAGATGCCGGGCAGTGGTTGTTGCGACCGGCGCATGCAATATAGCCAGCGTGCCGGCTGTCTCGTCGTCTGTGCCTTCGTCGATCTCTGAAGTCACGCCAATAGACTACCGGAACCCGGATCAGCTGAGTGAGGGTGGCGTGCTGGTTATAGGCGCATCAGCTACGGGCATACAGCTTGCTGATGAGATCCACCGTTCCGGTCGGCCGGTTACGCTGGCGGTCGGCGAGCATGTTCGAATGCCCCGGGTTTATCGCGGTCGTGACATTCAATGGTGGATGGATGCGGCCGGGATTCTTGACGAACGTTATGACCAGGTTGATGACATCAATCGGGCCCGCAACGTACCATCTCCACAACTTGTAGGTTCGCCCGAGAGGGCTACGCTGGATCTCAATGCGCTCACTGGAATCGGCGTGAAACTGATTGGCCGTCTTGCAGGGATTAATGATGGCAAGGCCCAGTTCTCGGGTTCACTGCGTAACAATTGCGCGCTGGCTGACCTTAAGATGAACAGGTTGCTCAACACCATTGACGAGTGGGCGGTCGAAAACAGCCGAGATGAGGAAGTGGATCCTTCGCATCGCTTTGCAGCGACTATCGTCGAGGACTCGCCGCCACTCGGGCTTGACCTTGGTAATGGTCAGATCCGGACCATTGTCTGGGCGACCGGTTTCTATCCTGACTACTCCTGGCTGGATTTGCCTGTTCTCGACCGCAAAGGGAAGATCCGTCACGATGGCGGGGTAGTGGATTCACCTGGCATGTACTTGATTGGCATGACCTTTCTCCGTCGCCGTAAGTCGAGTTTTATTCATGGCGCCGGTGACGATGCCCAAGACATCAGTGATCATCTGGCGGCCTATTTAAGTAACACGACCTCTGTGTCTTACGCCAAAACCTCGCCCTGATCCAGTTGTGATAATAATGAGGCTGGGAATGTAATGGTTACGTTCATGCACTTGATCCAATGGGCCAACCGCTCCGGGAAGGATCAGTTTGAAGCTGATTCAGACGAGTGATTCTCAGGCTTGTGAAATCTTAGAATGGCAACCGGAAGAGGCGATCATTTTAGCTAGACCGAGGCTGAATGCATTTTTTGAAACCGTTCACCCCATGCTTCAAGTGATTACGACCGAACTTGGTGCAATGGATCCTGCATCCATCAGGTGACTAATATAAGATGCGAGCAGAGTCTGTGATGTCATCAAACATTAGAGTTGGTCGTCCTAATGCTTCAAAGTGGCTGGCGCTTTGCAATCCAAAACCGCTGGAACAAAAAGTCGAGTATCAGAACGCTCCGTCATTTGGTGATACTCTGCATACCTCGATTGTGAGGACCGCAGTAATCACAACGCTGAACGGAATAAATCCAAACTAAACACAAAATCTGACAAAAGGATCATGACAATGGGAAATAAACCAGAACTTTACAAGTTTTCTGACGTTGAACATCGACTGCATACGCTGGAACCCGGTAAGAGTTATATCAAACCGTTCGTGACCAGTGCGGTTAGCGACACAATGTGTGGTGGCTTGAATTTTCTCAACCAGGTCTCAGTGCCATGGGATTTGACTTGTGACGAGATCATCTACTGTATGGAGGGTACATTCCGACTGACCTGCGATGGTGAGTCGTACGTCTGCAGTCCGGGAGATGTCTTGTATGTTCCGAAGGACAATCATATTGCTTACGAGTGTGATGAGAAATGTGTGATTTTCTATGCCGCTTATCCGCATGACTGGAAACAGCAGGCGGGTATAACTTTTGTGCCGGGCATTGATCCAGAAGATATGCCGCAGACAACAGAATCACAATCATAGTGACGTGATCAGCTGGTAACAGCTTTTGAGCGCACCTGCCCGGCGAGCAACCAGAAGGCAATAGCCAGATTAACCAGGTTCCAGGCAATTCCGTTGAGAAACGCTGCCCGGTAGGATCCAGTGAGATCGTAAATCTCACCAGACATCCAACCGCCGGCGGCCATGCCGACTATCGTTGTCATCAATACAAGGCTGAGACGAGCACCTGCATCCCGGGCAGGAAAATATTCTCGAATAATCAAAGCGTAACTGGGAACGATGCCCCCTTGTGCGAGTCCGAAGAATGCCGAGACGATGTACAGCGGTGTCAGGCCATTGAATGGGAGGTAGAACAGCAGTGCAGAAAACTGCAAGGCAGAGCCTAGGATCAGCGTATTAAGACCTCCGATCCGGTCGGCGATGAAGCCCGATGCCAGCCGGCTGATAATGCCAAAGCCTAGCATTAGCGACAACATTTCTGCGCCGCGTGCTACTCCGTAACCAAGATCACCGCAATAGGCGACGATATGGACTTGTGGCATTGACATGGCAATGCAGCACGCCAGCCCTGCGACCATGACCAGGACCTGGAGAGTCTTAGGCGAAAGCCTCGTTTGAGTCAGCATCTCTACAGAGCCGCTGCCCCTGCCGGCTTTCTCGATGTCGGGGCGATGCCTTAGACAAAGCGACAGCGGCAGCATGGTTACAACGCAAAACACACCAATTCCTATATGCGCCTGGCGCCAGCCAATGGTCTCAATTGCGTATTGCAGAATCGGTGGCCAAACCGTACCCGCGAGATAATTGCCACTTGCGACGATAGCGACGGCAATGCCGCGCCGTTTTACGAACCATAACGTTACGTCTGCGACCAATGGCCCGAAGGTCGACGAGCTGCCCAGCATGCCGATCATCACGGCCTGGGCTAGGATAAACTGCCACATGGTTGTTGCACTTGCGGCGGCAATGTAGCCGGCACCAAGCATCAATGAGCCCAGTGTGATGGGCATTCGGACCCCGAAACGGTCGCTAAAACGACCCATTAGAACACCGCCTATCGCAAACCCAATCATAGTTGCGGTAAAAGGAAGTGATGCACCGCTGCGATCGACACCGAACTCGGTTTGAATTGCTGGTAGAGCGACGACGACAGACCATAAACCGATGCCGCCGATTGTACTCAGGCCGAGTGCCGCCACTAAACGCCACCAGGCATAGCGGCCATCTGGCTCCATTGCCCCCGGTTGTTTATCGACAGTGGTCATGTTCGAATATCTGTTCACGAATGATGTTCTCGTTTCCAATACAATAGCACGCAGTCTTCAGATTCAGAAAGAGGAATAGGGGAGGCTGTTCGTTGGCCATTACGGTTTCAGTTTTGTGTCAGGGTTCAGCGAGGTAAAACGCCGGGTGATATCGCCCGGTTCCAGCGGGTCAGGAGGAAGAAAGTATGCCAAAGATTCTAAGTGCTGATGCCATTCAGGCTTATCGGAATGATGGGTTCGTCCGTCCACTAAGAGTGTTGTCAGGCGAGAAAGTCCAGCGTTGCCGTAGCGAGCTGGAAGCATTTGAGGCCAAACACGGTCAAGTTTTCAGTGAAAATAGAGAAAAATCAGGTGATTCTCTAACCGGCTCTTATCGTTTCAAGAGTCATCTGCTGATGAAGTGGCTATCGGACCTGGTCTTTCACCCGCACATACTGGATGTCGTCGAAGATCTGATCGGCCCAGACCTGCTTTGCTGGACGACACACTGGTTCGTTAAGGAAGCGCATACGCCACACTATGTATCCTGGCATCAGGACAGCAACTACTGGGGCCTTGATACAGATCGCCTGGTCAGCGTGTGGTTGGCACTGTCAGTATCCAATCCTGCCAGCGGCTGCATTCGGGTGTTACCGGGGAGCCACAAGGAAACCAGGATGAAGCATTTCGATACCTACCATGAACACAATATGCTCACCCGTGGGCAGGAGATCAGAGGCATTGATGAAGCGGCTTCCGTGAATCTTGCCGTTGAACCCGGCGAAGTTGCTATTTTCGATTACCGGCTCGCGCACGCATCCTATCCCAACCACAGTGACGACCGTCGAATCGGTATTGGTATTCGCTATATTCCGCCGGAAACTCGCCAGATATTGCGCCCATGGGATTCGGCGACACTGGTGCGCGGTGAAGATCGATTCGGTCATTTCGAACTCGAGCCCACACCGCGCTTTGATTTTGATCCGGAGGCGCTCGAAGCTCACAAGCGGGCGGATGCGGCGCAGCGCGAGGTCTATTACGAGGGTGCCCAGCCCTTGGACTCATAATCAGGGCTTGCAAACTCGACAATAATTGAATCCTAGGTGCTATCTAAACGGCTACAGACAACGGGCGAAGTCCATGACAGCGTCGATAATTTACGTAACTGTAGGTGACCAGAAAGAAGCGCATTTGATCGCATCTACAATTGTAGAAGAGCGACTCGTATCGAGCGTCAATATTGTGGATTCAGTCCGTTCATATTATTGGTGGTCGTCAGATGTCCAACAACGGGAAGAATTCTTGCTGATTGCCAAGACTCGAACAACAGGTGTGGATGCCGCAATTGAAAGAATCCGTGCCATCCACAGTTACGAATGCCCTTGTATCGTATCTTGGCAAATTGACAAAGGAAATAGAGATTATCTTGAGTGGATAGGGCGAGAGACAGAAGGAACAGAAATGGGATAACGGCATGAAACGTCTGGTGGTCGTTGGTTCATGGGATCAACAACCGAGATGTTTGCCATGTTAGTGAGGCATTGGGAATAGATTTTTCGCATGGAGTACTCTATTACCTTATCACTATGATTCATCAGGAGGCATTGTGACGATGTACGCCGACGCCTTACAAACACTACCGGCTAACCCGTAAGAATGGAACTGGGTTTGCCTTTGGAAGTGATACTTGCTGTCATAGTTGTGGTAGTGGTTACCGGCGTGATGGTATGGGTAATTTGTTACACAGAAAAAATAAGCACCTTCTTTTCTGTTGTCATCTTCATAGCCATTGTTGCTTTTTTTCACTGGGGCATTTTTTGGTTGATTGATAACTATTTTGACTGACCGAGTTGATGTAGAAGGGAAGGATGGGTGGAGCGGAGGAGGATCGAATTTCGGACCTTCGCATTGCGAAACCAACCTTCATACTAGCAGTCACATTTAATCAATCACTTGCGCACACCGATCCGGCGTGTATGTGACTGGAATGGGTTGGTTCAATGAAGTTGCCGATTTGCCTAGCCGGTTCTCAAGCACCGGATCGGTACAAAAAAGCGCCCCGCGCGTGGTGTGCGACGGGGCGCTAACATACTCATCTAAGGAGGAGGTAGATGATGCACTGCAGTATAGTCGCAACAATGGTGCG
>Ga0163108_10000572_pt1 | contig 27469 bp, 21 predicted proteins | sample Fk1155metaG_FD_109644 | JGI IMG/M metagenome (GOLD analysis project Ga0163108, IMG submission 109644) | Marine microbial communities from the Central Pacific Ocean - Fk160115 155m metaG | ecosystem: Environmental > Aquatic > Marine > Oceanic > Photic zone | place: The Central Pacific Ocean...
CGCATTGGCGCCACCGAGACCGAGTTGTCGGTGTGAAACTGTGGCGGTGGTCACATCACCCTTGATGCGATGTGCGCTGACCAAAGCGCCGCTGAAAGGTGCGAGAATACTGGCTTGGGTGCCGCCGTTCAGCCAGTTGTGGTGCTGCCCCACCATCCATCCGTTTCCGCCGTAGAAGGACAACCGGTGCCCATGCCGAGCCATCGGCCAAGCATCGCGCGTGTCTTTGCGAATACCGCTTGTCCAGTCGAGGGCGATGCCTCCAGGTTGCTGAGGGTCAAAATCGGGGTCAAGCCATGCGACGGATGGCCCGGTCCAGGCCTGCCAAATCCGGTTTCTTCGGTCCAACAATTGACCGAAGCCATAGCCAATGCTGTATGCACCACCAACCCGCTCTATTGCGCTGGTATTGGCGATCAGGCCATGTACCCAACGGCTGGCATAGGGACGGCGGCTCACCAGGTATAGGGCAGCATTTGGCCGGAATTGGTCGGCATTGATCTCAGAGAATGAGCCCGCGACTGTGAGCGTGTGGGGTTTTGGCCATGTATCGTTGGTTCGGTCTTTTTGAAGGACTTCCTTGTGTGGATCGACCTGCACCTTCTTCGGCTTTTGGTTTCGGGTGATTTCCAAGCTGTCGGTGCTTTCGGTGGATGTCCATATTCGTTGTTCGTCATTGATTTCAAAAGGGATGGGCTCGCTGGGTGCATCCTGGACCGCTTTCCGGTGGATCCCGATGGTCCAGTTTCCTTCCTTTTGAATGACGGACACCGACACGTCCTGTGCTTCTGGGTAGTGGAACCAATCTGCCAACGCTGTTTCGGGCAGTTCGGCGACCATGGTGGCTTCGTCAGGGTGGGCTCCGGCGATGACGGCGGTGGCCCAAGTACGCATGGTCTCCTCTCCATACAAGCGTTCAAGTTTTCTCGCTGCGGCAGCGGCCGGTGTTGGGTTGTCCACCAGTTCGAGTGAATCGTCGCGGACAGAATCGGATGGCCAGGTTTCTTCAAAGACTTCGCTCAGGAAGGGAGAACGCCCGTCGTATAGAAAAGAATCGATCCGCGGCAAGAATGACCGCCACCGAAGGTTTTCCCACAAGGAGTCAACCTGGTACTTTGGGGGAGGAGTCAGTCCAGCGATGAGGTCTCTGGCCCAGGGGTCCCACACATCCAAGCTTGCGGCTTGTATTCCACGCCGTACTGCAGGAAGGTGATTCTTCCACTGCCGGCCGAATACCCGAAATGCTCTGTCCGACAAGAACAATGTACGGGGCCCATTTCGGACAAGACGTCGCCTGTTTGGTGTTTCGATGACGACAAAGGAACGGGCCGTGTCGTGGTCAAGACCCGTCATCGCGATGGCCTTGAGCCGTAGGTCCCGAAGGGGCCTTTTTACCCCACGGTCCACCAAGGTGAGGCGGGTCGCTGGATTCAATTCCTGGACTTGTACGCGACCGTTTGGGATCACAGCGAGAGACAATCGGTCTGCCGTTCCTCTCCAGCGCAAGTGTTCAATGCCCACGTTTCCATTCAGGACGCCAACAGCATTTTCGGGAATGATGATTTTCACATCCCACATGACCAGTGCTGTTCGGCCATCCATGAGGGGGTGTGGATGCCAGAGGCCGTTCATGAACAGCCCTCTACCTGGAACCAAACCGCTTGCGCCCATTCGACGTGGAAGCACGGTATGAAACACCGGGGGTCGATCCGTTGGCTGTGGGGATTCTAGCCGCACGAAGCCTTGCTCCACAACATGGGTAAACGTTCGTTGTTGGGTTCGGTCGCTTGTGGGTTGTGGCAACGTTGACAGCAGGTCGACCCATTGAAGTCCTGCGTACTCTTCGACTTCGATGGTTCCTTGGATCGTCCTCAAATCATCGGCAACCGTGGCGCGGATGACCGCTTTGACAGGTGCCAAAGGAGCCGCAACTTGACCATGTGCAGTCGCCAGCCACAAAAAGAGGATGGATATCAAAACGACTCAGTAGGTGAGGCCAACGGACATGTTGATGGTGGGCAATGCTTTCGGGACAATCGAGCCGCTGGTCGAAATATGAAAGTCACCGCTTCGCACCCGTACACCCAAGTGTGTGGTCACAAGGGAAAATCCTTCCGTAAAACTGTCCTTGCTTTTCATGCCACTGACGGCACTGACACCCAACTCATCTTGGTGTTCTTTTGATAAGCGGGGCGCTGCATTTGCCTTCATGAAGCCGACGCCACCAAACGGTGCGATGTCCGCTTGATTGATGCCTATCAGGTAGCCCACAGGAAAGGTGTACCCAAAACTCAGGCTGCCATCGAGGGCACCCAGTTCCAGTTCCTCGTTGCCGACATAGCCCGAATATCCAAGCTGCATACTGACATCGGGAGCATTTTCCCACCCTTCAAACACGCTCCAACGAGCGAATCCGCTCATCGTGGTTTGGCGTGAAAAGCCAACCCACGACCAAGTCCCGCCTACCTCGAGGGAGAGTGGAAGACCTTTGCGGACTGTGATGCCTGGTCGCCACATGACGTGTGTTGGGTCCGCATCGCTGTGTACTCGTTCCCAAGGCGCCGGGTTGTTGATGTTCTTGCCGCGTGCGGACAGGAACGCAAAGGTGTTGGAGTAGGACACATCAAAGCCATTGAGGCCCAAGGTCTCGGCGGGCGCCAAAGGTGCATTCATGACGCCGGCAGCCAGTTGGCGGACGACGAGGTCGTATGCATCGCCAGTGACACGGGTGTTGGTCACGTCCGCACCGCGCCATGTACCCAATTGGCTCAGTTCGATATCGTCGGGAAAAGCCGCCGAGGCCGTGTTGGCAACAGCGGAAGAAATCAACATTAACAGTAGCGTTCGCATTCGGTCATCCAATGCGGCATCGTACCCGTCTCGAGAGCCGTGGACAACTAGGCAACGCCTTCTGTGTCGAAACCCGTTATCTGCCAGGCCCAAGGAGGAATCATGGGCGCGTTGTTGATCGTGATCGCAGCTGGGGCATTTGCCCGCTTGTGTCGCATGGCCTGGGATGGCCAGTTGGGTTTTGTGGCGATTGGTTTTCTGTTCGTGGCAGCCATTGCATTTTCTTTCGGCCGGAAAAGAGTCGATGGAGAACTGCGTGGTTTCCTGGACCTGGTGGCCAAAGTCGGTTTCACTTTGGCTGGGTGTATGGCGTTGCTTCGGCATCCGATTCCATGCCCGCCCGATGCGGAGGCTGGGTGTGTGGCCTTGCCCGTGTACGAGACGATTACCGCATACATAGACAAAGTCGATGTGCCATTTGAGACATTCCTCATGTTCGCTGGATTGGCGATGGCCATTAAGTTTGTGGGCGTTTTGTCGAGCGCTTTTGCTTGGCACCTGTTGCTGATCGGCCAGGGAATCCGTTTTCCGTATTGGCAGAAGATTGTGACCAGCTTTCTGATTGGCCGTTTCATTGGTACATTTTTGCCATCGACCATTGGCCTGGATGGCTACACGCTTTTTGAAGCTGGGAAATATTCAAACCAGTGGCCACGCGCGATCACCGCCAAGGGCTTGGAGAAGTTTATTGGGGTGACGGGCCTGTTTCTTGGCATGGTTGTGACCTTGCCCTTTGGGTACAGCGTGATTGAAGATGTCATGGCGGATTTGGGCAAGCCGGATGCTGCACCCATGATGGCGGCTGCGATCTTGTCTGTTGCGGGTGGTGTGTCCACCGTGGTTGTGATCGGCTTGGTGAAGCCTGGCTTGCTGACTTGGGGAATGAACCTTTTTGGAAAGGTTCTTCCCGGTGCGATCCGCGGGAAACTCGAATCCTTCACCTTGGCTGTGGGTGCGTATGAGGGCAAGGTAAAGCTGTTGATGCTTGCCTTGGCCAACAAGTTCGTCACTCACTTTACGACGGCAGTGGTCTACTTCTTTACTGCACTGGCGATCGGTGTTGTGGGTGCTGAGTTCTGGCCGGTGGTGTTTGGCTCAACCATTCAAATCTTGGCCACGTTGCTGAGCCCAACCATCGCTGGTGAGGGTGCACGTGAGGCCTTTCAAGCCTTGCTGCTGAAGGACCAATTGGGTGGTGTTGCCCCAGCAGTGCTCTCTGGTGCACTGGGCTTTATTGCCGCGGAAGCTGCAACCCTCTGGGGTGGAGCATTCTTGTGGACACGCAAGGCCGGTTGGCGCCCGCGGTTCTGTGAGGTCGACGGTGTGCAGGTGGATTACGCCTGGATCGATGACAACGATGATGCAAAGTTTGACGTGAACGAACTGGCCGCTGCGCGGGCCGCACATGGTTCAAACGCGGAAGAGTAGTCAGCCGCCGATTGCCGTCATGGTTCCCTGGAAAGGGGTGCCCCCATCGATTCCACAATCGTGACCGATGGGTTTGCCCAAGACCATGGCGCGGATGGCTTCTTGCAGTGTGCTGTCGGAGTGGCCGGCGCGGACAAGGTCTCGCAGGGACGGTGTGTCTTCGTGGGCCAAACAAGTGCGGAGATGACCATCGGCCATCAAGCGTAGGCGATTGCAGGTTGCACAAAAATGTTCGGACAATGGGGAGATAAATCCCACATTGAGGCCCGTCTCTTTGATGCGATACCGCTGGGCTGGGCCGTCGGTCGATGTTCTTTGACCTGCATGCTCAAGCGTCCAACGCTCGCGGATGTATTTGCGTATGCGGGCTGCTGGGATGCTCTTGAATTTTCGCTTCTCGAACGGCATGTATTCAATGAAGCGAACGTCCGTATCGGCAGCCTTTTCGGAGAAGTACTCGATAAAGTCCATGACTTCGTGTTCATTGTTGCCTTCGAGAAGGACCACATTGAGCTTGATGGGGGTCAGGCCGGCTCTGCGTGCGGCTTCGATCCCGTTCAGTACCCGTTCGAGATTGCCCCCCCGTGTGAGGAGCGTGAACCGCTTGGAGTCGAGAGAGTCAATCGACACGTTGACCCTGGATAGACCGGCATCTGCCAACGGTTGTGCCAGACGCTCCAAGGTGTGTCCGTTTGTTGTCATGGCCACGTCTTCGATTGCGGGAATCGATGCGATGGCTTCCACCAGGGAGATGATGTCGGCGCGAATCGTGGGCTCACCACCAGTGATGCGGACTTTTCGGATGCCCAGCGTGGACATGACACGAACAATCCGTGCGATTTCTTCATACCGAAGCAGTTCGCTTCTCGGAACCCACTCCATGCCGTTCTCTGGCATGCAGTATGCGCAGCGGTAGTTGCACCGGTCGGTCACGCTGACGCGTAGATAACTGTGGGTTCGCCCGAATGTATCTTCCAGAGACATAAACGGGTCTTATCCGATTTGGAGGGCTTGCCCTACGGCTGCAGCGACGTGTATGAATGCTTCCCCTGGACCATCCCCACGGCTGGCAGCAGGAATTCCTTTGTCGCCGCCTTCACAGATTCTCTGATCGAATGGGACTTGGGCGAGGAGAGGGGTACCGTATTCCTCCGCGGTGGCTATGCCTCCACCCGAGCCGAATGGATACATCTTGCTTCCATCGGGCATCTCCATCCATGCCATGTTTTCGATCAGGCCCAAGACGGGCACTTCCAGTTTTCGGAACATGGTAATTGCGCGTTCGGCATCCACGACCGCAACCTTTTGGGGTGTGGTGACGATGATGGCGCCAGACAGGGGTACGGTTTGAATCATGGTGAGTTGTGCGTCGCCTGTGCCCGGGGGAAGGTCGATCACCAATACGTCGAGTGTGCCCCATTCGACTTGATGTAGGAACTGGCGGACGGCACCCATTACCATGGGCCCTCGCCAGATAATGGCTTCCTTTTCGGGGACGAGAAACCCCATGGACATGCATTGGATACCGTAGGCTTCAAGGGGAATGATCTTCTTCTGCTCATTGGCAATGGGCTGGCCATTGACATTCATCATGGTCGGCAGGCTTGGGCCATATATGTCTGCATCCATGAGGCCGACCTGCAGGCCAGCGCGCGAAAGTGCAATCGCCAGGTTCGTGGAAACGGTGGATTTCCCCACGCCACCCTTGCCCGACGCGACGGCAATCACGTGCTTTACCCCTTCAATCGGCTGTTTGACGAAGGCGCCTCCATGTGGCTGCGGACCTGGGCCACTCATTCCTGGAACCGGGTCCTTGGGCTTCGTAATCTTCGGTTCAGGTGGGGCCCTTCGCTGAATCTGGATTTGAATCTCGCCGTCGAAACCAAGCTGTGAGATTTGGTGTGTGAGCGCACTTTCAATTCGGGTTTGGTCTTCAGTGGAGTGTGTGGGTTGAAGCACCAATGAAAACCGAAGGACATCATCTTCCAAGTGAGGCTCTGCAATCATGCCAGCCATCCAGAGGCTTCGACCAGTCAGGGGGTCCCGGATTCGTGTGGCGGCAGGTTCAAGAATGGCGGCAGCTTCAGACATGCGTTCCTCCGCTCTTGGCTAACCACCTTCATGCAGCTCAACGAGGTAGTTGTTCTGGATGATTTGCATCGGTGAACCCTGGAATGGGAAGTTCGATGATGGGAAGCCCTTCAACCAAGCGATGTGCAGATCCGCCATCCTTGGCGATCTGTGCTGCTCGGTCCGCAAGCACTGGGGGCAACAAAGCCACCAATGGATGTATGACTCCCTGGTTGCTGGCCACACATGGTCCGCCAAAATCCACTATGGCTTGAATGTGTTGGGGCATGAGGCCAACGAGGTCACATGGGAGGATCAGAAGAAGAGGCGAATCGATGGCGTGCAGAGCGGCGGCAACCCCATACAAAGGGTGGTGCTCTTCGCTGACCTCCACGATGACCGGCAAACCAAGGGACTGCAATTCGGGCTGACGACCCACCACATACACCTGCTCGATGCCACAGCTTTTCAGTAGCTGGGCTGTTCGGAGGGCCAGGGGCTTGCCCTCAAGAGGAAGCAAGGCTTTGTCTTGACCCATGCGCTTGGAAAGCCCACCGGCCAATATGGCTGCGGTCGTTACCACGGGTAGCCTGGCGTGGTGCCCGAAGGCACAGCATCGCCAATGATCTGAACATGGACCAAGTCGTTTGCGGACAACTGAACACCCTCTTCAGGCAACAGCATAAGGCCGTTGGCCAAGACCATACTGGTTTGGCTGCCTGACCCTTGACTGCCCGTTGGGGTAGCGGTCCACTCCTGGTTTTCCCAGCGGACCTGAACCCGGCTCAGTTCCGCACGTCCAGCGCGCTTGAAGTACGGTGATCGGATGCGTGCCTGGATGACGGGTAGGAAGGGGTTGGGGTCGCCGAGCACCATGCGGATCCATGGTCGGACGAACTGTAGAAAACCAACCTGGCAAGACACCGGGTTTCCGGGGAGGCCAAAGGTTGGGGTGCCCTGTATGATTCCAAAGGCGAGGGGTTTGCCCGGTTTGATTTTGACCTTCCAAAATTGCATGTCGGCCCCAAGATCCTGCATGGCTTGCCGCACAAGGTCAAAGTCACCGACACTCACTCCACCGGTGGAAATGATGACGTCGCAATCGGCTGCTTTCATGAATGCCCGGTGCGTTTCCTCAAGGTCATCGGCCGCAATGCCGCAATCAATGGGTATGCCTCCAGCTTGATGGATGAGCCCAGCGATACTGTGTGCGTTTGATGAATGGATCTGCCCTGGCCCCAAGGCTTGGCCTGGTGGTACCAGCTCATCTCCGGTCGAGACGATCGCGACCCGTGGCTGCTGACTGACCAAGATTTGTTCCCGTCCAACGGCGGCACAAAGGCCCAATGCTGCTGGAGAGAGGACCGTCCCTTTCTGCAGGACTGTTTGTCCGGTCGCCACATCTTCGCCGTGTTTGCGAATGTGCTGACCTGTTGTTGCGGCCTGGTGGATTTCCACGTCTGTTTCTGTGGCGGTTGTGTGCTCACGCATGACCACTGCGTCGGCACCTTCTGGCATGGGTGCACCGGTCATGATTCGGGCGGTTTCTCCCGCACCAAGTACATGCTTTCCAACTGTACCAGCTGCAATGGTTTCAACGATCCGCAAACGAGGCCCACCTTGTTGTACGGCGCTTGTCTCCCCACATGGGTCATCGCTGGACTCGAATGTACCTGCCAAAGCTGTGTCTGAGGCACGCACAGCAAAGCCGTCCATGGCGCTGTTGTCCCAGGGTGGAAGTGCAGTTCGTGCGACCACATCTTCGGCCAATACACGCCCGAGACCAGCAGTGATGGCGATGGATTCGGCCCGTACCGCAGGTGCCGAATCCAGGCACCGTTGAAGTGCCTCATGGATGCTGATCATGAAGATTTTTTGATCTTGAGCTTTTGCCCCGCCATGATGCGTGTGGTCTTCAGTTTGTTCCACTGCTTGATGTCATTGATGCTGCAACTATGGCGACGAGCGATACCACTCAGGGTGTCGCCGCGCCGGACAGTGTACTGGGTCCATGTGGGCCCGCTCACGGTGCTGAGTAGGGTCAATTTTTGCCCAGGTCGAATGCGGTTCGCATTTTGGATGCTGTTCCATCTCATGATGTCACGCATACGAAGGTTGTATTTGCTCGCAATCCCCGAAAGTGTTTCACCACTTCGGATTGTATGGCTACGCGGCGTCGACTTCTTGGTTTTCGTGGACTTCCCACCGCTAATGGCAGCCAATGAACGCGCGTTCGCGGGTTGGCCAGAAACGGGAATGACCAAGTCATGTCCAACAGAGATTCGATTCGGATTCCGAATCTTGTTGACTGTTTGGATCGAATTTACGGATACACCGTACTTGCTGGCAATGGTTCCAAGGGTTTCACCGCGTGCAACCTTGTGGCGCCGATGGGTGATTCGATTGTCCATGGGAACCTTGTCGAGTGCTGCGAGGAAACTCTTGCTGTTTCCACTCGGGACATGAACGATTTGCCGCGCAGGTGAGGGGGGTAGTGCCCATCGGCGAAGGTGTGGATTGTATGTCCGAAAGTCATCGATGGATATGTCCGCACATTTGGCCAGTACATCAATTCCGACGTTTGCCGATACCGTGACGGTGTCGTGGTCCATTGGTTCTTGTTTTACAACGGCGCCAAAACCATACCGTTCGGGGTGCTTTCCGATGATGGCCGCAGCCAACATCTTGGGAACGTAGTTGTCGGTTTCTGAGCGGAAGGAGCCTTTCCGTTTGAGTGTCCAAAAGTCCTTGGTTCCGTGGTTCCGAATCCCGCGGCTCACGCGGGTGGGTCCGGCATTGTATGCGGCCCAGGCCAAGTACCAGTGGCCGTATCTCTTGTGTAGATCGCCCAAGTATACAATGGCCGCGTCCGTGGCCATCTCGGGGTCACGTCGCTCGTCTACCCACCAATCGATTCGCAGGTCGTAGCCCTTTCCAGTGCTGGCAATGAACTGCCACAGTCCGACGGCTGCAGCACTGCTGTACGCGTGTGTTGCGTATCCACTTTCGATCATCGAAAGGAAAACCATGTCTCGTGGCATGCCGGCAGCATCAAGTTTCTCATGCATCATCGGCCAGTACCGACCCGACCGCGCGAGCCACTTGCCGTACCACTTCCGGCCGGGCCCCGTGAAGTACTTCATCCATCGGACAACGTCGTCATTGACGACCACAGGGATATCAAATTCCCGTGGATCGATGTCACGAAGATGCAGGGGGTCTGCTGCCAAATACGCCACTGGGTCGGTGTAGAACTCAATGGGTGGCTCTGCGAGCTTCAGGGCCCGATCGACATACGCGCTTTCTTGTTTGCGCGCCGCACTGAGTTCGCTTGTGGCTGCACTGCTGATGACGGAATCGTGCTTGTCCGAGTCCGCCGGCGGTGTGGGCGCTTCGATGAAGTCCCAGAGAGAGCCATCTTCAGTTTGGGTGGAATACTTGGAGGCCTGTGCAGAACTGGCCACCAACGACAACATAAATAGTGATTTCAACAGCATGGGATAACAGCGGGGAAGTAGGGGAGCAGGGAGGTCAGGAAACAGAGGGGATCTGTTGACATGAGTAGTGTAACGTAAAAAATGGCTTTAGGGTTAGAAGGCCAGGTGTTGGATGGCTTCCCCGATCGGCTCAAGACCGATGAGATCGCGGATCACAGCCCAGCTGTGCGCACCGGTTTCCCGCACATGATGCAGATTGAATCGTGTGATTCCCCCGATCGCAACGACCGGAACAGGGGACATCTGGACCACCTTTGCCAAGGAATCCACGCCGACACCTTCGCCTGCTTTTGCTTTGGTGCTTGTGGCGAAAATGGGCCCAAAGCCGATGTAGTCGGCGTGTGTGGCTGCCAGTACCTGCTTCATATTGTGTGTGCTCATCCCGATGAGAGCAGTTGGGCCAAGGCGCGCACGTGCTGCTTCCGTACAGCCATCTTCCTGTCCAAGGTGTACTCCGTCGGCGCCTACCGAAAGCGCTACGTCTACGTGGTCGTTGATGATCAATTTGATTCCAGCCTGACGGGCAGGCCCCAGCAATTGCGCAGCCGCCCGCTCGATCTGTGTTGTGGGCCAGCCTTTGGCGCGCAACTGTATGATGGGGCATTCGGCTCGAATGAGCGCATTGCCAATGGCGACCGGATCTCCGAACGAGGCATCTGCGATGCCATACAGACCTGCAGGTAGGGTCATGGGAGTTCCAAACAGGTGGTGAGTGCGCGTGCCTTTGCGAGGGTTTCATGCCATTCGAGTTCCGGTTGGCTGTCGGCCACGATTCCGGCACCCACGTGGAAACGCCCTATACCGGACTGCACGGTCGCAGTGCGAATGGCGACGTTGAGATGCGCAGAGCCACCATCTGCGAACCACCCAATCGCACCGGTGTACACGCCTCTAGGGCGCACTTCGAGGGCATTGATGACCTCCATCGCACGTACTTTGGGTGCACCGGTGACACTTCCGGGTGGGAATGTTGCGGCCACCACATCCACCATGTCGGTATTGGGTTTGAGTTTGGCCGATACTTGTTGCTCTGCGTGCCAAAGGTCCCCGCATTGTCGCAGGGTTCGTTCTCCCGCCACCACGGTTCCAGGTGTCGCAATGCGTCCGAGGTCATTTCGCACCAGGTCGACAATCATGGTGAGTTCAGCCTTTTCCTTCGGGCTGGTTTTCAGCGCTGATTTGGCGGCATCTCCACCGGATACTGGCGCTGTTCCTTTGATGGGAATGCTGTTGACCATGTTCGTTGTTCCATCGATGTGCAGGAACAGTTCGGGTGAATTGGATAGCACTTCCGTGCTGCCTTCCCGGAGGTAGCATCCGCGGAGGGCGGGGTTTTGATGCCGAAGTGCCAACCAAGACCGAAGGCCATTTTCAATCGGAATGTTTACTTGCTCCCAGGCCAAGTTCACTTGGTAGACCTCTCCTTCTCGGATGGCGTGTAGAACGGAGAGGACGATCTTCTGGAAGCGGTCGGACTGGCTTGGGTCTGATTCAGGCGTCCACGATTGGTGCAGTTCTGTTGAACGGTCTTGGTCGGTCCAATCTTGGGCGCGCACCATGATTTCGTTGGCTTCTTCCATGAACTGGGCGGAGCCTTCTGCCCGCCACTTCCCGGTTGTGTGGTCCAAAGTAAGACCACCATTGGTGCGCCACAGACAGACGTCGTGTGTTGTCCGTGGTGAAGTAGGCGAGGGCATTTGCTCTACAGTGGCGCCAGCCTCGTACCCAATCCATCCGACTACACCACCCTTGTAAACAGGAGATGGGTCATGTTTTGGGTGGCAGTTGTTTCGAACAAAATCCTTCCATTCGCTTGGCGCCGTGCAGTATGGGCCGGTTCCCCACGTGACCAATGTGGTCTGTAGCCCCGTGTCAAAACAGGCCAAGCCGGGCATATGTGCGGCGGTCAACATGATGGCATCGACTGACGGAGAGGGTGGCATGCGACCCAATAACCATTCGGCGGGTACGAAAGTAAGCATTTTTCGGGTAGAATCCCTTCGAGACGGAGATGGCGAATGCGTGTGATGGTGGTCGATCCGGATGAACCGTTCACCTCAGAAGTAGAACAGCAGCTTACCCAAGCAGGGTTTGAAGTGGTGTGTGCGGCTTCCCCAGACCAAATGCATGCGCACATGCGGACCCGTGACTTCCAAGCAGTCATGATCGATCTGAGTCTTCGGAGAATGAATGGTTTTGATGTGGCCCGTGAACTCCGGATGGAGACTCCCGCATCGGCTCTAGCGATATTGCTTATGTCGCCACGTCATCGGCCGGACTCCACGGAAATTGTTACCCTAAAGAGGGACACTGAAAGCCGATTTTTCTTCTTGAAGCCACTTGATTATCCGGCGGTTATTGCCGCTCTTCAAGAGCCCTTGCCGGAGCCAGTGAAGGCTCAGGCACCGCCGGTCAAACCGGTGCCGGCACCGCCGGTAAACGTGGACAATGCCAATGCGGCACAGCCTGAAGCTCCCACCACCAGTGTAAAGGCGGCCCCCATGCGCCAACGCGAGGTGGATTGGGACAATTTGAAGGAGTTGGTCGAGATTTGGCGCCAAAAGAAGACTGGAACATTGGTGCTTGCTGGTGACAAAAGTGGCACTGCAGCCCTTGTTGAGGGTGGCATTGTGGATGATGCCGGCCGTAAGCTTGTGAAGCAATGCATTCTGGGTGGCGTGGTGGCCTTCAAGGACCAAGCGATTGATGGTGTTGGGGATTGGGCACGGATGGGCCGCCTTTTGTTCAAGGGTGCTCGGATTGGTACCGATCCGAGAAAGCTGCGGCGGTATTTATCGGCGGTTCCAACACCGAACGAACACACTGTGTTGGCACGCTCTCTACCGTTGACTTCCGACAGTCGTGCTTTTGTCGGTCGCATTAACGGCACGCAAACCGTGGGCGAGATTCTGGATGCCGGTGGCTTTCCACTGAGTGAGGTTTCACGCGACATCACTGCATTGGTTCAGTTGGGGTTGGTGACCTTTCAACGTTCAGATGTTGAATCGGAGGCCCCCGTCGGGGAGGTTCAGCCCAGCCATGCCCGCGAAGTCAGTGGGATGAACCGAACCCAGGTTCGAGATGCGAATGCATCCCTTGACCAGTCTCAACTTCTTCAACGGCTGGAGAAAGAGTTTTTGACCATTCGGGATGCGCTGCCCCCGGTTGTTCTTGGCGTGCCAGCCGATGCGGATCGCTCTTTGGTTGATTCAGCTGGTGCACGCATGCGTCAGCGGTATGCGGAAATTATTGCCCGGCCTGATGTGTCCTCGGAAGTGCGGAACATGGCTCTTGAGATTGCCAAGAAGGTGGATTCCGCACACCGCAATTTCAATTTTGATGCAGACCTTAGAACGGGCACTGCAGGGCACGCGCGGATTTCGGTTCACGATGAAGTCGACGATATGTTGTCTCAAGGCCGTGCCTTGATCGATGCGAAGCGTTGGGTCGAAGCCGATAAGTTGTTGTCAAGAGCTCACGAAAAACGGATTGATCACGTTGCAGTTCTGGCCAATCTTGGATGGGCTCGCCTTCACAACCCTGAACAGGATTTGGAGCAGAGAACAGAAGAAGGAATGGACTTCCTGCTTCTGGCGGAACAGTTCGATCCGACGGATGGGGATGGTCAGTACTACATGGCTCAGGTGTTGGTAGCATCCAACCGTTTGGACGCCGCTGAGCAACGTGCCGCTCGTGCGGCGGATGCCGCACCGGATGATGCTGCACGCGCGGCTCTGCTGCGAAAAATCCGCATCCTTCGACAGCAGCAAGAGTCGGCCAATACATAGACGCCACAGGGGCACATCAATCTTCGTCGATGTACCCCATGTCCTCTAGGTTCTCGTTGACTTCATTGGGGTCATCGTACTCTTGGTAATCTTGGTCCTGATTGGCCTCGTTCTCATCCTCGTAGCGCTGCTGTGGGATGTCCTCAGGAGGCAGGTTCTCGACATTCTCCTCGTCGTATTGTGCTTCCAAGGGGTCAAAGTCATCCTGTCGTGTTGCTGCCGGCCGAGGGTCTTTGACGGCAGATGTCCGGCGCTCGTCCCTTCGCTTGCGCATCCGCTCTCGCCGTTTCTGCAGCCGGTCACGTCGCTTTTGTCGGCGCTCCTCGCGTTCATCGTCGGATAGGGCACTGCTTTTGCGGGCGGGCCGGTCTGCTGTATTTGCTCTGTCGTCCTCGAAGGTGTTCTCCGGGGATGCTCTCTCCCGCTGTCGGCTCTTTGATCTGTCGGGCCTGAAACGAAGGTTGTTGATGCGGCCACTGCCACGGAAATGGTACACACCTTCATCGTCTCGCGATGATTTGAGCGCAATTTTTGCGAGCTTGTCGTAGCTGTCATCGAATTGGACCTGAACCTTCAGGTTTGCGTTTGAGCGCAGAAGGTTCTTGCGAAGGTTGATGTAGCCTTCGACGGTGACTTCAAGAACGTCCGAAATGAAACTCCCTTTCTTGACGTTGAGTCTGCCATCTTCGATTTCCATGTTCAGGATGGACTCAGAAAAAGCTGTTTCTGGGAGACTGAACCCACTGACAGTTCCACTGACCAGTGTCAGGTCATCTATCGAGAGTTCGAGCTCACCACTGGACTCTTTGATTTCATCAAGATTGAATTCGAGTTCCGACTCTATCTGTAGACTTCCGGCGAGTTGGATGATGGATTCTTCAAGTTCGAAGGGTATAAATGACAGATCTAGGCCATCCGTGTCGATGTCCAAGAAGAAATGGCTAAGATCGCCACCAACGGACATGTCCAAGTTTCCACCGGGTGTCTCCATGCCGACGTCCGCCATGAGTCGGCCGCGGAGCAAGGAAAAGATTTGGGGCCGCAGCGTAAGGGTTGGTATGGAAAACCATTGCGTGTTTTGCCGCGGAGGTATGTCCTTTTGTCCCCGTTCTCTGCGGCCTGGCTTGGATTCGTAGAGTGTAAGGTTGTCCACTTGTAGACTTCCAAGAACACCGAACCCTAGGTTGTCGACGTCCACAAGATACTTCTTGTTTGTGCTTTCTTGGACTTCGTATTTTACGTAGTTGGTCACCTGTTCGCTGGGGAAGAACATGGCGAGGCCGGCATACAGGACAACGGTGCCCCACACAAAACTACCGAACATGGTCAGGAGCCATCGCATCATCCTTCACCTCCGGCGTCGGTTGCTTCGGGCGTGGCGACTGGCGCCTCTGTTGTGAGCTTGTAGGAGGCGATATCGAGTGTGAGTTTCACCATCTTTTCTCCACTGTGCTTTCGCGTCTTGAATCGGGCATTTCGCACCACAAGTGGAAAACCTGAATTTTCGATTTCGAAGATGAAGTTGGTGGCATCTTCAAGAGACAGCTTGGATAGTTGTGCTGAATAGATTTTTTCTTCAAGGTCACCATTTTGTGAGGTGGCGGTTTCCTTTACGCTGTCGAGGCGGTCAGAAATACCGACCGATTGCGCGGTCTTTTCGAGGTATGCGCTGAGGTTCGCACCGCGGTGCTCTTCTAACTTTTCTACGATCTGATTCGCGGTTTCGACGTTCGCTTGGTATTCGACAGCCATGACCCTGGCTTGGAGCAGTGCTTCTTCGCGGTATTCGACCATGCTCTCAAGGTTCTTCATGCTCGAACGCATAAGGTAGCCGACTCCGCCCAAGGCGCTCACGGCGAAAATGGCCACCAAAAAGATGAACAGCTTTCGATCCCGTGGACTCAGCCCTGAAAGAGAATCTTGTATTCGTAATGCGATGGTATTGAAACGGTCTTGGGCGTTCATTTCAACTTTCCTCCCCTTCGTTCTCATCTTCAAGCGAGATGGTCACCGAGAACTTGATGCCATTGCGGCTCTTTTTCTCGTCGCCTTTTCGCGCCTGTTTGAATCGTTGGTTGGCCTGTAAAGATGTTTCAATCGTAGCGGCGGCATCATAGCCATCCGTTTCCGCTTTCATATTGATGCTGTTGCTGTTGATGGTCAGTTCGCTCACATCGATCCGTGCGTTGCTGGGTTCTGGCAAGGCATTGGATAGCTGATTCAGTGTGGTTATCGTCGGTGGCTTTCCGCTCACTATGGAGCCCAGCAGTTCGATTCTTTCCATCGTTTCGATGGTGCGGGATTGAAGGGCCACCAGTGCATCATCGGGTGTTTCAAATTCTGTGGGTGCTTCTCCCTCCGGATAAGCACTCGCAACGACTTCTGCGATTTGGGTGTCGATGGATGCCATCTCAGATTTGGTGGCTTGGTGATTGAATATGAATGCACCGAGACCAATGACGCCAAGCAAAACAACTGCGGCGGCACCAAACAGTGCGATCATTCGCATATTGGCGAGATCGCCGCGGAACTTGAAGTCTCCTGTGCGAAGTTCCATGGCTTCCGCGCCACTGATACCAGCGGCACGCTCTGCGGATGCGACGCTCAGACTGTGGGTGCCATTGTCTCCAGATGAAATGGTGCGAACAGAGACCCCGAGTTCCGACTTCAGCATGTTGAGCAAGCCATTTAGTTTGGCCGTGCCTCCTGTGAGCAGAATCCCTTCGATCTCTGTGTGGGTGTCATCCTCATACCCGATCAGTGTGGTTCGGATGCTCGCGATAAGGGGGGCGAGGGCAGTCCGGAGAAGTTCGCCATCGTCTTGCGTTGTTCGTACGGGTGGTTCAGCCCCTACATTGGTTGGCCCATCGTCTACCCACTCGGCATCCGCCTGTGTCGATAGTTGGGCGCCGTGCTTGCGTTTTTCGGCCTCTGCGAAAGGAACTCCAGCGTGCTCCGCGAGCGCTTTGGTGAGATGCCATCCTCCAAAGCTGATGCCTCGACTGAAAAGGCATTTGCCGTCTTTGGCCACTGTAACAATGGTTCGCGAATGGCCGATATCAAGAATGGCTGTGGTGTGGCTTTCGCCGTAGACGCCGAGAAGGTCGCCGTCGATGACAAAAGACTTCGGATCAGCCCCGGCTTCAGCCAGGGATGCCAAATGCGTGCCCAACCTGTCGATGGGGGTCAGGCTCGCCAAGACTGCACTGCCTTCGGCATTGCTCGATACAATCCGATGCGTCAGTACCATGTCGGCCAAGTCATAGGGGACGAGTCCTTCCACTTCGAATGCCAACGTTTGGGCGATCTGGTTTTTGTCGGTGAAGGGCATGCTCACCCTTCGCATGGAGGCATGATCAACCGGGAAGGTGCCGCCATACTGGACTGCATCTTCTACATACACCTCTTCCAACAACGACTGTAAAGTCGATAGACGTGCTTCCATGGTCGGTGGCTCGGTGCCATCCGTTTCCACCTTTTTGATGTACTGGGCGTCCACATCATAGCGATTAAAACCGCCTTGAAGAACCGTTGCTTTGACGGCCCAACTTCCCAAATCAATTCCAATAATGCTTGCCATGGGGGCTCCTCAATCCACTCGCCAGTAAGTGACATTTCCAGCGTTGGATTGGTTGTAGTCGATGATGGCCGTGGTGGACACAGAAGTGTTTCCGACCAAGCCTGTAGAAACGACGCGAAAGGTCTTTGATGAGTTTCCGATTTGATCGTCGAGCTGGTCGCTGACGGTATAACCTTGATTGGTCAGATATCGGGCGAAGTCCTTCCCATCTTGAAAGCTTGCAAACCACATGTATTCGCGGATTTGTTCCACCAAGCGAAAACATTCCGCATCGATGGGAGAGGGGACCACGTACGCTTTGATAAGCGCGACGATGACCTCGTCGGCTGCGGTGTTGATGTTGACCTTTCCTGCGCCATGAATGGTGACCTGTTGCCCAAATCGCTCCATTACATCGTCTTGCCAGCCGTCCACCAGTCGAATTTCGTCGAAGGTGTCGAAGGGTGCGTTCTTGGCAAGGTACGCACTATCCAGGTTGTTGTAGAGGCTGTCCTCTTGGCCGCCGGAACGGCCCGACCCCATCGAATCGGCATCCACCCAATCTTTTAGGTTCGCGATGATGTCCCAGCGTTCGATATTCCGTTCACGGAACCAAGCATCGTTGTCTTCCCCAGCCATCAGTCCATACAGTTGTTGTCCGATAGCGGATTCTTGTACGGTCCCTTGGGTGTTGCCCAGTAGGCTGAGGTTCAACTTGGAATCTTCATCGGTGACTTCCGCCGTGAAGTCGCCGTCGAAGTCGAGAAAGTTCTTGTCCGAAAAGCGGCTCTCCTCTCGTGACTCTTCCTCGATTTCTTCGGAGACCTTGCCCGAGGTTTTGAACTCATCGATGTCATCCTCGGACACGTCGCCGAGATCTCCACCGGTTGCGAACAGCATTCGCATCAGTCCTGTGTTGATCACTGGAATCCACTGCCAGAGTGCATCCCCAATATTGATCCCGAAATTTCCAGCCATGCTTCCTACGCCGGAAGAACTTTCCAACTGCTTGTTTGCGGACAGAATCAGCTTGTAGATGTTGATGCCCGTTTGGCTGATCCAATAGGCTTGAACCCGTTCCTTTTCATGGGCGGCGATAAGAAACCGCACGCGCGCTGTGTAGCTGAGTTCCGTTACGACGACTGTGAGTATGAGCACCGTGGACATGGCAACCAGCAGAGCGATTCCGCTCCGTCTTCCACGACGTGAGCCCCGGGGGCGCAGCAATTCCGAACGAAGGTTCATTGTGCGTTGCCCCTCGCGAAGACGCTTCGCTGTTGCGCAGTCGACATGGCCAGCATGACGGTTTGCACGTACGGGGTGACGATGGTGTCATCTTCGTCCCCGTTGGGGTCCTTGGAGACAAGTTCGAGTACGATTTGGACGGCCCGGGGCAAACGGTTGGGTGTTTCAGCCCCATTTGTGTCCCATTCTTCGCGCCATTCACCTGTGGTTCCGTCGAGGTACCGAAGATCGAAACGGCTCACGCCGCGTGCGAGTGGCATGGGGCGTCCATCTTTGTCTGGATACTGGTCGATTCGGGGTGCTTCGCGGATGAACAGGACTTGCGTGTCTGTTTCGTCCGGGTCCTCATCTGTAAAGAGCGTGATCTCGGTCTGGTCACATTCTCGGCTGTCACGTATTTTTCGGTGATGTCCAAGGCTGGCAAACCAAATTTGGTCTTCATCACCATCGTCTTTCCCAACGAACACAGTTTGGTAGGTGTTCACAGCGGTCCGGTTTTCGGTGAGGTATGCCAGTTCCAAAGAGCGTGTGATTCGCCGCATGGCGATGCGCGCAGTGCGGGTGGAACCTTCGGCTTCCTCGATGGCTTCCAAGGCATCGATCGAACTGGAAAGTGTTCCGGCTGAAATGGAACCGATCAATGCCATGATGCCCAGTGCAACAATGATCTCGATGAGGGTCAGGCCTCTACGGGAATGCAATGAGTTCATCCGCCCATCCCCATGCCTAAGCCCGCAAATCCACCCTCACTCACCACGCCGGTGGGGTTGATGATGTGGGTTGTGATTTCCACTTGATCGAGTTCGTCTTCGTTGTCTCCCCACCAAACCAAAATCCGAACTTCACGGATAAACTTGGCGAGGTGGTCGCTGACCATGGTGGGGGAGATGCCCATGTCTCCGAGGTCGGGGGCCTCTCCAATGTCCATCTCGGAGCCTTCTTCGCCGAAATACCCGGTTCCGGCGAGGTCCCCAGCAACATCCCCGAGATTGGTTGGAATGTTGAGTTCAATTTTCCGGACGGTGTATGCCCACTTGTAATCGTCGAGGGCGTCTGGCTCGAAGCTGAGATGCAGTTCATCTCCACGAAAGTCTTCTGCACCAAAGTCTTCGAAGTTGCCATCTTCTTCGATATCTTGCTCTCCAAACCCTTCCCTTTCCATGATGAGTTGGACTTCCATCATCTTTTCTTGAGCAAGGCTGGTCGCCAGGGTGAGGCGTTCCGCTTCGGTTGTGGACATGACGGCAGTGGCCTGTGTGTCCACCAGTACCACCAGCGAAGTCGCCAATATGCCCAAGGCGATGATCACCTCAAGCAATGTAAATCCGGAGCGACGCAAATTCATCGTATCTCCGGTCCTTCATCTGGAATCCACTCCATGCTTTCGGAGGGGTCGACCAAATCAGGTGTGAGCCGGATGTCTCCAGAGATGGGAAGGACCTCGATGCTCCACCCTTCGGATTCATCGTCTTCATCGACAATGCGAATGACGGTGTGTTCTGCGGTTCCATCGGGAAACACATAGGTGTACGCGATGCGGTCCTCTTCCTCCTCATCTGGTGGCCCATCTTCCGTGGGGGTGATGCCTTCCTCCTCGTATTGGGGCGTATAGACGTAGGAGAAGCGAGTGCCGTTCGGGAGAGTTTGTGCCGACTTAAATGCGATGTCCCCGAGGCCAACAAAGCGTCCCCGCTGCTCCTCGATATCCTCGGCTTCACCTTCTGCGATTTCGCGTTTGGTGTACCGAGTCATCGCATCTTCAAGCTTTTCGTCGTGCTCTTCCCTGGCTTCGGGGTTCGAAAAAACCAAGGTGGAAGGGTCGCCGGCTTCAATCATCCAGGTGGAACGGTCCAGGTTGTACACCATTCGGAAGGCCACGTTCCGGAGTGCCGCTTCATCAAGCAGCCAGGTATAGGTTTGCGCGAGATCCTTTGCGGCAGAGCGTTGCTTCAAGGCCAACAGGCCTTCGAGTGTCGGAATGCTGATTGCGGCCACCAGCGCCATCACGGCCAGCGCAACCAAGATCTCAATGAGGGTGAGACCCCGGCGTGCGGCGCGGATGCTGGTGGAAAGGCGAATCAAATGGACCTACTCGAGTTCCCAGCTCTTGATATCGGCTGCGTGGTCTTCGCCACCTTCTTTGCCATCGGAACCCATCGAGATGAGCTCGTACTTGGCCTCGGAGTGGGTGCCGGGAGCGAAGTATTTGAACTCATTTCCCCAGGGGTCGGTGGGTACTTTGTTTCCCTTGAAAAACTTTTTGGCAGCATCCAGTCCATCGGATGAGGAGGGGTACTTGCCCTTGTTTTTCAAGGCATACATCTGAAGGCTTTGTTCGATTTGCTTGATTTGGATCTTGGCGGCATCTGCGGAGTTGTCATCGAAGGCACCGGTGAGGTTTACGGCGATGATGGTGCCGAGCACGCCCAGCAAGGCGATGACGACCATGATTTCGATGAGCGTGAGGCCTCGACGAGTGGCGCGAAGAAGAGAGGATTGGGTTCGTTTCATGGGTACTCCGGATACGGCTATTTGACGACCGCAGACATGTTGAGCATTGGAAGAAGAATGGAAAGCGCCACAATGGCAACGATTCCGCCCATGACGACAATCATCAGGGGCTCAAGAATGGAAGTGAGGCTCTCCAAGGTGCGTTCGACCTCTTGGTCGTAGGCATCGGCCACCTTGCCGAGCATGGGTTCGAGTTCGCCTGTCTTTTCGCCGATGTTGATCATGTGGGTGACCAAGGGCGGGAATTGGCCGGAGTCTTTCAGCGGCTTTGCGATCGATTGGCCTTCTGCAATGTTGACGCCCGCAGCAGCAATGGCTTCCGCAATCACGTCATTGCCGACCACAGTTTTGACGATGCCAACGGCCGTAAGGATTGGGACACCGGAGTCAAGGAGGGTCGACAACGTGCGGCAAAAACGAGAGACGGCAACTTTTCGGTTCACAGCACCCAGTACGGGGACCCGCAAAAGGAATCGGTGCCACTTGATGCGGCCTTCATCGGTTTGAATCCATGACCGAAAGCCGAGACCCATACCCAAGAATACAAAGGGAAGGAGCATCCAGTAATCGAGAAGGAAGTCAGAGATGGCGATGACGACCTGCGTAATGGTGGGCAGGGCCGCGTCCATGCTCTCAAAGATCCGACGGATTCTCGGGATAACACCCACAAAAAGCCCAATGATGATCAAGCCACTGACGCCACCCATGAGGGCAGGGTAGGTGAGGGCAGTCACGATCTTGCCGCGCAGTGCCACTTGAGACTCGGTGTAGTCGGTCAGTCGATTGAGTACGGTTTCCAGCGCTCCGGATTGCTCGCCCGCCCCAACCATATTGACGTACAGCGGCGGGAAGACTTCCCCGTGTTCACGCATGGCTTCCGCAAGGGTCGCACCCTGATTCACCTTCTCGCGAATGTCTCGAAGAACCTTTTCCAGTTTCGGTTTTTCGACCTGGTCGATGAGTGCCGTCAGTGCTTCTACGATGGGGATGCCGGCACCGACCAATGTGGACATTTGGCCGGTCATGGCGGCCACATCCTTCTGTGTGATGCGTTCAAAGGTTTGATTGAGGTCAACCTCGAAATTCAAACCCTTGCCGCGACTCGCACCTTTTTGTTCGTGCACATCGGTGGGAAACACCCCTTGCTTGCGAAGCTTGGCCCGCGCCGACTTGGCGTTGTCTGCATCCACGATGCCAGAAACGGCCCCGCCTGCGGCACTCAGGCCTTTGTATTCGTAAACAGCCATGGGTTAGTCCGCTCCTGCCGATTCCTCCTGGGTCACACGGCGCACCTCGTCCAAAGACGTGATGCCCTCAAGCGCCTTGCGGATGCCATCATCCCGGAGTGTTTGTAGGCCACGTTCGATGGCCATGTTGCGGATTGCACCTGTGGTCGCCCCAGCGACGACCATGGAGCGAATTTCATCGTCCACAAGGAGCAGTTCGTAGATACCCGACCGACCCGAATACCCTTTGTGGTTGCATTCCTCGCAGCCAACTGCACGGTAGAGCTGTCCTGGGGAACGGGAAAGGCCGACGTCGGCCAGTTCAGAGGGGTTGGGGGTGTAGGGTTCTCGGCACTCGCTGCACAGTTGCCGGACCAGTCGTTGAGCGAGAATGGCCAAAACGGAACTGGACACCAAGAAGGGCTCGACACCCATATCGATCAATCGTGTGAATGCCCCGGGCGCATCATTGGTGTGCAAGGTGGAAAACACAAGGTGACCGGTGAGGGATGCTTGGATTGCATTGTCTGCAGTCACTTTGTCACGGGTCTCACCGACCAAGATAATGTCTGGGTCTTGGCGCAGGTGCGCGCGAAGAACGCTTGCAAAGGTGAGGTCGATCTTCGGATTGACCTGTGTTTGCCCAATGCCTTTGAGTTCGTACTCAATTGGGTCTTCAATGGTCAGGATGTTCTTGTCTGGCGAGTTGATTTCGGACAACGCCGAATACAGCGTTGTCGTTTTTCCGGAACCGGTGGGTCCGCAGACCAGCACAATTCCGTGGGGTCTTCGAATCAACTCACGGAAGCCGTCTAAGTTGGCATCGGACATGCCGATTCCGTCCAAGCTGAAGACGCTGCCTTTTTCGAGAATACGCATGACCACGCGTTCTCCGTGGCGAACGGGAAGACTCGAAACACGAAGGTCGATTTCTCTCCCGGCCATTCTTGTGCGGATTCGTCCGTCTTGCGGGATGCGTTTTTCGGCGATGTTCAGGCCGGCCATGATTTTCACGCGGCTTACAATCGATGCTTGCAGGCGTCTCGGCGGCTTTACGACTTCATACAGGACGCCATCCACCCGAAACCGGACACTGAGTTCCTTTTCGAAGGGCTCGATATGAATATCACTGGCCCGCTCTTTGATGGCCTGGGTGAGCAGCGAGTTGACAAAGCGGATGATGGGCGCTTGGTTTGGATCGTCCAGCAGGTCCTCGCCCAACTGTAGGTCATCTGCAACGTATCCTTCCTCTTCCTCAATTTCGTCGATGACTGCGCTGGCTGTCCGGCTTGCTGCATCGTATGCCGCATTGGTGAGGTCGCGAAGCTGTCCAGGGGCCATGATGAAGGCTTGGACGGCGTGCCCAAATAGAACGCGAAAGTCGTCCAGCGAACCAATCGATGTGGGTGAGCCCAGTGCAACTTCCACCACACCGTTTCGTACCCAAAGGGGAAGCACGCCTTGTTCACGGGCCAAGCCCAAGGGGACCTGGCGGATGAGTTCAATATCAATGTCTTCAACATCGACATCGTGAAGGACTTCAAGGCCAGTGATCTCACCCAAGGCCTTGGCCAGTGCGGTGTCTTCAACGGCCTTGGTCCGCGCTATGCCACCCAACAGCGAAAGACCTGCACGATCAGCGTGCGTCTTCGCGTCCGCCAGCTTGGCCTGATCCGCGCCATGGCGTATCAGAAGCTGGTCCAGTGGTTCGCGTCGGATACCCATGATCTACTCTCCGATCTCAAGCGATGGGTCGCTGATGTCTGTGCTCCGGTCATCTTCGTAAAGGTCGGGCTCAGCAGCCGGCTCTTCTCCACCGATTTCACGCACCTCAATGGGGTTATCGTTGGGTGCTTCTGAGCCGATGGTGGTAAATCCAGCCGCTTGTTCAGCCGTTGGGATTTTCGTTCGATATACGCTCGGCTCATCCACTCTGTTCATGCTGTATTGGAGAAGCTTGGTCATTTCTTGGTCGGCTTTTTCGCGACTCTTGCCGTAGAAACGGCGGATGTATTCTTGTCGCTGTGCCCATTTGACCCTGTACACCTCTTCCAAGTCCTGTGGTTCATCGATGATGTGCGGGGTCAGGAAGATGAGCATGTTCGACTTGCGCGAGGAGTTTCGACGGCCCCGAAAGAGCATGCCCAACAATGGCAAGTCGCCAAGCAAGGGGACCTTGGTTTCGACCTCTGTTTCTGTGGTGCCGATCAGGCCACCGATCACCACCGTTTGGTTGTCGCGAACCACCACGGTGGTTTCCGCGGAACGCTTGGATGTGATGAAACCAGCGGTATTGGCGTCGAGGCCTTGGCTGTCTTCTTCGACCTCTTGTACTTCCTGGAAGACCTCAAGGGTGACGAAATTCGATTCGTTGATTTGTGGCGTCACCTTCAGTGTGATCGCGACGTCTTCGCGCTGGTAGCTCACAATCGGCTGCCCGTTGTTGTCTCTACCGGTGGAGACGGGGAAGGGGATGTTGCGACCCACAACGATTTTCGCTTCTTCATTGTCCATGGTCAGGATGTTGGGTGTGGACAGAATGTCGACGGAACTGTTGGACTGCAATGCGTTGAGTGCGATTCCGAAGGCGGGCACCTGCATGGTTGTGGTGCTGCCGTCCAATGGGCTCGCTACGTCGATGCTGACGGGCTGTCCGTAGACGCCCACGGCCATGCCACTCAAGACGTCGGCCGAAAGTCCCATGGATGAACCATTGAACTGGCCGGAAGCAATGGTCAGCGCGCCGTCGTTGCCTGGTTTGCCCATGTGGACACCCAAGCCGACATTCATTTCGTCTTCACTGGCGATTTCGAGCACTACGGCTTCTACGAAAACCTGTTTCCGCCGTATGTCGAGTTTCTCGATGACCTGTCGCAGGATCGAAAATTGGTCCTGTGTGGCGATGATGACCAAGGAGTTGGTGTTTTCGTCGCTGGTGATGCGGACGCCATCTTCGAATGCAGCAGTTGCGCCGGCGGTGGCCGTATCCGCGCCTTTACCAGAAGCACTGCTCTTCCCTCCGCGCGCGGAGGGCATTAAGCCGGGCGCAGAAGAACTGCGGCGTCGGCTTGCAGCCGAAGTTCGTGAAGAGCCCCGCCTGTCGTTGCGTTGGCTGGTTTGGGCCAGGTTGGACAAGACATTGGATACGTCTTCTGCCTTGGCATGCTCAAGGTAGACGACGTGAATCTGTGCCCGGGATGAGGGGTCGACATCGACATCGAGTTCTTGAATCAGTTCGATGACGGCAGACATGGCTTCGTCGTTGGCCATTACGATCAACGAGTTCGTCCGTTCATCCGCGATGATTTTCTCTATGTATTTGCCTTCTGCACCCACATTTGTAGAACTACCCGAAGAAGGTTTGGCTCGGTCCCCGCGTCGGCTTCGGCGGCGTGAACGACGGTCTTCGGCCGCGGATGAGGCAGACTTTGTTCCAGATGTGGCCGTACCGTACAGTTCTTGAATGATCTTCTGGACTTCTGTGGCCTGGGAGTGCTGCATCGCGATGACGTGCAGTTTCGCCTTGGGGGCAGCGATGTCCAACTGATTGATGATGCGGTAAACCTTTCGAATGTTGGTGGCTGCATCGGTCAGAATGAGGGTGTTTGCGGGAGCGTAAGAAATGACGCTTGCATCCTTGCTCATCAACTCTTTGACCACGGCCGAAATGTCGTTGACCGAGACATTGTCTAGTTCGATCACTTGGGTCACAAAGTTGTCTGTGAATGGAATGTTTCCGTTTTGATGGACCCGTATGGGGTTCTTGCCCGCTGTGTTGCTGGGTACCACCTTGGTGACATTGCCTACGGTCACTGTCGTGTAGCCACTCTGTTCAAGTGCGGACAAGAATGCCTCGTACGCGGCCGGCACTGTCACTGGCTTGTGGCTGATGATGGTGATGTCACCCTTGATGTCGTCCGTCAAAATGAAGTTGCGGCCAGTCAATTCCGCCATCCATTTGATGAGTTCCATGACGGGTTTGTTCACAAAATCGAGCGTGACTTTTTCGTTCGGGTTGAGAATCGGGGGCTTCTGGCGTGGAGGGGAAAAGCTTGAAGCTGTGGAGGATTCTTCTTCTGCGGTTTCTTCGCCTTCGGCGTCTGAGGGTGAACTCGAGGAGTCATCGCTGCTCGTTCCGGCATCTTCAGAGGAATCGTCGTCTGCTTCGGGCGCTTCGGGCGCTTCGGGTGCTTCGGGCGCGGCAGCGGGTGTAGCCCCAGTTGCGGCAGGATTGAGTGTTGGTGGTCGAATGCCGGGCACTTGGCGGGCGGGAGTAGGGCTCAGTGTGGGTATGGAGCGTGCGCTTTGCACACCCTCGGCTGCCGCGCTGAGTGGATTCAGCAACATCAAGAGAACCAGGCCAGCCAGTGGCGAGGATGTTTGAGATTTTTTGTTGTCGAAAATTCGCATGGGTCCGTCCTGGTCGCGCATTAGCGCACCTCGTACTCGTAGGTCTTCTTCTTCTTTCTGCTGGTGACTTCAAAGTTGAAGTTCCGTTCGCTCTGCAGGGATTCGTAGGCTTTCATCGCTGAACTTACGCTTGTGAGTTCGTTTCCATTGACTGAATGGACGACATCTCCATTCTTGATTCCGAGTTTGCGAAACAGCGAACTTCTGCGGATCCCGGAAAGGCGGTAACCATCCACCTTTCCGCTTTCATCCGTATGGGGCACCGCCCGAACCTGCTTCGCGAGTTTGTCTGGGTTTTCGAGAATCTTATTGAACGTGTCCTCGTCGATGGTGAACTTGTTGTCTCCATCTGTCTCTACGCCATCCCATTTTCCGGCCTTGGCGGATTTTGCATCCGAAGGCCGGGAGTCTGGAATTTTTGCATCGTCCATTGCGAGGTATTCGAGCTCGCCGTCGGTTCGTTTCAAGATCACGCGTTTGGGCTCGATGCGGTAAATCGTTGCTTCTCCGATCACCGAGTCTCCGACGCCATAGCCAAGTGCGCCTTCAGAACCCTTGTCTTCTGCGATGAGTGCAGAACTAAACTGCTCTGATGTCGCAACCATGGTTGCGAGCAGTACCAGGGGCAGTGAAGTCTTGTTGCCTGTAGCCCCATCATCTTTAATCTCTGAAACTTGGCCGACTTTGGTGCTGTCGAACATGTTTCGGCGGATGATCGGATCGATCAATGATCGTTTGTTGGCCTTGGGTGTTGAAAAGGATGAATTGGAGGCGTCGACCACATCATCTGGCGTTTGCGGGGAGACCACGACGCCGGTTGTTGGGTCGATGATTTCGGCACCTTCCGGCACGGTCAACTTCTCGGCAACCACGACGCGGGTCGCA